>Ga0265300_10004179_pt1 | contig 11577 bp, 11 predicted proteins | sample AusTroGonzalo_MG_FD_193482 | JGI IMG/M metagenome (GOLD analysis project Ga0265300, IMG submission 193482) | Bovine rumen microbial communities from tropical cattle in Woodstock, Queensland, Australia - Gonzalo_03 | ecosystem: Host-associated > Mammals > Digestive system > Stomach > Rumen ... | reverse complement strand
AGACAAGAATGAGATAATACGGTTATATGAAAATAATAAAACTATTACTAACGGCTCTGTTGGCAGTGATGGGTCTGCCGATGATGGGACAGTCGGAATTCGTGACTGTCAGTGACGGACATTTCCTAAAAGACGGGAAACCCTATTATTACGTGGGCACCAATTTCTGGTATGGCGCTATCCTCGGCTCGGAAGGGCAGGGGGGTAACCGTCAGCGGCTCGTCAGGGAACTGGACCTGATGAAACGTATGGGCATCGACAACCTGCGTATCCTCGTGGGCAGTGATGGCGAGCGGGGCGTGACCACCAAGGTGGAACCGACGCTGCAGATCAAACCGGGCATCTATAACGACACCATCCTGGCTGGACTCGACTATCTGCTGATGGAGATGGGCAAGCGGCAGATGGTGGCTGTGCTCTATCTGAATAACTCGTGGGAATGGAGCGGGGGATACGGCTTCTATCTGGAACATGCCGGTGCGGGCAAGGCCCCACGGCCCAATGAGGACGGCTATCCCGCGTACATGAACTTCGTGGCGCAGTATGCATCGAACCAGAAAGCCCACGAATTGTTTTATGATTATGTGCGGTTTATTCTGGGTCGCACAAACCGTTATACAGGCGTTGCGTACAAGGACGATCCGGCCATCATGTCGTGGCAGATCGGTAATGAACCCCGGGCCTTTGCCAAGGAGGCACTGCCCGCCTTCGAGCGATGGCTCGCCGAGGCCTCGGCTCTCATCCGCAGCCTCGACGGAAACCACCTGATATCCATCGGTAGCGAAGGTTCATGGGGGTGTGAGAACGACTGGGACTGTTATGAGCGCATCTGTGCCGACAAGAATATCGACTATTGTAACATCCACTTATGGCCCTATAACTGGAGTTGGGCGCGACAGGATTATCTCATCGAGGACCTGCCACAGGCGAAGGAAAAAACCAAGAATTATATTGACAAACATCTGGATGTCTGTGCCCGTCTGAAGAAGCCTCTGGTGATGGAGGAGTTTGGCTATCCAAGGGATGATTTCAAGTTCGCGCAGGGTACGCCGACGAAGGGGCGTGACGGCTTTTACCAGTATGTATTCTCGCTGGTGGCTGACAATGCGGAGCAAGGTGGCTATTTCGCGGGTTGCAACTTCTGGGGCTGGGGCGGCTATGCCCGACCGACGCATGAGCAGCAATGGCAGGTGGGAGATGACTATACAGGCGACCCTGCCCAAGAGCAACAGGGACTTAATTCCGTATTCTCTGGGGATAAATCGACCCTGAAAGTCATCCGTTCACAAGTGAAAAGGATGAAAAAATTGCGTTAATTGCAACAAAATGCCGTAATTGGTCATAATTATATGATGATATTTGAGAAAAAATGTCTATCTTTGCAGCCAGATTCTAACATTCAATATTGAAGATGAAAAAAATCTTTTTAATTGTGGTCGTAGCGATGGCAATGGTTGCTTGTTCAACTCCGAAGAAGGCTGAGCCCGAACAAACGGTCGCCCAGCAGTTGGAGGAGCGGTTGGACTCGCTCCGGCAGAAGGGCTATATGGCCGGACATCAGGATGATCCCTTCTATGGCATTGGCTGGGCTTACGAAGATGGCAAGAGCGATGTCAAGTTGACTGTCGGCGACTATCCTGCTGTGATGGGATTTGAACTCGGCGGTATCGAGATGGGCGACGAGAAGAACCTTGACAGCGTGCCTTTCACCCGTATCCACGATGAGCTGTTGGCTCACGTGAAGCGCGGTGGCATTGTGACCATCAGCTGGCATCCGCGTAACCCCATGACGACGGCTCCCGACGGTGGCCGAGGGGCACAGAAGTTCCCTGAAGGCTCAGCCTGGGATGTGTCGGACACCACTGTGGTGAAGAGTATCCTGCCTGGCGGCAAGAATGCCGAACTGTTTCAGACGTGGATAGACCGCGTGGGCGATTTCATTGAGACCCTGAAAGATGAGGAGGGCAAGCCCGTGCCCATCATATTCCGTCCGTGGCACGAGAATAATGGTTCGTGGTTCTGGTGGGGACAGAAGCTCTGCTCTGACGAGGAATTCAAGGGACTGTGGAATCTCTTACAGGACACGATGAACCGGCGCGGCTTTGATAACCTGTTGTGGAGCTATTCTCCAAACCTCGACGGCAACTGGACCTTGGAACGCTTCATGCAGCGTTATCCCGGCAACGACCGTGTGACGCTGATCGGCGAGGATGCCTACCAGTGGGGAACGGAGGAGGACTTTGTGAAGCAGTTGAATGCCGACCTGACCTTCCTGACACAGTTTGCCAAGGACAATGGAAAACTGCTGGCCATGACGGAGTGCGGCTTTAAGAATATCCCCGATTCTACGTGGTTCTCGCGGGTGCTGAAGGTGCAGATGGACCAATATCCGATCTCCTACTTCCTCTTGTGGCGAAATGACGAGAAAGAGTGGTTCGGCCCCGTGCCTAACACGCCTTGCGGTGAAGATTACAAGGTCTTTAAAGAGGCGGAGAATGTGTTGTTCCTGAATAATATTCGGGAAAGGTAAAAAGGTGAAAAAGTAAAAACAACAATAATTATGGTAAAAACTAAATTCATTGAAAAGATCGGATATGGCTTTGGCGATATGTCATCGTCCATGTTCTGGAAGATTTTCTCGTATTATCTTCCGTTTTTCTATTCCAACATCTTTGGCCTTAACCTTGTTGATGCCGGTGTGCTGGTGCTTGTGACTCGTATCTGGGATGCTATCTCAGACCCGATGATGGGTATCATTGCAGACCGTACCAATACGAAGTGGGGTAAGTATCGTCCCTATTTGTTGTGGGTGGCACCCTTCTTCAGCATCTGTGGTATCCTGCTGTTTACCACGCCGGATTGGGAATACGGTGCCAAACTGATATGGGCATACGTGACTTATATCATGATGATGACCGTCTATACGGGTATCAACGTGCCTTATGGTGCTATGTTGGGTGTGATGACCGACGACCCCAAGGAGAAAACGGTGTTCTCGTCGTTCCGTATGTTCTTCGCTTACGGCGGCTCGTTTATCTCGCTCTTCCTCTGGGAACCCCTCACCAATATGTTCGGTGGTTATAACACCTCAGGCGGTTGGTTCTGGGCGATGGTGGCCATCGCATCTGCCTGTTTCGTGATGTTCGTCATCTGTTTCCTGCTCACCAAGGAACACCTGAAGACGGTGTCTACCGTGAGTATTGGCGATGACTTCGCGTCGCTGTTGAAGAACAAGCCCTGGTGGTTGTTGATTGGCGCAGCCTTGTGCTCGAACCTTTTCAATACCGTCCGTGGTGCCACAGTGGCCTATTTCTTCGTGGATATCATTGGTGCCGATGTTTCTTTGAGTTTCATGGGTATGACGTTCCTCTTCTATGCCGGATTGTTCCTGGGCATCGGTGAGGTGTCGAACATGGCGGGTGTGGCCCTCTGTGTGCCCATTGCCAATAAGCTCGGTAAGAAGACCACCTTTATTATTGTGAATGCCTTGTTGCTTGTTTTCAGCGTGATGTTCTTCTTTATCCCGATCACGCCTTCCGGCTTCTGGATGATGCTGATCTTCCAGGTGATCATCTCGATATTGACCGGTGTAATGTCGCCATTGATCTGGAGTATGTATGCCGACGTGAGCGACTATGCTGAGTTGGAGTTCCGCACAGCCTCTACAGGTCTGATCTTCTCGTCGGCTTCGATGGCGCAGAAGTTCGGTGGAGCCATTGGTGGTGCCGCTGTTCTCTGGCTGCTCTCGGGCTTCGGCTATATCACTGATTCTGCACAAGTGGCAGCAGGTGTCGTTCAGCCTGAAAGTGCGCTGTTGGTATTGCGCTGGCTGATGAGCTTCATCCCGGCTGCTGTGGCTGCACTGGCTGTGATTGTGGTATGGTTCTATCCGTTGACTACCAAACGAGTTGACGAAATCAGTGAGAAACTGAAAACGATGCGTGAGATCGAGGAATAAATGAAGAATTGAAGGATTGAAAAATTGAAGAATTGAAGAGTTCAATGATTGATGTCAATCAGATGAAAGAGGAGATGCAGGATGTTCTTACGCAGAACATCCTGCGTTTCTGGATGACCCAGATGGTGGATGAGGAGAATGGGGGCTTTTATGGTCGTATCGATAATAGTGGCGTGCTCCATCCTGAGGCAGAAAAAGGTGCTATCCTTAACGCTCGTATTCTGTGGTCGTTCTCGGCTGCATATAGGGTGCTAGGGAATCTAGATGATCTAGACAGTCTAGATAGACTAGATTATCTGGAAATGGCGAAGAGGGCATATGATTATTTCATCGAGCACTTTATTGACCATGAGTATGGCGGTGTCTACTGGAGCCTCGATTACAAAGGTCAGCCGCTCGATACAAAGAAGCAGTTCTACGCTATAGGCTTTGCCATCTATGGTTTGTCGGAATATGCCCGCGCAACGGGTGATAGAGAGGCGCTGGACTATGCCCTGCAACTCTATGACTGTATAGAGGAACATGCTTTCGACCGCGAACATAATGGCTATATTGAGGCTTGCACGAGAGAGTGGGGAGTGATTAAAGATATGCGACTCTCTGAGTATGATGCCAATTATCCTAAATCTCAGAATACCCATCTCCATATCATTGAGCCCTATACCAATCTGCGGAGATGTCTGAAAGAGTTTCATGCTCAGGAATCGTGCGACTATGTGCCCGTTCTTGGGTCGGTGTTGCCGATAGGTATTAGTGTGCCGATGGAAACGATGGTCAGCGTGGAGGCCTCCCTGCGTAATCTGATAATGATTTTTACAGATAAGATCCTCAATCCGCAGACCCACCATCTTGATCTCTTCTTTGAGATGGACTGGACCCGTGGTGCCGGACATTTAGAGAGCTACGGGCACGATATTGAGTGCTCCTGGCTCATGCATGAGGCGGCTCTCGTCCTGGGTGATTCTCAGGTGTTGGCCAAAGTGGAGCCCATTGTCCGTGAGGTGGCGAAAGCTTCGGAAAAGGGTCTGCGATCAGATGGTTCTATGATTCATGAGGCCAATCTCTCGACTGGTCATATCGATGACGACCTTCACTGGTGGGTGCAGGCTGAGAATGTTGTGGGATGGTTCAATATCTATCAGCATTTCGGCGATGAGGAAGCTTTGGAAAAGGCAAGCCGCTGTTGGCAGTATATCAAGACGCAACTCATCGACTGGGAGCATGGTGAATGGTATTGGAGTCGCCATGCCGACGGCAGTCTGAATACCATTGACGACAAGGCTGGATTTTGGAAATGTCCGTATCATAATAGTCGTATGTGCTTAGAGATTATTGAGCGATTATGGTGAAATGATACAATTCTTTGAAAAAAGAAGTAATTCCTCGAAAATTTTATAATTATTCGAGGAATTTTCATTTTTTTTTTGTACCTTTGCAGCCTATTAGAACAAATATTGTTATAACATTATAGTATTTTTATGAACTTTTCTTTGTTAATTACCGTCTTGTTGACGGCTATTACATTGGTGGTGGCGGCTTATATCGTAGCCAAGCTGATCGGACCGCGGTCCTACGCGAAGGTGAAAGGTGAGCCGTATGAGAGTGGTATCCCCACGCGAGGCACCTCATGGTTGCCCATCACGGTGGGATTCTACCTCTTCGCCATCTTGTTCCTCATGTTTGATGTGGAAACGGTGTTTCTGTATCCATGGGCAGTGGTCGTGAAGGACTTCGGTGCGCTGGCGTTGCTGAGCATCGGCTTCTTCCTGGTAGTTCTGGTATTAGGCTTGGCGTATGCTTGGCGGAAAGGAGACTTGGAATGGAAGTAAGAAAGCCTCACATTAAGAGTATTCCCTACGAGGAGTGGAATGACAATGCCTCGTTGGAGAAGATCATTGACGAACTCCATGAGGGTGGTGTCAATGTGGTGACAGGTTCGTTGGACCAGTTGATTAACTGGGGACGCTCGAACTCTCTCTGGTCGCTGACCTTTGCTACTTCGTGCTGTGGTATCGAGTTCATGGCATGTGGCTGTGCCCGTTATGACTTTGCCCGTTTTGGTTTCGAGGTGACCCGTAACTCTCCCCGTCAGGCCGACCTGATTATGTGTGCTGGTACCATCACCCACAAGATGGCTCCCGCCCTGAAGCGTCTGTACGACGAGATGGCCGAGCCTAAGTATGTGATTGCCGTTGGTGGTTGTGCCATCAGCGGAGGCCCGTTCAAGTCGAGTTACCATGTGGTGAAGGGCATTGAGGAGATCGTGCCCGTAGATGTGTTTATTCCTGGTTGTCCCCCACGTCCAGAGGCTATCATGTATGGCATGATGCAGCTGCAGCGTAAGGTGAAGATCGAGAAGTTCTTCGGAGGTGCCAACCACAAGCAGACTGCTGAGGAAGCTGCACTGGGTGTATCGAATGAGGAGCTGACCTTCCGTGAGAAGCATGGTGATCATCGCCGTGAGCCGATCGTGGTCACAGAGGTTCCTGAAGATTTTAAAATAGAGGAGGCTGCCGTATGAAATTAGAATTCTTATCATTTGATTTCGACAAGTTCGCCTCTGAGATGCAGAACTTGAAGGACAAGAAAGGCTTTGACTATCTTGTGACTATCGTCGGTGAGGACTTTGGAGAAGAAGGACTTGGCTGTGTCTATATCCTTGAGAACACCAAGACGCACGAGCGTTGTTCCGTGAAGATGCTGGCCAAGACACAGGTCTGTGGCGATGGCATCGCCTCTAACGGAACCGGCGATACCGACGGTCAGGTAATGGCCTATATTCCCACCATCTCGAATATCTGGCGTGTGGCTGACTTGTTGGAGCGTGAGGTCTATGATTTCTATGGCATCGTGTTCCTGGGTCATAAGGATATGCGTCGTCTGTTCCTGCGTAGTGATTTTAAGGGCTTCCCCTTCCGTAAGGACTGGCAGTTTAATGATGCCTACACGTTGGAGGACGATGAAGAGCCCGACTACGGTCTGGAGTATTACCTCGACAAGGACGGTAACCTCCAGTCTAAGCAGAACAAGCTGTTCGGTGCCGATGACTATGTGATCAATATCGGTCCGCAACACCCTGCCACGCACGGTGTGCTCCGTCTGCAGACGGTGCTCAACGGTGAGACAGTGAAGCATATCTATCCGCATCTGGGTTATATCCATCGTGCCATTGAGAAGATGTGGGAAGGCATGACCTATCCTCAAACGCTTGCTTTAACAGATCGTCTTAACTATCTGGGAGCCATGCAACATCGTCATGCCTTGGTAGGTGTGATTGAGGAGGCTCTGGAGGTAGAACTGACCGACCGTATCAAGTATATCCGTACGATTATGGACGAGCTTCAGCGTCTCGACTCCCACCTGCTCTACACCTCATGTGTGGGTCAGGACCTGGGTGCCTTGACAGCCATGCTCTATGGTATGCGCGATCGTGAGCACGTGCTCAACTGTATGGAGGAAACCACAGGCGGTCGCCTGATCCAGAACTACTACCGTATCGGTGGTCTGCAGGATGATATCGATCCGAACTTCGTAAAGAACTGTAAGGATCTGGTGAAGTATCTGCGTCCGACCATTCAGGAGTATATGGATGTGTTTGGTGACAATGTCATTACCCACAACCGCTTGGAGAACTGTGGTCCGATGAGTCTTGAGGATTGTATCAACTATGCTGTGACTGGTCCTGCCGGACGTGCTTCCGGATGGAAGAACGACGTGCGTAAGAACCATCCGTATGATATGTACGACAAGGTGGAGTGGGAGCAGTGTACGCTCAACGGCTGTGACTCGATGGACCGTTACCTCGTTCACATCAACGAGATGTACCAGAGCCTGAACATCATCGAACAGCTCATCGACAATATCCCTGAGGGCGACTTCTATGTGAAGCAGAAGCCGATCATCAAGTGCCCCGAGGGACAGTGGTATTTCTCTGTTGAGGGCGTGGCTGGTGAGTTTGGTGTTTATCTCGACTCTCGTGGCGACAAGAGCCCGTACCGCATGAAGATGCGTCCGATGGGTCTCTCGCTGGTAGGTGCTTTCGACCCGATGCTGCGTGGTCAGAAGATTGCCGACCTCATCGCTACCTGTGCCGCTATTGACGTAGTAATCCCCGATATCGACAGATGAATTTTAAGAAACGAATATGAATAATAAGAATAATATAACCCACGAATATGAATAATTATATTAATTCGTGAACAGAATTATTCACATTATGCAAATTCGTTTCAATATATAAAGAAAAAGAATATATGTTCGATTTTAGTTTAGTTACACAATGGTTCGACCAACTGCTGCAGGTGACATTAGGTTGTCCTGAATGGTTGGCGATATTGATTGAGTGCGTGCTGGTGGGTGTTGCTGTTCTTGGCGGCTATGCCCTGCTGGCCATCGTGCTGATATTCATGGAGCGTAAGGTCTGTGCCTACTTCCAGTGCCGTCTGGGCCCGATGCGAGTAGGTTACTGGGGCTTGCTGCAGGTGTTTGCCGACGTGTTCAAGATGCTCATCAAGGAGATCTTCATCGTCGACAAGGCCGATAAGCTGCTCTATCTCGTGGCTCCTCTCTTGGTGATTATCGGAAGTGTGGGTGCCTTCTCGTTCCTGCCTTGGAACAATGGTGCCACCATTCTCGATTTCAATGTGGGTGTGTTCCTGCTCACCGCCATCTCTTCGATCGGTGTGGTAGGTATCTTCCTCGCAGGTTGGGGTTCCAACAACAAGTACTCTGTGGTTTCGGCCATGCGTGGTGCCGTGCAGATGATTTCCTACGAGATGTCGCTCTGCCTCTGTCTGATTACCGCTGTCATCCTGACAGGTACGATGCAGATGAGCGGTATCGTGGAGGCTCAGACCGGTCCTTGGAAGTGGTTGATCTTCCAAGGTCATATTCCAGCCATCATCGCCTTCGTGGTATTCCTCATTGCAGGTAATGCTGAGGCTAACCGCGGCCCGTTTGATATGGCTGAGGCTGAGAGTGAGCTGACCGCTGGACACCATACGGAATATTCCGGTATGGGCTTCGGTTTCTTCTACCTCGCTGAGTTCCTCAATCTGTTTATCATCGCAGGTATCGCCGCTACGGTGTTCCTCGGTGGCTGGGCTCCCGTGAACATCGGTATTGAGGCCTTTGATGCAGTGATGGACTATATCCCCGGTATCGTATGGTTCTTGGGTAAGGCCTTCTTCCTGGTTTGGATTCTGATGTGGATCAAGTGGACGTTCCCCCGTCTGCGTATCGACCAGATCCTGAAGCTGGAGTGGAAGTATCTCATGCCGCTGGCGCTGATCAATGTGGTGATTATGACTGTTGTTGTGGCCCTCGGCTTATATATTAAATAAGGTGTACTAGAGAATCTAGACGATCTAGACTATCTGGAAAAACTAGAAAGATATGGAAGATAACAAAACATATTTCGGAGAAATCGGGCACGGCCTGAAGACTTTGGCCATTGGCATGAAGACCACCTGGAAGGAATACTTCAAGGACTTCTTCACCAACAAGTCGACGGAGCAGTACCCCGAGAACCGCAAGACCACACTCCACGTGGCTAAGCGTCATCGCGGTCGCTTGGTATTCAAGCGCAACGAGGATGGCAGCTACAAGTGTACGGCTTGCACATTGTGCGAGAAGGCCTGTCCGAATGGAACCATCAAGATTACTGCCCACATGGCTGAGGATCCTGAGACAGGCAAGAAAAAGAAGGTGCTTGACGATTATGCGTACGACCTGGGCGACTGTATGTTCTGCCAGCTCTGTACCAACGCCTGCAACTTCGACGCCATCGAGTTTACGAATGATTTCGAGAACGCTGTGTTCGACCGCAGTAAGCTGGTGCTCCACCTGAACCAGGAGGTTTACGATGGTGGTTCACTGCCTAACCTGCTCGACGGTGGCGCTGCTTTCGAGATTGGTAAGTTTAACACTAAAACGAAGTAACGCAATATGGCAAATTCAATCATGTTTGTAATTCTTGCAGTTGTCATACTTGGTTCAGCCATATTGTGTGTGACGACGACAAAGATCATGAGAGCCGCAACATTCCTGTTGTTTGTGCTCTTTGGTGTGGCAGGTCTCTATTTCCTGCTCGACTATACGTTCTTAGGCGCAGCCCAGATATCCATCTATGCCGGTGGTGTGACGATGCTTTATGTGTTCGCCATCCAGTTGGTGGGCAAGCGTTCTCTTCAGGGACTCGTTGAAAGGGTCAAGGGCAGCCGTGTCATCTTCGGTTCGATTCTCGCGCTGGTAGGTTTGGTGACCGTCTGCTTCGTCCTGCTCAAGAATGAGTTCTTATTCGCAGCCGCAAACCAGCCTGATGCAGAGGTACCGATGAATGTTATCGGTCATGCGCTGGTTGGTGCCGACAGATTCCAGTATGTGCTCCCCTTCGAGTTCATCTCGCTGTTCCTGCTGGCTTGTATCATTGGTGGTTTGGCAATCGCAAGAAAGGAGGAGAAGTAAGTTATGGTACCAGTAGAATTCTATTTTGTGCTGAGCGCACTTCTGTTCTTCATCGGTGTGTATGGCTTCATCAGCCGTCGTAACCTGATTGCGATGCTCATCTCTGTCGAGCTGATCCTGAATGCTGTGGAGATCAACTTCGCAGCTTTCAACCGTCTGCTGTTCCCTGGCCAGTTCGAGGGCTTCTTCATGTCGCTCTTCGGAATTGGTGTGGCTGCTGCTGAGACGGCTGTTGCCATTGCAATCATCATCAATGTGTATCGCAATTTCAGCAGCGATAATGTGGATAGTATTCAGAATATGAAACGATAAACAGTAAAGATTATGTTTAGTTACACACTATTTATCATGCTTCTGCCGCTGTTCTCGTTTATTATTCTGGGACTGGCTGGCATGAAGATGCAGCACAAGGTGGCCGGACTGATCGGCACCTGTTCGTTGGGCATCGTCACGATACTCTCTTACCTCTGCGCCTTCCAGTATTTTGGAATGGACCGCGTGGATGGTGTTTATCAGACGTTCGTGCCTTATAACTTCACTTGGTTGCCCTTAGGCAATCTGCATTTCGACCTCGGTATCTTGTTAGACCCCATCAGCGTGATGATGCTGATTGTGATCTCAACCGTATCACTGATGGTTCATATCTACTCATTCGGCTATATGCACGGCGAGAAGGGCTTCCAGCGTTATTACGCATTCCTGAGCCTCTTCACGATGTCGATGCTGGGCTTGGTACTGGCCACCAACATCTTCCAGATGTATATGTTCTGGGAGCTCGTGGGTGTCAGCTCTTACTTGCTCATCGGCTTCTACTATCCTCTGAAGCCTGCCATCGCTGCCTCTAAGAAGGCGTTCATCGTGACCCGCTTTGCTGACATGTTCTTCCTCGTAGGTATCCTGACCTTTGGCTACTTCGTCGATTCGTTCAGTTTCTCATTTGCTGGCGATATTGTGATGGGGCAGGGCACCACACCTTTCATCGAGGGTAACATTGCCAAGGCTGTGGCTGCCGGCGGTTTCATCATTCCTACCGCACTGGTGCTGATGTTCATTGGTGGTGCTGGTAAGAGTGCTATGTTCCCGTTGCACATCTGGCTGCCTGATGCCATGGAGGGTCCTACACCTGTCAGTGCCCTCATCCACGCTGCTACGAT
>Ga0265300_10004178_pt1 | contig 11583 bp, 6 predicted proteins | sample AusTroGonzalo_MG_FD_193482 | JGI IMG/M metagenome (GOLD analysis project Ga0265300, IMG submission 193482) | Bovine rumen microbial communities from tropical cattle in Woodstock, Queensland, Australia - Gonzalo_03 | ecosystem: Host-associated > Mammals > Digestive system > Stomach > Rumen ... | reverse complement strand
ATTTCACATCCTTATCATTTGCTGTACCCGAAGTTGTTTTTTCGCTTACCTTAGCTTCCAAAGCTTTCGATTTTTCAATCAAATCCTGTGTTGAAGACACTACATCCCGCCATTCATCGGAATTGACCTTAACCAGCTTCATCGAATTGTAATCTTCAATAGCTCCTGAAACATAAGGATTTGTCTCATAAACCAATGCAGCCTCAACAGTCTTCTCATTTTTATCTATTCGCGCTTGCGTTTCGTTTATCTGCTTAATAATTTCAGCCTTATCTTCATCGGATTCAGTCTCATCAAAACGACGTTCCAATTTAGCCTTTGCTGTATACAACGAATCAGTTTGCGCCATAGTCTCAATAATCTTTGAAGTGGATTCTGAAACATTATTCTTCATAGAAACGACATCACGAGCAGCAGATTTATTAGTCTGCTTAGTAGTTGTTATAGACTCATAATCGATAACTTCAGAATACAGACTTTCGTCATTCTCAACCATATTTTCATATTCTTCCTGAACTTTGGTTTCCTCCTCGCTAATAAAGTTCTGCAAATCTAAAATTTCGCTTGATCCTATTTCATCAACTTCATCCAAATCATTCAAATCAATTGTAGATATAAATTCGTCAACACTTTCGAGCATTTTTATAGCCTCATCGGCCTTTTCAATCATAGAATTCAAACGTCTAGCCTCAACCTGCATTTTTTTCATGCTATTTATCGCATCAACTTTTGAATTTTCCAACGCCTTATGCTCATTTATATAATGTTCCTTGAGTTCTGGATCAGTTTCATTCTGTATCATCCGCATCTTTGCGTCAAGCTTCTCGTTTATTTCACGCAAATTCTTTTGATCCTTAGCCATGCTCTTATTGAACTTTTTCAAAGCATCCTCGGCATTTTTCTTATCGTTTTTCTTTTCGGCAATAAGAGCCTCAAGCGGTGACTTTACATTTACCTTTTCAACAGCAACATTTAAATTCTGCAACTTAAATTCATATTGACTGCTTCCTGTTTCAAGCGAATCAAGAGAACTCATCTCCTTATTACAGTTTTCTAGAGTCGGCTTTGCCGTATTGTAAACAGAATTGAACTTCTGCGCCAAATCGTAATATGTAACAACAGAATTAGCCATCTTGGTCAGTTCCAAACCCGATGTACCACCCTCATCCCGCAATTCTCTGATTTTAGCAGATGTTATTCGTGCATACGCGCCTAATTTCTTTGAATAATCCAGATAATCAGAAATTGCATCAATCTTTTCGTCGAGCATTGTCTTTGTTGAAACAAAAATGTCTGTTGTATCAACTTCGTGCTGTATAATCTCCTCCTCATGATTATCCGAGACTACTACAGGAGTGGTATTTTCTTTATGCTCCTGCAAAACCTTTTCATACTCTGCTTCAGCACCAGGCGTTACAGGCAATTCTGCTTGCTCAGCCAATATCTCCTCAGTTTCAATTTTCACCATCTCAGGATTTGCTTCGATGACATACCGGCATACCATCACCATTCCATCCTTTGAGGACCTGTCAGATGCAAAAAATGCAGAACCGCCATTCGACTCTATGGCATACATAAAATCATCGTATGGTGTATTTATGGGGAAACCAAGATTTTCCGGTTCCATCCACTCTCCTGTTGCTGCATTATATTCAGACTTAAAAATATCATATCCACCTATGCTGTTATGTCCTTTCGAGGCAAAATACAACGTCCCGTCTGACGAAAGGAAAGGAAACGCCTCATCGAAATTAGTATTAACGTGACCTTTCAGCGGTTGCAAAGATGACCATCCCTCATCACCTTTTTTAGAAATATAAATATCAAGGCCAGACTTCATATCGTTACCGTATGAGCTCACAAAAGCAATGGTATCAAGCACATAAACAAGATCTACATCCTTATTGTTCTTGTCGTTTTTCAATCGGAAGAAATCCGGTTTCACAACAATATTTCCATCAAGAATCTTTCTGCCGTACGAAAAATGGAAATTGCTACGCTTCACCTTGCTATTAGACATAACCTTCAAGACGTATGAATACTGTCCCAAATCGGAAGCCTTTTCTGCTATTGATTTCAATGCATCCACTTCTGCTATCTTAGGAGACTTGCCCTTGGTTGTCTCGACAAGATATTTCCTATACCTGTCATAGTAGGTAATTGCCTTGGTAAACAAGTACTTTCTATGATAAGCAAGCCCTGTATAATAGTCGGCTTCGTACAGCTTGTTGTCGTAGGCAAGAGCAAGACACTTTATAGCCTTGTCGTACTCCGAACGCATCATAACCATTGTCGCGCCACAATAAAAACTAAACACAGGATCGTCCCAATAGTTACTATGCAACTGCGAAAATCCCATATATGCGTTGACATAGTCGGCCGTCTCAAAATATGCAACGCTTGCACTGAACAGCGACATTTCAGACTTGGAGTATTTCTTGACATCCACAAGCTTTACATACTGAGCCGACAGATTTCCGACACAGACCAACAGCAAAAATGCCAACGAAACAAATATTTTCTCTAACTCTTTCAACAAGTTACAATTTTGCCATTATAGCATATAATACAATGCAAAGCTATTGAAATAAATTTAATTATCAACAAGTTTTCAACAATTATATTTTATGAGAAAGGGAAGTGACAATCTGCTGCATAAATTTTTGAATCTTCGAATCTTCAAATTATCAAATCTTTCCTTACCTTTGCACCCGATGAACAAACTTTCAGTAATAGTTCCATGCTTCAACGAGGAAGCCGTACTGGAGAAAAGCCCGGCAATCATCCGCGAAAAGATAAAATCGCTCGCCGATTCGGGAAAAATATCCAGCGACAGTTTCATCCTTTTCATTGATGACGGCAGCACCGACCGCACATGGGACATCATATCGCAGCTTTGCCACGATGACAAAACTTTCTGCGGACTGAAACTCTCGTGCAACAACGGTCACCAGAATGCCCTGCTCGCAGGATTGCAGTTCGTAGCCGACAAATGCGATACCTGCATCAGTATCGACGCTGACCTTCAGGACGATATAAACGCAATGGACTCTATGATCGACAAATTCGACGAGGGCTTCGAAATCGTCTATGGCGTACGCAACTCGCGCAAAACCGACAACTTTCTGAAACGCTGGTCGGCACGATTCTTCTATTGGTTTATGTTGCTGCTCGGCACAAAGACCATCCCCAACCATGCCGATTTCCGTCTGATGTCGAAAAAAGCAATTGGTGCCTTGCTCAACTACAAGGAGAAAAACATTTTCCTTCGCGGAATAATCCCATCAATGGGCTTCCGAAACTGCTTCGTTTACTACGACAGACAAAAACGCATTGCAGGGAAAACGAAATTCTCGCTCGGCAAAATGACAAACCTTGCGCTTTTCGGCATAACATCATTCAGCACCAGACCATTACGTTTGATTTTCCTTATCGGTGTATTAAGTTTCTTAATAAGTATCGCCTCATTCATTTATGTGCTGTGGTCGTATCTTGGTGGCGATAGCGTCAAGGGCTGGACTTCACTTATTGCCTCCATCTGGTTTCTCGGCTCAATAATAATAATGTCGATTGGCATCATCGGCGAATACATAGGCCGCATCTACAGCGAAGTGAAAAATCGTCCGCCATATAATGTGGAAAGAGTGATATATGAGGAAGAGAAAGAAGATGATTGAGGTGGTTTTAATGAGCTAAATGGCTTGAATGCAAAAGGCTAATTATCGAGCAGAAGACCTGTCTGACAACCAGCCAGACCCTTAGACTGCGAGGCTGTTAGCCAGCAAGACCAAACCATAAACATAGAAACATTCAAATGGGCGAAGCCATTCAAACCCAGAAACGGCGAAGCCATTGAAACTTAGAAACGGCTTTGGCCATTGAAACGTGAAACTTTCAAACTCTCCTACTTTCCTTTCCCCGATTTCACCTCAATCTTCAGACGCTTGCCCATAAACCTACGGTTCTTGAACACCCTGATAACCTTTTCCTGTAAATCGGAATCGACCTCAAAGAAAGTATGTCCTGTAAGTATCTCTATCTTACCGACCTCAGCACCAGCAAGCAAATCACTCGAATTGATGACATCCATCAACTTCATCTTGGTAAGACCATCCTTCTCCCCTACCGTAATGAAGAATTTTGTATATTTCATCTTGCGACTGCGCTTGTCAAACTTATCATCACCCGACCTGCGTGAACCGCCTTTCTTTTCGTCTTGCTTGCGGCCTTTGCCCTTCTTGTCCTTGTCGTAGATGTTAATGTCGGCTGCACCCTTGTAGTAGTTAAGGAAGCGGTTGAACTCAGTGGAAACAAACCTCTTGATTAGTTCTTCCCTATCGAGCGACTGCAATCTTAGCATAATGGCAGGAAGAAAATCCTTTATCTGGTTGTCGATTGTCTCTATCGCCATCACCTTGTCAATCATTGACATAAGCTGAATCATACAGATTTCCTTGCCATCAGGAATTTTCTTGCGGACAATTTCCTTCTTGAGCAACTTTTCTATTTCACGGATTTTGTGTTCCTCGCGAGTATGGACAATCGTCACGCACATTCCACGTTTACCTGCTCGACCTGTTCGTCCGCTTCGGTGGATATATGTTTCGCGCTCGTCGGGAAGATTATAGTTGATGATATGCGTTAGGTCGTTGACATCGATTCCGCGCGCAGCCACGTCAGTAGCCACAAGAATCTGCAAATGTTTGGAACGGAACTTTGCCATTACCATGTCGCGCTGAGCCTGCGACAAATCGCCATGCAGCGAATCGGCATTGTAGCCGTCCTGTATCAACTTGTCGGCAACTTCCTGAGTTTCCTTGCGGGTACGGCAGAAGACAATTCCATAGATGTTCGGATTGATGTCAACTACGCGCTTTAGTGCAAGATAGCGGTTCTTGGCACTGACGAGATAATACACATGGTCAACATTTTCGGCACCAGAATTTTTCTTTCCCACCGAAATTTCCATTGGTTGCATCATGTAGTCCTCGGCTATGCGACGAATGTCGTCAGGCATAGTAGCCGAAAACAAGAGCGTCTGCTTGAAGTCGGGCGTAGTTGACAGAATATTGTCCAAATCCTCCTTGAAACCCATGTCGAGCATTTCGTCTGCCTCATCGAGAACCAATGTCTTTATTTTGCCGATTTTCAAAGCTTTGCGTTCAATCAAATCCATCACGCGGCCAGGCGTTCCCACCACGATGTGCGCACCAGCCTTCAGCGACTTTATCTGCGGTTCGATTGAAGCGCCACCATACACGGCAACAATCTTCACTTCGGGCAAAAATTCGGCAAACGAAATCAAGTCCTTGGCAATCTGAACGCAAAGTTCGCGCGTTGGCGAAAGGACAATAGCCTGCGTCTGGTTTAAATTTGCATCGATGCGTTCAATTATCGGAAGACCAAAAGCAGCGGTCTTTCCTGTACCGGTCTGCGCCAATCCTATAATATCCTTCTCGGACGACAGCAACTGCGGTATAACTTTTTCCTGTATGGGTGTTGGATTCTCGAAACCGCGCTTTTTTATTGCGGCCAATAATTTTTCGTTCAGCCCAAAATCTTCGAATGATGACATAAAATTTAATTTGGGCACAAAAATACAACTTTATTTACGATTGACGAATTACGATTTACGATTGTGGCTGACAAGATGCAAACGGATTGACGATTTTGTATTGACTCTCATGGTCATTCTGAACTTGTTTCAGTACCTTCAGCTCAGCGAAGCTAATCTGACAACATACAAGAAGAAAGGGAATTGACGAGTTACGAGTTACGATTTTAGATTGCCATCTTTTCCAATCAATTATCCCTAACACACCTTAGACTGAATGGGTTGCTTAGATTAAATCTTTCATACGTCATATTTGGAGAAGAAGTTGACAACCATATGCAATAAATTTCTTCGTTGTCATACATTGTTGTACACCAGAAAAATGCATAGTGACCAAATGAATATTCATTATAAGGATCTCCTGCAGGTAATGCATTGAAATTGGTTTCGCCGAAATTCCCACTTGATGTAAGAAGGCCATCTGCCCATAGGTCAGCCCTTCCTGCTAACTTTGAACCTGCATTACCATACGTGCCACCAAGAGTATTGTTCAGACGCGACCATTCGCCATAACTTGGTACATGCCAGCCATCGGGACAAATTCCCTGAACACCGCTAGGACTGGTACTGCTCGACTCTGCTCCATTCATAATTGCTGGCCAGTTGTACAGATAACCATATAGTTGCACATTAGAAGAACTGTTATTGGGATAATAGCGTAATGGATTTGTGTCATCATCAGAAGAATATCCCAAAGGAATGCTCCCTTCGTAACGCAAATTCTCAGCCATCCATGTTTGCTGTCCTATGGTAACGGTGGCATACGTATTGCCATCGCGCGTATCGGTAAACGAGCCTTGTGGATAAGTAATAGTGTCGTTGCCGGTATCTCCGCCGCCTCCACCTTCGCCAGTATCTCCTCCGCCATTCTGCGACGGGACATACACTGGACGTATTACCATTCCGTATGCCCTGCCAACGCCCCTCAATTCACATGTAGCGTCACTATAATAATACATATAAATCGCACCTCTTGGGTCTTCTGTATATAATGAGCTTGTCCAATAATAAGCCTCATCAAAAAGTGGCGTATATTCGCTATCATCGTACCTAATATCAGATATTGGAATAAATATCTTGTTGCCATTCGGTCCTATGAAATACATGCCATTCGTATAATTTATTGATGTCCACTGATGAGTGCAGTTGCTTATCAACTCGTTAAATTCCTCGGCAGTAGGCATTCTCCAATTTTCTCCTAGATTTACCGTTGCAGCATCGTCCGATGGTTCTAGAACAGTAAGCGTATCAGTAAAACCATTGTTTCCGTACTGCGACATACTGCAATACTTGGTCAATGTATTATATGTTCCGTTGCAATAATCATATATGCTCCAATCGAATACCGACTTTGCAGTAGTCTCTCCCCATGCAAAATAATCTCCATACCCTTCGGGAGTTTCCGCGCCAAGATTGCAAGTTGCCCAAAGAGTTCCGCTTGGCAATCCTAAGTCAATGTACGCGGGGATTTCTGGTGGTTGCACTCCGCCGTCGCCGAAATTAATGTGGCGAGCCTCCCACTTTCCTGTCCTTCCGTTATATACTAGCACATCGCCATCCTGCGGATTCTCAATGTCAACCTCAAAGTTTGGCAACTTCTGGGCGGTAATAGCATAATTTGACGTAAATGCATAAAAACCGCTTGCAATCTCAACAAATCCGAGACTGATAAAATCGCCGGCAATATCGGTCTGATACTCTACCTGCATCCAATAATTGCCATTCTGCCACGGAATTTCCTCGAAAGGCACATTTGTAGAGCCGTTGCAACCACAGGCAAGCACATTACGGTTAATCATAAACGACATAAAACCATTCTCGTTGGTAGTGGTCTGATGGATAGCACAATACACAGGAGTTCCATTCTGTCCGCCCTCGTAGAATGTCACACGCACGGTAACGGTTCGGTTTGCCAACGGCACATTGTCGGAATCGCGCACCGTAGCGGAAAAATTTACAGTCTGCGGAACGCCCTGCGAAAAAGCAGCGACAGCAGAAACTATTATCATAAACAAGAATACCAATCTTTTCATAATCAAAACTTTTTGCGATTAATTATTTCGTACACACCTCACACTAAAACCATAATTTTTCGAATAATCCACTTTTTCAAAATTTACATTATTATAAATTATAATCCAATCTCCAGCACGGTCATCAGTAAACTCGGTTGCCGACCAGAAATTGGTTAAGTGCCCCAACGGCCAACAATTTTCATAGTTACCGCCGAAACCACTTACTCCCAATGCATCAAATCCACTAGAACCAAATTCCGGGACTTGAGTTAGAGCCCCTTGCTCCCATACATCGGAAGCACTTGCAAGTCGAGAAGCAACATTTTGACCTCCAACTGCAAACTGTAAAATAGACCATTCTGCATTGCTTGGCAGATGCCAGCCTTCTGGACAAATTCCTTGCACACCGCTAGGCACTGCATTAGAACTTGATTCCCCATTCATAGCCGCTATCCAGTTATACAGATAACCATAACGACGAACATTATTTTCATCGCCGACAGGATAATACCTATATGCCGTTGTATCACTTAATCCTGTACCCAAAGCAATATCGCCTTCGTAACGAAGATTCTCTGCCATCCAAGTCTGGTCTCCAATTGTAACGGTAGCATATTCGTTGCCATCGCGGCTATCGACTAAAGTTTCTCCTGGCACACCATTATGAATCGGACGAACTCCGTGAGTTGGGTCATATATTGCACGCACAGGATACCCATATTCACGCAAACGTGCATTTGATATCTGACAATAATTTGGATACCATTGAAAAACCCAAGCGTGAGGAGGATAACTATAATCGAGATTACTTGTCCAATATTCGCTCCAATCATCAGGGTATAAATCAAGGTCGTCACCATAATAAGTGCCTGCAAATGGCAGAAATATGCTATTGCCATTTGTACCAGTAAATCTCTTACCATAAACACCGTTCACGGTATCATCAGAAAAAGTACAGCAACTCATCAGTTCGTAATAATCTGCTACTGCAGGAGTTCTCCAGTTCGGCCCCCAATTTACGGTGGCGGCATCATCCGACGGCTCCAACCAGGTAAGGCTGTCAACAAAGCCATTGTAGCCCATTTCCGGGTCTGTGCAATATTTTATCAGATTATTGTTGTTCGCTTCCTCGCAATAGGCGTAGGTGCTCAAATCGTAGTTAGTCTTATTTGATGTTTCGCCCCAAGCATAATAGTTTCCTCGCTCCTCAGGCGCACCAGCACCGATATTGCAAGTTGCCCACTTATTTCCACTCGGCAAACCCAAATCCACAAACTCGCGCACATCGGTAAGGACATTTCCCTGAGTACCGTTGGCATTGTCAATTTCAAAACGGTGCGATTCCCACTTGCCCGTGGCACCATTATACACAAGCACATCGCCATCGCCTGCATCCGACACATCAAGGTCGAAGCCATCAATTTTTCCTGCCACCAAAGCATAATTGGAAACCAAGGAATAGAAACCACTTGCCAGTTCAATATACCCCAAATCGACAAAATCTTCCGCCATATCGGACTGGTACTCAATATGCATCCAATAGGCACCATCGCCCCACGATATTTCATCAAAACCAATGCTTGGAGCATCATTGCAACCATATGCAATCATATCGCGGTCGAGCCGAAGAAGCACATTGCCATCCGAATCAGTTTCCGTCTGGTATATGGCACAAAATATCGGTTCATCATCATTATCAGCATCGTAGAATGTCACGCGAAGATTGACTGCCGTATTTGCTACAGCCTCATCGTTAGCATCGTGGATAGTAGCAGAAAAGTTTACCGACTGCGGAAATTCCTGCGCCATCGCCTGCGAGCAGACTAATGACACGCAGAATGTCAACACGACTAAATATTTTATGTAATTACAATTTTTCATATTCTGCCCATTAATTATCAACCTTTTATCATCTTTACACTTTTGCTGCCCACCTTTATTATATAGGTGCCCTGCGGAATGTGCGACACATCAATGGCGACTTCCTCCGCAAAACTCGACATTTGCACAGAATGGACAATCCGTCCACCCATATCATATATTTCGACCTTCTTGTGAGTGTCAAACGTTTCGGGATTCTCAAACACAAGATACACAATATATTCGGCGGGATTCGGATAGACGGAAATACCACTTTCCAACACTAAATGACCAGTTTCCGAAACTATCTCGTTGTGAAAATCACCTTCGCCGTATTCCGACGTAATAGTCAGCGAACCATTTGCTCCACTCAACGAAATTCCAAACGACGAACCTGCCGTAACACTTACATCTCCGTTACTGACCGCAACCTGCGGAAACGACAAGCGTTCCAACGACTGCGAATGCAAATCAAATGAAACAACCGCCAGAATTATTGCACCAACTATATAGACTAACTTATTCTTACCCATAATACAATATTTACTCAACTAATACTTAAAAATATTCAATGGTCAAAATTAACACTTTTTGTTTCACACAAACAAACTTTTTATGAATATTTTACAATATGTATTCTTCCAAAAAATTCAATCTAAAATCGCAAATCGTACTTTATAAATATTCCTTATATTTGCCGAAAATTAAAAAGCAAAACATTAATAAAATTTAAAACACAATTTGAAATGAAAAAGGTTTTAGTAGCAACCGACAAACCGTTTGCAAAAGAAGCAGTTGACGGCATCCAGGCAAAAGCAAAAGCTGCTGGATACGAGGTAATTTTACTTGAAAAGTACGGAACCAAAGACAAACTTTTGGCTGCTGTAGCAGATGTTGACGCAATGATCATCAGAAGCGATGTTGCAGACAAGGAAGTTATCGAAGCAGGCAAGAACCTCAAGATTATCGTTAGAGCAGGTGCTGGTTTCGACAACATCGACCTCAATGCAGCAACAGCTTGCAATGTAGTTGCAATGAACACTCCTGGTCAGAACTCGAATGCAGTTGCAGAACTTGCTATAGGCCTCATGATTATGGCTGCAAGAAACAACTACAACGGAAAGTCTGGTTCGGAAATCCACGGAAAGAAACTCGGAATCTACGGTTACGGAAACGTTGGTCGTCTCCTCGGCAAGTACGCTATGGGATTCGGCATGGAAGTAGTTGCATACGATCCATTCCTCACAAAGGAACAGATTGAATCGACTGGCGCAAAGCAGTGCACCAACCTCGACGACCTGTTTGGCACATGCCACTACATTTCGCTCCACTGCCCCGCTAACGACGAAACAAAGAAGTCAATAAACATGAGCAAAATTGGTAAGATGCCTAAGGGTGCAACTCTTATCAACACAGCGCGCAAGGAAGTCATCGACGAAGACGACCTCAAGAAGGTTCTCGCTGAAAGACCAGACTTCAAGTACATGGCAGACGTTGCTCCAGAATGTGCAGCTGAACTTAAGGAAAACTACGCTGACCGCGTATTCTTCACACCAAAGAAACTTGGGGCTCAGACAGAAGAAGCTAACGTTAACGCTGGTATCGCAGCAATCAACCAGATTGTTGACTACTTTGAGAACGGCAACGAAAGATTCAGACTTAACAAGTAAAAATTAATTCATTGCACAAATAAAAAAGCCGCTAACCTGCGGCTTTTTTATTTTATCACTGTTGAGCATAACTATCGTACCATATTCACCGTACCCTGCTCCCTGTGCGGTATTCCATAAATATCTTCAAACTGGCAATACCAGAAATATATTCCATTTTCCAATACTTTGTCACCCTTGCGTTTGCTTCCCATGTCGGTTCCATCCCATGAACCTTCCGAACATGCATCGCAGGTAGCACTCGGGAAATAGTCTGTCGTAGTGAAAACTAGCTCTCCCCAACGATCGTAAACTGTAAGAAGGAAATTGTTTCTCGAAATGCCATTTCCACAAATTCTGAAGCAATCGTTAATACCATCACCATTAGGGGTAAACGAAGTTGGCGCATAGAATGAGAATTGGCTGTAAACAATTATTGTTCTTG
>Ga0265300_10004174_pt1 | contig 11590 bp, 10 predicted proteins | sample AusTroGonzalo_MG_FD_193482 | JGI IMG/M metagenome (GOLD analysis project Ga0265300, IMG submission 193482) | Bovine rumen microbial communities from tropical cattle in Woodstock, Queensland, Australia - Gonzalo_03 | ecosystem: Host-associated > Mammals > Digestive system > Stomach > Rumen ... | reverse complement strand
GTTACTGGTGTTGAAATGTTCCGTAAGCTCCTTGATGAAGGTCAGGCTGGTGATAACATCGGTTGCCTCCTTCGTGGTGTAAACAGAACAGATATCGAAAGAGGACAGGTTCTCGTTAAGCCCGGTTCAGTTCATTGCCATAAGAAGTTTACCGCTCAGGTTTACGTTCTTACCAAGGACGAGGGTGGACGTCATACACCTTTCTTCAACAACTACAGACCTCAGTTCTATTTCAGAACAACTGACGTTACCGGTGTTACAGAGCTTCCTGCAGGCACAGAAATGTGTATGCCCGGCGACAACATCGAGATGACCATCGAGCTTATCCATCCCATCGCTATGGAGCAGGGACTTGGCTTCGCTATCAGAGAGGGTGGCCGTACCGTTGGTTCAGGTAAGGTTGTTAACATCATCGAATAATTGTTTTAGGCTGATAAACTCAGTAAAATCAAGGCTTTACAGGGTTTAGCTTCGTAAAAGTCATACAAATGTACTACAAATTTTCAAATCAATCTGCAATATTTGACAATATATTGCAAGACTGATATGGTCAAGATAACTAAATAGCTTACATTTAAGGACACTTTCTTAGAATGAGAATTCTATGAAGGTGTCCTTTTTGCTTGTGCAACAAAATTAAAAGAAGGAGGAAGCAAATGCAGCAGACAGCGACATGGCATGTAACTTTACACATAGGTTTTATTAATACAGGCCCATAATACAAAAGGTATTTATAGATCGGAGGAACAATGAGAAAAGACTTCAGAGAGACAAGGTTTCCGAATAACCTTGTAAATGTAAGGATACAAGCTAACAGCTCTTATCAGCTTAAAAGAGTACTGGAAGCCGTAGAAATGGAAAAAGGTTTTACGCTTATGAGCAAATCGGAAATACAGACCAACAGGACTGCAGGTCCCAGGCTTAGGCAGTTTATAACACTGAAGGATGATAAGTCTGAAAAGAAAGCATGGCAGAAAAGAAAGAAAAGCTATAAAAATTATGTTGGCAACAAAGAAAAGCAGATTGTAACAGTAGACTAACGGAGGGAAAAAGCCTATGTGTAAGATATTAGCAGTGGCTAACCACAAGGGTGGCGTGGCCAAAACAACAAGTACAGTAAATATAGGAATAGGACTTGCAAGACAGGGACAGAAGGTGCTCCTGGTGGATTCGGATGCACAGGCATCACTGACATCAAGTCTGGGGTTCCGGGATCCTGATTCACTTAAGTACACCATTGCAAACGTTTTTGACAGAGCGATACATGGAAAAGATTATGATCCGGAGGAAGGGATCCTGCATCACGGTGAAGGTATAGATTTGATTCCGTCAAGCATCGACCTTTCAATATGTGAAGCGGATATTTTCAAAGCATACAGATGTGAATATATCCTCAAGAGATACCTGGGTAGCCTGAAAAAGAAATACGACTGGATCCTGATTGACTGTCCGCCTTCGTTAAGCAAACTGACAGTTAATGACCTTGTAGCAGCTGACAGTGTAATAATACCTGCACAGGCCGGTTATCTTTCTACAAAGGGACTTGGACAGATTATTGGTACTATAAAGCAGATCATCAGTTGCAGGGTCAATTTCAGGCTCAAGGTGGAAGGAATACTTCTTACAATGGTTGACAGCAGGACAAATTACTGTAAAGAGATAATACAGAAGATAAATGAAGAATACGGGGAACAGGCTCCGATATTTGAAAGCTCCATACCGTTATCCGTTAAGGTTGCCGAAGCCTCTAAACTCGGGATGAGCATTTTCAGACATGACATTAAGGGAAAAGCCGCAAAGGCATATGAATCCCTTGTTGCTGAAATAATGGGAAATAACAGGATCGGAGGTGAGGCATAATGGACAGTAATACTGAAGAAAGAATAAGCGTGAATGCTTTTGCTGCTTTCCTGGGCGCAGGAGAGAATGAAGAGATAAGCCAGATAGAACTGTCAGAGCTTCATCCTTTCAAGGATCATCCGTTTAAGGTCATTGATGACGAGAAGATGAAGGAAATGGCCGAGGGACTGAAGAATGGCGAAAAGATAATCATACCCGGTATAGTAAGACCGCTTCTTGACGGAGGTTACGAAATAATATCGGGTCACAGGAGAAAGAGAGCCTGTGAGCTTGCCGGACTGGATACGATGCCGGTCATCATAAGGAACATGAACGATGATGAAGCGGTCCTGGAAATGGTAAAGACCAACCTGGACCAACGGGAGGAACTATTCCCAAGTGAGAAAGCATTTGCTTATAAGATGAAGCTCGAAGCCCTGTCACATCAGGGAAAAAGTGATGGAGAAGGAACTTCCGACCAACTTGGTCGGAAGTTGGAAACCGCAGACATTGTAGGTGAATCCGGTGGCGATAGTAAAAACCAGGTAAGACGGTACATAAGGCTTACAAGGCTAATTAAGCCCCTCCTGGATATGGTAGATGATAAAAAAATAAAGTTTATTCCTGCTGTTGAGCTGTCATACCTTACAGAAAAACAACAGGAAATCTTACTGGCAGTGATGGATGCAGAATCGGTAACCCCGTCTTTGTCACAGGCACAGCAGCTAAAAAAACTCAGCCAAGATAAAGCTTATACCAAAGAATCGGTATATGGAATTATGGTTATAGAACCCGTGAAGCAAAGAAAGATAACCATAAAACAGGACATCATATCAAAATATTTTGATTCAGATATCAGCGATGAAGAAATAGAAAAGATAATCTGTACACTTCTTGAGAAATGGAAGAGAAACGGAGGCAGAAAATGAGAGAACCATTAAACCTTAAATACTATCGTGGTGACGAGCCTGACAATCTTTGTTTTTACAGGATACCGAAGGTGTTGTTTACGAAAGCCTGTTTTGAAGAAGTGTCAACGGATGCAAAGGTATTGTACGGGATCCTTCTCGATTATGCTTCATTGTCTAGGGAAAACCGCTGGCTGGATGAAAAGAGCAGGGTCTATATCTATTATTCAGTACAGAGGGTATGTGCCTACATGGGATGCAAAAAGGACAAGGCTATGAAGCTGCTTGCAGAACTGGAAGAATTTGGTCTTATCGAAAGGGTAAAACGTGGACAGGGCAAATCAGATATAATTTATGTAAAAAGTTTTGAAGTTCCAGAAGATGCTGAAGATAAGGAAGTGATAAAGAGCCTGAACAGGAATGCGGATACCCGTCAGGAAGTGGTCGAAAAAACCGACCGGTCGGAAAAACCGACCACTTCAAATAAAGAGGAACTGGTCGGAAATACCGAGTGGTTGGAAAAACCTACCACTTTTGATGCTGAAAAAGTGGTCGAAAAAACCGACTGGTCGGAAAATCCTACCACTTTCTATGAAGAAGAACCGGTCGGAAAAATCGACCGGTCGGAAATGCCGACTTCTTGCGGTCGGAAAAACCGAGTTCTAGAAGTCGGAAAAACCGACCCTAATAATACTGAATATAATGATACTGAAAATATTAATAGCAATCCTATCCATCTATCCTATGGGAGCCGGTCAAGCGTAAGAAAGAAAATCCAGGATTATAATGATCAGAGAAAGCAAGATGGATTGATTGATGAATACAGCACATATGATCCCCAGTATCTCAAAATTCTTGAAAGAAACCTTGAATATGAGAATCACATGAAATATGACAGCTGGGATGATAAGGAAATGTACAAAGAGTTGTTTAAGATTATCGTTCAGACCGTATGTATCAAACGAGACAGCATAAACATAAACGGGACATCTTACCCTTATGAAGTCGTTAAATCACGATTCTTGAAGCTAAACTCGAATCACCTTGAGTATGTTATGGACTGTATGAGGAAAACTACAACAAAGATTACAAACATCAGGTCGTATATGTTAACGGCACTGTACAATTCAACTGATACCATGAACCACTATTATCAGCAGGAAGTACAACATGATATGCACAGGGATTTTGTATCCGATACGGATTATCTCGAGAAGATGAGGGCGAAATACGGAGGAGTCATATGATAAGCTTGGCAGAAAAACATCCGGAGCTTGAAAACGAATGGGATGACTCTAATGAACCTATTACTCCCTGGAATGTTTCCTATGGCTCTAACAAAAAAGTCAGATGGAAAGGAATATGTGGTCATACATGGGAGGCAATCATTAAGAACCGGGCTAGTGGTCATGGTTGCCCCATATGTACCGGAAATAAGGTTGAAGATGGTATAAATGACTTTGCTTCACTAAGTCCTGAGATAGCTGCGGAGTGGTCAGAGAAGAACCCTGACAAACCATCTGACTTTACTAATCATTCACCACATTTGGCATGGTGGCAGTGTAGAAAATGCGGCTATGAATGGCAGGCAAGGATAGCAGACCGGGTAATGAAAGGCTGTGGCTGTTCAAATTGCCTGGGCAGGATATTCAAGGTAGGTGTTAATGATTTTGCCACCGAGCATCCTGATATAGCTGCAGAATGGTCAGATAGGAACGGAGACTTGAAACCCAGTATGGTATGGTCTAAATCAAGGCTGAAAGTCTGGTGGAAATGTAAAACATGCGGATACGAATGGCAGGCTGTCATAGACAGTAGGATAAAAGGACACAATCCCTGTCCTTCATGCGCAGATCTGGCCGTAAATCCGGGTTTTAATGATCTGGAAACAGTATGTCCGGAGCTTGCATCAGAATGGGATTATGAGCGAAATAAAGGGCTTACACCGGATAAGATACTTGCATCATCCATGAAGCCGGTATTCTGGAAAGACTATTACGGACACCAGTGGTGGGCAAAGATATCAAACAGGATGGCTGGAGAAGGGTGTCCCTATTGTTCGAGGGATAATTATTATCTTTTCAAACTGAAAAGCATTGCCTACTATGTTAATATGGGCGGTTTAAGTATACTGTTTCGTGATAGCAGTGAAATCGGGATACCGCTTGAACTGTATATACCGGAAAAGAAGGTAGCCATAGAGTTTTATGGTACGAAATTTGAGAACGGTGAGATACGGCAGTTTGAAAATGGGAAGAACTGGGCTTGTGCAAATGCAGGAATAAAACTAATAAGGGTAATCCCGCCCGGACAGAAAGACTTTAATAACTGTATCTGTATTACGCTGACGGAGGATACGATACACAGTTATAAATACGCTCTAAGACATATCTTTAGGATAATAGGCATAAAAGCAAATATTGACATCGAGAGAGATTTAGAAGCCATAAATGGCACTGTACTGATGGAAGGAGCACATGATGAAGAATTTGATGACGAAAATAATACTACCGGCACTTGGAATACTGCTTTGGCTGGCAATATGCTACCCCATAAGCAAAAGACCCGAAGGGTTTAACTACTTCCTGTTCTGGATTCTTGCAGGATTCCCTTTCGGTATCAGGTTCATGTGTCTAAAGCTTGTACCCAAGGGATATGGGCTGACCGGAGCTGTCGGAGTATTTGCTCTTAATGCAGTAATAGGCGGGCTGATAGGTGGAGCGATGCTTATGACAAGTATCATAAAAATATTTGTTAACATAGTAAAACTGATAACAGGACGATTAGAATAGATTGTAAATGACAACTGAATAAAAGAATGGCACAAGGCACAGGTTTAAGAATTTGCACTTATCCCTGTGTCTTTTTATTTTGCCTGAAAGGAGCAGCATATGGAAGAAGAAGTTAACCAGAGAGTGGTCACGCTTGGAGTAAATACCAGCAAAATGACAGCAGGAATACTTGCAAGGACGATGAAGAATTTCCTGGCAAGGGAACATCAGGCTTTTCAGCAGCATGCAGCCGAAAGACAGAATGAGAAGGCTAATGAACATGGAAAAATAAAATTCAAGGATTTGATGGCGCAAAATGCTGGGGCAGAGAGCATAGAGATAGACAACGACAACATCAAATCCTTTGATAAGGTAGCCCGGAAATACAACATAGACTATGCCCTGAAAAAGGATAAAACAGAGGACCCTCCGAAATACTACATATTTTTCAAGGCTCGTGACAGAGAAACGATGACCATGGCTTTCAAGGAGTTCGTAAAGAATAACGAGAGAGATAAAGAGAAACACCCAATGAAGCAGAAGTTTAAAGAATATGAAGAGATGCGTAAGAAACTCAATAAGCAGAGGTCTAAGGAGAAACATAAGCATCAGGAGCGGTCATTATGAGTGCAACCCCTGTAAATAGAAAGGCAAAGGATAATCCGAAGGCAAAACCTGTTAAGCCTAAAAGCGGATCTCAGGCTAATAAGAAAAGAAATTCTTCAAAAAAGAAAAAGCATACTCAGAACAAACTTGTTTCTGACATAAAAAAGAAGCTGAAGAAGGTACAGTTTTCAAAGGTTTTAAAGAAGGCCGTACCTTATATTGTTTTCGGATATTTCGGCAACAAGATAACCTACTCATTCAGGCTGACAACGGATAAGAACTTCTTTATGAGGCTTGTCAAATGCCTGGGGAACCTTGGTAAAGCTTTTGAGAACATCTTTCCGAGCTTAAATGGTTATGATCTGTTAGGCGGAATCGTAACAGGAGCATTGATATGGTTTGTTGTTTATATAAAAAAGAAAAATGCTAAGAAATACCGGAGGGGTTATGAATACGGTTCAGCAAGATGGGGAACGGAAAAAGACATTGAGAACTTTATGGACACAGAAGATCCCGATAATAACATAATCATTACGCAGACCGAGTTCATAATGCTAAATGGCAGGCCTAAGAAACCGGAGTACGCAGTCAATAAAAACGTACTTGTAATAGGTGGTTCCGGTTCCGGTAAGACCAGGTTTTTTGTGAAGCCCAATCTGTGCCAGTGTCATTGCAGCTATGTATTAACCGATCCGAAAGGCACGACATTGGATGAATGCGGAAAAATGCTTTTGCGTAACGGTTATAAGATAATCACGATAAATACGATAGATTTTGACAAATCAATGCACTATAACCCGTTTGCTTACATCAGAAGCGAGAAAGACATTATGAAGCTCGTAACCATATTTATGGCAAACACCAAGAGTGAGAACAGCTCCGGTGGGGATCAGTTCTGGGATAATGCCGAAAGACTATTGTACATGGCATATATCGGTTATATCTATTATGAATGTATCCCGGAGGAACAGAACTTCGGAACGCTGGTAGATATGATAAATGCATCCGAAACCAGGGAGGACGAGGAAGATTTCAAAAATGCGATAGATTATATCTTTGATGACCTTGAAATGGAGAACCCGGAGCACTTTGCTCTGCTTCAATATAAAAAATTTAAGCTTGCGGCTGGTAAGACAGCTAAATCTATATTGATTTCATGTGCTACAAGGCTTGCTCCATTCGATATAAAGGAGCTTCGGGAACTTACTTCATACGATGAGATGGATATAGAAAAGATGGCAACACAGAGGACAGCACTATTTATGATAATGTCGGATACTGACAGTACCTTTAACTTTATCATAGCCATGTTGGAAGCACAGCTTTTCAATATATTATGCGACCTTGCAGGAAGTAAGTTCGGTGGCAGGCTGCCCATCCATGTGCGTTTTATACTGGATGAGTTTAGTAACATCGGAAAGATACCGGAATTTGAGAAAATTATCTCAGTTATCCGAAGTCGTGAGATATCTACCTGTATCATCCTGCAATCAAAGGCACAGCTGAAAGCTTTGTATAAAGACCATGCCGGAACGATCGCCGACAACTGTGATTCACAGCTATTCCTGGGTGGCAGGGGAGATGAAACCTTGAAAGAACTATCTGGATTGCTTGGTAAAGAAACCATAGATATCCAGACAACTTCGGAATCAAGAGGGCAGTCACCATCAAACGGAACCAACAATCAGCGCATGGGCAAGGAACTTATGACACCGGATGAGATAGCTGTTATGAGTGGAAAGAAATGTATCTTTCAGTTAAGGGGAGTACGCCCCTTCCTGTCGGATAAGTATGATATTACAAAGCATAAACGCTACAAGCTGCTTTCAGATTTTAATGAGAAGAATACCTTTGACATAAAGGAATACCTATCCACAAAGCTTGAAGTAAAGCCTGAGCAGGAATTAGAGTATTACGATTGCGGAACTGTGGAAGAATGAAGGAGAACAATGAAATGACAAGTATAAAAATGCTTAATAGGACACAGATTAAGTACCTAGCCATAGCTGCGATGCTTTTGGATCATCTTGCAGCATTCCTGCTATCACCGGAAAAATATCCGGGCTTGATAGTCTTATACATAATCATGCGGACTATCGGTAGAGTAGCAGCTCCAGTGATGTTTTACTTCCTCGTGGAAGGCTTTACTCATACTTCATCAAAACGGAACTATTGTTTGAGATTACTGAGCTTTGCCATACTATCACAGATACCATACTCATTAGTGAGATATGGTAGTGTGGCATCGGGAGACCTGAATGTGGTGTTTACGCTCTTATTCTCATTCCTGATGCTAATGGTAGTGGAAAAGACAACAAACCAGATAATAAAGGGAATGGCGGTATTCTTGTTTATGTTTATCAGTGTATTCACAGACTGGGGACTTATCGGACCACTTATGGCCTGGCTGTTTTATGTAAACAGATCCGATAGGAAAAAGCAGGTTAGGGATTATCTGCTGATAGTAGGCATACAGCTGTTTAGCACAGTTCTTTTTATTATCTGTAACACCCAGAGTTGGTATGAGGGCATCTGCCAGCTTGGTACATTCCTTGTAATACCTCTGCTCCTTGCCTATAACGGAGAATCCGGGAAGAAAACATTCATAAATAAGTGGCTGTTTTATGTGTTCTATCCCCTTCATCTGATTATGACATGGCTTGTAATAAGAGTGTAAAAAATTGACTTGGAGTACAATATTTGTTATACTTTTTAAAAAGAATCAAGGGGAGAATAAAAAGTGGAGTCAGAAGAAATAAGAAATATAGAACAAATAATTGATAATTATCATAAAAATCATAGCGTTTGGTCAGGAACTAAGGAACAATTGATTTATGATCTGTTAACAACGTATGGGGATATTTGTACATGTATAATTATGGCTATGGTCCTCAATCCGTTTGCAGCTGAAAAATTGACTCATAATATGGATGCGCTAAATCAAGCATTGATTTGGGTTGAGAAGAGTCCTTTGTCTAAGGATAATTCAGATATAAAATATAATATCTCTGATGAAAGATACTTGTTATGCCAATCATTTTTGTGCAACTATGCATATCCTTATTCTGTCATTTGCAGCGGATATATTTCATATTCTCGGAAACGTTTAATAGCAGAAGTAAAAGATAAAGTTGTTACATTTAATATACCATCGGACGATAACAAGTCGAGATGGAATGATATAATTAGAGAATTAAATAATCGAAAATCCTATGATTTTCTAAATATACTAAATCCTATAAAAATATCAGATGCATATGAGAAACTAAAAAAACATATTTATATAGAGGATGGGCAACTGTGCTATAGCATTAATCATGATATAATCCAACCATTTTTAGAGATAGCATATAATCAATGGGAAGCCACAAAGACTTTGCCTGAAGGATGGAAATTTGACTCATTTTCTTTAGAAGAGTATAAGCAAACCTGGCTGGATATAGCAGCCTTATGTTATATTCACTTTTTTGCTTTGTTTAATATTGAGGACCCTGCAATTAGAATTAATAATAGTATTATAAGACAGAGATTTGATGATATAATAAGTTTCATAAACTCTATAAATGGGATAGATAAAGGGGTAATAAAGAATATTTTAGAATATATTACATTTGATCCCTCGAAACCAAATATTGATATAATGTATCAACCTATTGTTGCATTGAAAGATGATGTTATCTTAATTACGCCTATGTTGTTTATTGATTCTAATCCAGAGAGAAACTTAATATCGCTTGTAAGTCTATATAATAAAGATTATGAACATTCTAAGGAAGTAAACACTCTTGAAGATATTATGGCACAAGATATTGAGGCAATGCTTCCTAAAGATGGGAAAGTAATTGTTAAAAAACATAAGCAGTTAGGGAAAAAACTACCAGATCTTGATTTGGCAATATATGATATTAGTGCGAATGCTATATTGTTATGTGAATTAAAATGGTTTAATGCAGTTGATTCAACAAAGGAATTATATGCTAGAGAAGATGATATCGAACATGGATGTAAACAGCAGGAGATAATTATATCATATGCTTTACAAAATAAAAAAGAATTTGTAAAGAATGTTTTTGAAGTGGATAATGCTGAAGATGTTGATTTTTATTGTTGTGTTATAGTTAAACATAATACATCTACAATAAATAAACATGTACCTGTAGTTAATATTGAAACGTTAAAAGAATTGTTAGCTAGAAACTCATTGATTGATGTATTTGACAATATTAGAGATCATAAATATGAGCCTGCAATGCCTGAGAATGCAGTTATCACTCATAAAACAGTTAAATATGCAGGCTATCAATTTAATATTCCAGCGATATGCTTAGGCTCGGAACCAGTAACACTGTAGATAATAAAAGGCGGTGGACTAAGAGATATTTATCTTATATCCCACCGCTTTTTTAAGAAAATCACAACTGAATTAAACAGCGGTATGGCGTAGGAATGAGAGAAATCTTGTCCCTACGCCTTTTTTTATTGCTCAAAATGGAGGAAAAAGTGAAAACACAGTATCTTCGCATGTTCTTACATGCCCGGGACCCCACTTTTTGAGGGAAACCCTAAAACAATGTTACAGATCAAACAATACACAGAATTTAAAGGAGATTAAAAAAGAAATGTTTAATTTATTCAATGCAAGGACATCACATTTCATGCCCATGATGTCAGTTATAGCTTTATCAGCAATGCGTCTTTTCGGTTTCAGTAATCAGGGCGGCGGAGTATTCCTGATGGGATTCTTCTCGTCAGCAATTGACGGATTAAAGACAGTTATCACAGCAATCGGTGCCGGTATCGGTGTCTGGGGAGTCATAAACCTGCTTGAAGGTTACGGTAATGATAACGCAGGTTCCAAATCCCAGGGTATAAAACAGCTTATGGCAGGAGGCGGTATCATAATCCTTGCCCAGACAGTGATCCCGTTACTTTCAAGTCTCTTCGGAGGCGGTGGCGGCGAAGGCGGCGGAGAAGGATAATTCGTAAAGGAAAAGGTGAACGCCTATGTTAGATTTTATACTGGATCCTATCAACGAATTCATAAGGGACATGCTGAAGGGATGGATAGAAGATAACTTAAGCGACCTCTTTGTCCAGCTTAACAACAACGTTGCCGGCGTATCAGTGGAAGTGAGCCAGACTCCGAGCACATGGAACGGAAATATATTCAGTATCGTGCAGACACTATCGGAAACGGTCATAGTCCCGGTCGCAGCAGTGATAATCACATATGTACTTTGCTATGAGCTTATCTCGATGCTCATCGACCGTAACAATATGCATGACTTCGATACATCATTATTCCTGAAATACATCTTCAAGGCAGGAATCGCAGTATTCTTACTCAGCAAGACATCGGATATAGTAATGGCGATGTTTGACCTGGGCAGCCAGATGACGATGACGGCAGGCGGAGCCATATATCACGAAGCCGGAATACCGGATGTGTGGAGCGATGTAATAACA
>Ga0265300_10004172_pt1 | contig 11594 bp, 8 predicted proteins | sample AusTroGonzalo_MG_FD_193482 | JGI IMG/M metagenome (GOLD analysis project Ga0265300, IMG submission 193482) | Bovine rumen microbial communities from tropical cattle in Woodstock, Queensland, Australia - Gonzalo_03 | ecosystem: Host-associated > Mammals > Digestive system > Stomach > Rumen ... | reverse complement strand
TGGCGGGGCTTTTTTTGTTGATTTTGCGGCAAAATTCGCCAATATTGAATAATTTGGAGTATCAGCTAAATTCTTTTTGTCCTTTTCTAAAAAAAAAGCGATATCTTTATAAGGAGAAACATTTTCTAGGGAGCAAAATGGAATACCAGAATATTGATATTAGTACCTGGACACAGGTGGGCGAGGGCGGTAACGGGAAAACTTATGTGCATCCCGGTCATCCTGATTTCCTCTTGAAAGTGAATAACCCGCCTCGTTGTGATGAGGCAACCGTAAAGCAAGAACTTGATTTTGCCCAGCATGTTTACGCTTTGGGAATCCCGACGCCTCGCATGTTTGATATGGTGCGCGTGGGGGATGGCTACGGTCAACTCGTGGAACTTATTAAGGGGAAGAAATCGCTTTCGCGTATTTGTGCGGATGAATCGTCACGTATCGGAGAAATGGCTAAGTTGCTCGCTTCATTGGGCTTGCGACTGCACGCCATTCCTTGCAATACGGATTTTTTCCCAAGCCGCAAGGATCTTGCCCTGAAGGGTATCGATACGTCTGATTTTGTTGCAGATGATGATAGAGAAAAAATGCGGGCGTTTGTTCAGAGTATAGAAGACGAGAAAACCTGCTTGCATGGCGATTTCCAGATGGGCAACTTGATTATTTCTGCCGATGGTAAACCTTATTGGATTGACCTTGGCTGGTTTAGTCATGGTTCGCCGATGTTCGATATGGGCCATTTGTTCTTGGTTTGCCAAGTCTATTCTCAGTTTCCGACAGCGCAGGATATCTTCCACATGTCGCAGGAACAACTGAAAAATTTTTGGAACTTGTTTGCTGAGGCCTACACGGGGAATAAGGGCATCTCCGCCTTCACGGCTCTTGCAGGCAAGTTTGCTCCTTTGGATGTTTGCATCCGTTCAATATTAATGCCGACTCCTGATGCTTACAAGAAGTTGTTTGCAGGAGTGGTTCATTCCCTGGTCGAAAAGTTTTATTAAGAGAGGTTGTTATGTCTGAAGAAGTTGAAAAAATCAATTTAGATGATTATGTAGCGACGGGAGAAGGCGCAACAGCAGTCTCGTACACGCACAAGACTCGCGATACGATTGCGAAACTTTATCACCCCGGATTCGAAGCGGACTGTGCTAAAAAAGATTTTTTGACATCTTGCATTGCTTTTGATTTGGGGGTTCCGACTCCAAAACCAATTCGCTTGATAACGGATGGCGAACGCTTTGGTGCTGAATATGAACTTGTCCGGAACAAACGCTCTTTTTCGAGAATTATTTCAGAAGAACCGGGTCGTTTGCAAGAGCTTTCTTTGACTTTTGCAGAGATGGCTAAGAAACTACATTCGACGAAAGCGGATACGTCAAAACTTGTGTCAACAAAGGAAAAATTCCGTCGCTTTTATCTTGAAAAGGCTGTAGTTCCTGACTTTTACAAGCAAAAGGCCTTGGCTTTTATCGATTCGGTTCCCGACACCCCGACTTGCCTTCATGGCGATTTGCAAATCAGCAATGTCATTACCGATGGAAAGCGAACGCTTTGGATTGATATGGGTGATTTCGGCTATGGTGACCCTGGTTGGGATTTGGGAATGTTGTGGAGCATGACGAACAGAATGGATGAGCAAAAGGCGGATCTTGTTTTCCACATGAATAAAGAAGAACTTTTGGCTCATTGGAACATTTTCTTCCCTGCTTATTTGGAAACGACGGACCCGCAGAAAATCGCAGAAGCCACGAAACGGATTTTGCCGTTTGCAGCAGTCAAGATTCCTTATATGTTCTATATCGCAAAGCATTTCACTTTGCCGGATGAAGCCTACCCGTATATCGCAAAATTGTTTGGATAAATTTTATTCAATATTTTTGCACGTAATTTGTTTTAAAATACACTACTTTAATAATTGTTTCTATTTTATATAAATAGAACGGAGTTTTGTAATGGGAATCGAATTTGGAGTGTTGAAACGTGAAGAGCTAAGCGATGCTGTGGAACTTTCGTTTCGGGCCTATGAATACTATGAGTATTTTTTAAATTTTTTCCCGGATTTGGGCTTGAGGCATAAGGTGATACGGTCCGTTTTGTACGGAACGTGGCGCGCGATTTTGAAAAAGTCGCATTTCTTGATGGCTAAAGTAGATGGGAAAATTGTAGGCTTGGCAGTGCTCGAAGATCCGCATTACAAGAGACCGTCGGATTTACAGTTCCTACTTCATGGCTGGTGGAATGTCTATTTTAGCGCAGGCATAAAACGTGTGAATGCTTGGGTTAATATGGATGAAACAGCAGGGACTCCATGTCATGATTACCAGCACAATGGCGAAAATATTTGGTATTGCAGTTCGTTGACAGTGGACCCGCCATATCAAGGAAAGGGTGTTGGTACACAGCTTGTTGCGTTTATGGAAGAATACATTCGTGAACATGGAGGTAAGCAACTGACTTTGTTCACAAACTCAGAGAAAAATCTTGCGTTCTATAAGAAGAATAATTTTGAGGTTTTTGATGAACGCGATATTGCTGTCCGAGATGGCTTGAAAATGAGAAGCTGGAGCGTTAAAAAATCGCTTTAGCGCTATCATGAAAAATTAATCTTTACCGGCTCCGTAGACAACGGGGCCTTCTTCGTCATCATCATCGTCGCCGTGCTCGGCGAGATAAGCCTGGTATTCTTCGTCTGTCATTCCGCCTTCTTCATCTTCGGGCATGAAGGACTTGCGCTCGGACTTTTTCGCAGGCTTGTTTTCTGTTTGCTTTTTCAGATTCGTCGGAGATGCCGTGGACTTTGATTCTTCTTTGCGGCTTGCGCGGGCGCTGCGGTTCAAGTAGGCGATGTATTCCTCGTCTGTCATTTCGTTGCCGAAACTGTAAGAGGAATAACGGTCTTCTTCTGGTTCGGCCGAATCGTAAGAGGACGTGCTGCGTGAATCCGCGGAGATCGGCTGCGTGGCGCTTGTTTGTGCCTGCGTTGATGCTGACTGCGTTGAGCTTGTAGTTGATTGCGCGGATGTTGCGGCGGATTGTGTGTTGTTAGACTGCGCGGAACTTGCGTTGTTGTAGAATGCTTGGGCCTTTTGCATAAAGGCGGCAAACTCTTCATCGCTCATCTGCTGGACAGACTGCTCGTTAAAACCTTGGAATGTGCTTTCTGCACTGGAATTGTCCGAACTTTCGGTGGTCTCTTCCGTTACGGATTCTGCTTCACCGGATTCGTCTTCTTCAAGTTCTTCGATTGGTTCGTCGACCGGCTCAAATGTGTGGGCGCGTTCTTCGGAATCGTCATCGTCGTTAGCGCCGAATTCAGGAATTGAACTCTTGCTAAGTACTGGAGCTTCGTCCTCGCTAGCGGACATTTCTGCACTTTCCAAAGTTGCGGACTGCGCGGCTTCTTGAGCCGAAACAGCTTCCGTATTTTCGACCGGGGCCGCAGCGTTGTCATTTGCAGTAGCGGCATTTTGGCTCGGTGCGGTTTCTGCGTTTTCTGAAGCTGTGGGCTGCGCAGGAGCTTGATCCGTTGACTGCGCGAAATCTTGTGCCGGCGCTTGTGTGTCTCCAGCGGTTGCGCTTGCTGCCTGCTGTGCGCCTTCGGCGGCGTCCGCTTCCGCAATCATGTCTGCAAACGGGTTGTCCTGCACTTCGGAAATATCTTCGCGACCTTCCAACATCGCGTTGAGGTCTTCTTCGGTGACGTTCCTGCCGCGTTCCGTCCAAAGTACGGCTTCGCGCATCGTAGCGGCAAGGTCGCCCACGCTCTTTTCCTTGGAACGTGCAATTGCTTGGCTGCGGATTGTTTCCACAAGCCCAGCCTTGACTTCGGGATCCTTGCTGAAGAACACGGTCTCGTGCGCCATTTCGTCGGCGTACTCGGGGTTGTTCTTCTTGCGGTAAATCCAAATCGGTCCGAAAAGTTCACTCTGACGGAAAACGATATCGTCCGTCTTGATCATTTCGAGCATAGCCATGAACGTTACCGCCGCGACAATCGGGTGCGAATCGTTGTCGAGCAAGTCTTCAAAAAGCGCACGTCCATGCACGTTCAAGAAGTTGTTGATGGCCTGCTGACGGTCCTGAATGGTCACGTAGTCCAATTCAATATGGTGGATCGTCTCGGAAATCTTTGTCTTTAAGCTCTTTTGGTAGGCGCGGAAAAGCTGCCAGATGTTTGCGTCGGCGAGCGTGTCGTCATCGCTCTGCGTCTTTTCAAGACGCCCACGGGAATACGTTCCGAAGTTCTTCGCTTCCATTTCCTGGAGACCACTTGCGACCTGCTTGAAGCGCTGGTATTCCAACATTTCCTTCATGAGCTTTTCGCGGTCTTCGTTGTATTCCTCTTCCATCTCCGGATCGCGTTCTTCGGCCGGGAGCAGCTCCTGCACCTTGAGCGCCATCAAGCGGCTCGCCATAAACAAGAAGTCGCCCGCCTTGGAAAGGTCTGTTTCGGAATACTCGTTCACCCACTTGAGAAAGTCGTCTGCGATTTCTGCAATGGGAATCTGGTCCAGCGTCATTTCCTTTTTCTGAACGAGATAGACTAGCAAATCCATCGGCCCGTTAAACGAACCGATTTTAACTTCGTAATCTTCTTGCTCAAGAACTTCGGAATCAACCATTGAACGATAATATAGAAATCAGTCTTATTCCACCGTCACGCTCTTGGCGAGGTTTCTCGGCTGGTCCACGTCATTTCCGCGCAATACGGCGATGTGGTAGGCGAGCAACTGGAGCGGGATGCAAGTGAGAATCGGCATGAGCATCGGGCGGGTCTTCGGGACTGTGATGATGTGGTCGGCGATTTCATCGAGCGGATGGCAGTCTTCTGTCGTGACGGCGATGACCTTGCCACCGCGGGCCTTGATTTCGCGGATGTTGCTGATGATCTTGTCGAAGAGCGAATCCTTCGGGGCGATGACCACGACCGGCATGTTTTCGTCGATAAGGGCAATCGGGCCATGCTTCATTTCTGCAGCGGGGTAGCCTTCAGCGTGGATGTAGCTGATTTCCTTGAGCTTCAAAGCACCTTCCATGGCGACCGGGTAGCAGAAGTGGCGACCGAGGTACAAGAAGTTGTTTGCCTTGCAGAGCGTCTTGGCAATTTCGGCGATGCTGTCAGAGAGCTTGAGCGTTTCCGTCACGAGATCCGGAAGTTCCAAGAGGTCCTTCACGATGTCGGCGCCTGTTTCAAAGCTGAGTCTGCGTTGGCGGCCAAGCAAGAGGGCAATCATGGCAAGCACGGTGACTTGGCTTGTGAATGCCTTGGTGCTGGCCACGCCGATTTCCGGACCGGCGTGCAAGTAGACGCCGCCATCGCTTGTACGTGCAATTGTAGAGCCGACACCGTTACAGATGGCGAGTGCGGTCGCGCCTTTCTGCTGGGCTTCGCGGAGAGCGGCGAGCGTGTCTGCGGTTTCTCCGGACTGGCTAATGGCAATGACGAGTGTGCCCGGCTTGATAATCGGGTTTCTGTAGCGGAATTCCGAAGCGTATTCGACTTCGACCGGAACGCCAGCCAAGTCTTCGATCATGTATTCACCGACCATGCCTGCATAGTAGCTCGTGCCGCAAGCGGTGATGATGATGCGGTTGATGTTACGGAGTTCCTTGATGTTCGTGTCGAGGCCGGCGAGCTTTGCGTTACCTTCGGCGGTGAGCAAACGGCCGCGCATAGTATTGCGGAGCACTTCGGGCTGTTCAAAGATTTCCTTGAGCATGAAGTGCGGGAATCCGCCCTTGGCGACTGCGTCGGCGTCAAATTCCACGTCCTGGACTTCGCGCTGCACTTCGTGGCTGCTCATGTTCACGATGGAATAGCCGCCGTCCTTGATTTGGACAACGTCATTGTCATCGAGGTAAACAACTTTCTGCGTGTGGTTGATGATGGCGGAAACGTCACTCGCGAGGTAGAAATCGCCATCGTTTCCGATACCCAAAATGAGCGGACTTCCGCGGCGGGCGCCAATCAAGACGTTCGGTTCGTCACTGCAGACAACGCCAAGGCCAAATGTACCTTCAATCTGCTTAAGAGCCTTGAGTACGGCGGACTTGAGGTCGCCATTGTAATAGCGGGCAATCAAGTGGGCAACGACTTCGGTATCAGTTTCAGACTTGAATTCGATGCCTTCAGAGATGAGCTTCGCCTTGAGGCTTGCGTAGTTTTCGATGATGCCGTTGTGGACTATCGAAATCTTTCCATCATAGCTTGTGTGCGGGTGTGCGTTTGTTTCGGTGGGGGCACCATGGGTGGCCCAACGCGTGTGGGCGATACCGACAGAACCCTTGAGCGGAGTATTCTTGAGTTTGTCTTCGAGAGCCTTGATTTTACCGGAGGCACGGACGACTTTTATCTGGTTATTGTCGATAACGGCTACACCTGAGCTATCGTAGCCACGGTATTCCATTTTCTTGAGACCTTCGACGAGGACGGGTAATGCTTCACCTTTGCCGTTATATCCAATAATTCCGCACATAGTAATCCTGATATTATATATTTCTTGCGGAAAATATACTAAATGTAATGGTAAAAAGAAAATTATTGTAAGCTTTATGGGGATTGTTTTACTATTTTAAGAACGTCTATTTTTTCATAGAGGATAAACATGAAGACTAAAATGCTTATTGCAGCTGGCGCTCTTGCCATGCTTATGACCGGTTGTGAACCGTGCAAAACCGCATCTGCCGAAAAGACTTCGCTTGTGACCGAAAAGGACAAGTACAGCTACGCTCTCGGTGCTCATTTCGGTAACCAGGCACGCTTCCAGCTCGTGACTCGCGACTCCATCGATCTCGACCTCGACCTCTTCATCCAGGCTTTCAAGGAACGCTACAATAGCGATTCTGCAAAGTACTTGATGAACGACTCTGTCATCATGGAAACGCTCAACAAGCTTTCTGCTGACCGCCAGGCCGAAAAGATGAAAAAGGACAGCCTCGCTGCCGAAAAGAACAAGGCCGAAGGCGAAGCATTCCTCGCTCAGAACAAGACTGCTGAAGGCGTCGTGACTACGCAGAGCGGTCTCCAGTACAAGATTATTACTGAAGGTCAGGGTGCAACCCCGACGGACGAAGACAAGGTCAAGGTCCACTACACCGGTACGCTCCTCGATGGCACCAAGTTCGATAGCTCTGTCGATCGTGGCCAGCCGCTCGAATTCCCGGTCACTGCCGTTATCGCAGGTTGGACTGAAATGCTCAAGCTCATGAAGGTTGGCGAAAAGGTCACCGCATGGATCCCGAGCGACCTCGCTTACGGTCCGCGTGGCAACCGTGCTATCCCGGGCAACTCTGTCCTCAAGTTCGAAATGGAACTTCTCGAAGTGATCGCTCCGGAAAAGCCGGCCGAAGAACAGAAGCCTGCTGCAAAGCCGGCCAAGCCTGCTAAGGCTGCCAAGAAGGCTGCTGCTCAGCAGTAATTTTAAGCAATCCGCTTGATTTTAAATGCCTCGCGCCCACCCGCGCGGGGTATTTTTTTTGCGCTGTCATTTTTGCTTTTTTGTCACCTCGGATGTGTTCCGGGGCGGGATCACCATCTCGTTGATTGCGTAAAAATTTTATCTTTGCTTTTGAAATTTTAAGAGCGGGTGCTTATGTCTATTATGTCTAGAATCTTCTTTTTGTTGTGCGTTATTGCTATTGCACTTACCGGATGTAACGAACAGAAAAAAATCGATGCGCTGACGCAAGAAAATGCAAGGCTTGTCGCTGCGGCCGATTCCTTGAAGATTCTCATAGCAAAAGCTCAGGGCGAGACTTCGAAGTGGCTTGTGAAAAACGACACGGTCCGTGCTGGCGATGGACTCTTCCAGGTGCTTTACCGCATGAACATCAACGAAAAAGAACGCGGCAAGATTGTGCTTGCTTTGCAGGACTCCGTTGAACTTGCAGCGCTTCGCGTGGGGCAGGTGTTCTATGCCGCTCTCGATACCGCAGGCGAAGTCCAGCGTTTCCGCTTTGCGCCGAACCCGGCAACGGTCCACATGTTGAGCAAGGTCGATTCCGGTTTTGCCTATAGCCGTATCGACAAGCCGGTGACGATCCGTCAGTCCGTTTTCGAAGGCGCCCTGGAAAACGGGAGCACGCTGAGCGGCATCTTGCACAAGGTCGGCATTCCTGGCCGCATGGTGGGAGTCGTGAGCGCCGTTTTGCAGTGCAAGGTCTCTTTCCAGCTTGCACGCCCGGGTGACAAGTTCCGCATTTTGCTCGAAGAAAAGTTCTATCAGGATTCCATCTGGATTAGCGGCAAGGTGCTTTACGCTGAATTTAACGGTTACACGGTTGGTCATCATGAAGCTTTCCGCTACGAAGACCCGGATCCGAAGAGTACGTTTAATGCCCACTACACTGAAAAGGGCGAGGCTCTCATTTTCGAAGGTCTCCGCTACCCGCTCGACCGTTTGCATATCACAAGCCCCTATGGTGCGCGCATCCACCCGATTACGGGCCGTCGCACGGTGCATCACGGTATCGACTATGGTAGCCCCAAGGGTTCTCCGGTCTATGCGGTTGCTGCTGGTGTCGTGACGGTTTCGGGTTACGATGATTTGAGCGGTAACAAGATTGCGATTCGCCACAGGGACAATACCGAAAGCTGGTACATGCACCTCTCCGTGCGTGGCGTGAACGTCGGTGCGAAGGTTGCTCCGCGTCAAGTTATCGGTAAGGTGGGGTCTACAGGCCGTAGCACAGGTCCGCATTTGCACTTGGGCTTCAAGGACAATCGTGGCAACTGGATGAATCCGGCCAAGAAGACGATGATTGCAACGCCGAAGCTCGAAGGCAATCGTATGGCTCGCCTCAAAAAGCAGGTGGCCGATATCCGCAAGGAAATCGAACTCACGCTTGCATCGCCTGCCGTCAAGGTCAACGACACGGACGTCATGGTCCGTATGCGCGTGCTGAAGTAAGCGCGGTTTAGCCGCAGTTGCTTACCAAATAAATCTTCTATACTCTTCAGGTAAAAGGTAGAATCCTGGCATGGTGTCGGGTTCTACAGCTGCTTTGGCAAAATGTCCGGTGTTTACGGTTCCGTAGCCGGCGACTCGAATGTAATTTTGATCTTTGGCGAGTGCAAGCGCTTTTTCGAGAGCCAGGTCGTTATCGCTTATCGCAAAATCAGGTGCAATGCCGTATTTGTGATAAGTTGTTTTTTGTTTGTCTATAATTTTCATGGAAGTGATTGAGACCAGCGACATTGACGGGGTGAAGAATCGTGATTGTCCAATTCCTTTTCCGTAAGTGGTTGTCCCGATGACCGGATATTTCTTGTTTGTCGTGACGCTTGCAAGCATCAGTTCTGAGCAACTTGCGGTCTTTTCGTTTGCGAGGAATACAAAATAACGGTCCTTTGCGATTCCGTCGGTCTTGTTGACGTAATATAATGTATCGATAACCTGTTTTTTATGGATTGTATCGGGGAGTGCCCTAATGACTCCTATCGCAGTGTCGTTTTTAGAAAGAAATTCTTGCGCCATGGGGATGCAATGGTCCATGTCTCCGCCGCCATTATTGCGCAAGTCAATAATGGTAGTTCTGTATTTTTCGGTTTCATGGAGGGCTTCGACAAATTCCGCGTATGTGCCGGAGTCGTTGGATGTATACGCCGTAAATTCCTTTATTTTAATGATGGGGATGGAATCCTCGAATGTCGTTTCTACAGTTGGCGTGAGGTAGGATTCGATTTCGACTGGAATGGTTTGGGTGGTGGAGTCTCGTTTGATTGTGAAGGTGATGGTATCGCCTTCGCTTGCGATAGAGAGCCTTTGGAAAACGATGTCATTTGTTATCGGAGTTCCCTCGATTTCCGTAATTTCGTCGCCCGCCTTAAGCCCTGCTTTGTCTGCAGGGGAATTCTTTATGACTTGCTTGATGACGTACTTTTGTTTAATGACCGTAGAATCCAGCGTGAATCCAGCATCGGTTTTGGGGGCAGACGTACTCCATGTGCTCATCAGGCCTACAGAACGTGCCGGATCTATGTAATATGTAAATGCGTCATTCATCATGGCGTACATATAGTAGATGTCGTGATAATCCCAGGGGTACCCGCTTTGAACCAGTAACTTGACTTGCTCTTTATCTAATTTGTCTATGTAGTCCTCGGGCTTGCCTAGGTACAGGTCTTTATTGATGTAGAGATAATACAGCTGTGAGTAGTTGTATAAAAATTCCTTGGTATAGCTAGATGCTTTCAGTTCATTGGCTGAAGTCCCGCTGTCCGAAGAACAGGCGGTCGCACCCATGGCAAAACATGCAAGTGAAAAAGCCGAGATGGTGTAAATTAATGAATAGACTTTTCGAAAGCCTTTAGATAAAAGTCTGCATCGGCCCATATGACAGCTCCTTCGTCAGATTTTGAACCCGAATACTCTTTAACCCCAAGTGCGCGTTTGGCTAGTGATGCGTCCTGTGCAGGACTCTTGACGCCATAGAGCTCGTATGCCACTTGGGCAACGCAGTTTTCGGTAATGGTTCCAGAACAGTCGAACTTAGGCTGGATGCCTTTCTTGTGGTATGAGTTGCCCTTGGGCGTCAAAAATTCGAAATTGGTGATGGTGGCCATCCCGCCGGCGTAGGTAAAATAGGTTGTCTGCCCAACGCCTTTGCCGTATGTCTTGACGCCTGCATGCGGAATGTCGGTCGTCTCTGTGACCGCTGCGGTAAAGATTTCGGCGGCGCTTGCGGTGCCTCCGTTTGTCAGGATGATAAATTTGCCCGATTCCCCGATATCGCCCGCTTTTGCTTCGGTATGCGATTGTACGTAGATTGATTCTCCGTTGTCGTTTATGGCGCGTTGGCGCATGGTGGACATCGTTCCCTTGCTTACAAATAAATCGGCCATCTTGAGGCTTTGCATCACGAGCCCGCCGGGATTGTTTCTCAGGTCGAGAACGCGTACACGCTTGTCTGAGGTTGTTGAGTCGAGGTAGCTTTTAAGTTCACCGAATGTCCCGAGCTTTCTGTTGGCGGTAGAGTCTTTAAAACCTTCGATAGAGACAAATATGATGCCCGGGTAACCTTTTGTGGAATCTTCATATAACGTATCGACAAAGACGGTCGGTGCGTAGACGGTTTCCTTTTCGAGCTTGAACAGTGTCGTATCGCCCTTGTAGGCGACGACGAGGTCTATGTTCTTGGTGTAACTTAAGACGGAATCGTAGGTGGCTTTGGCTTTTTCGCCCGTGAGGTCAATGTCGTTTACCTTGAGGATGTTTCCGTCTCTTGGAACGCCTGCTTGCCCTGCGGGGCTGATGGGGTAAACTCGGGCAATCTTGATGGGGTGCTCAAGAGTAAGATCGACGGTGTAGCGCATTCCGACGTCGCCACCGATGATTTTGCTTGTATTGATGATCGTCGATCGCTCTTCGCTCTTGGCGGGAGGTGTATATGAAGTGTAGGGGTCCTTGAGGAAGGAATAAAGCTGTTGTTGTATGGAATCGGAATCTCCGTCTTTGGGCAAGTCGGCGAGTCTATCTTCGTACAAGAACACTTTCTGCAGGAGCCAGTAGTTGAATGCGTACTCGGATTCCGGTTCAGGTGTACTCTTGACCGGATGGATAAAGTCTGAGCATCCGAGCAGGCACAAAAGCGTCACAGCT
>Ga0265300_10004171_pt1 | contig 11595 bp, 10 predicted proteins | sample AusTroGonzalo_MG_FD_193482 | JGI IMG/M metagenome (GOLD analysis project Ga0265300, IMG submission 193482) | Bovine rumen microbial communities from tropical cattle in Woodstock, Queensland, Australia - Gonzalo_03 | ecosystem: Host-associated > Mammals > Digestive system > Stomach > Rumen ... | reverse complement strand
TGCGTCACGCAGCTCGGAGGCTGTCGCGGAAGGATGCGCGTAGAGCCAGCGCCAGGTGTACATGTCTACCAGGCTGACGCCCATGATCTCATACATGCCCCAGAAAATGTCGAGCGTGGCATTGTCATCCATGACTTGTCTGCCCCGTCCCAGCAACTGCAGGTCGCGGACCTGGAAGAGGAAAGCCATCGCCTCGGTCGTCGCATTGTTGGGGACGCCGAACAGCGGATAATAGTCGATGTGATAGAGATCGGTCACCTGCTCGACATTGTGGCCGAATTCGTGGACGGCGATATTGTAGCCCTTGTAGTCCATGCCGGCAGGACCAATACGCGTACGCAGGCGGGCAGGCTCCGTACGGCCCAGGCATTCCCAGGCATGGCCGGAACCGCGGGCCGCCTCCACGACGATGTGGTCGGCCAGGAACTGCGCTTCGACGGGGTCGAAACCCAGGTTGCGAAGCATGCGCGGCATGTCACGATGGAAGGCCTCGGCGTCGGGATAGCGACGGCGCGTCTCGGCCGTCAGGACATCTTCCGGGATGGCCGAACGGCTCTTGAAACCGTCGTACCAGATGTCGTACGGCCGCAGTTCCCGCCCCAGCCGCTGCCGGATCAGCGCGCCCACCTGGCGGACCTGTTCCGACGACAGGAAACGGACGAACAGATCTTCCACTTCCTGGTCTGACATCTCGATGCCGCCCTCGAAGTTGCGGGCGATGGCCGTCGGCAAGGCCGGACACCAGCGGTCCAGCTCCTGGAAAGCATGGAATTGGTTGAGGATATGCGCGTAGCGCACGTCACCCTCCGCTGGGAGCGAGACCTCGGTCCCGTCCTTCCAGATCCGATTGGACCCGGGCGCCCAGTCGTAGGCCGGATTGTTGACCACAGCAGCAGGAATCTCCTGCGTAACAATGCGTTCCATGACCTTGTAGATCATCTCCTGTTTCTCGTTGGCATGCGGCACGTCGGCGTAATTCGACTTGAGCTCGTCGCGCAGATTCCAGTGCGACAACAGGGACATGTCTGCAGGGAACAGGCGCTCCCCTTCTTCGGTAAGCAGGTGTCCCATCTGGATGTTGTAGGTGTCCACATAGGCCTCCGCCGCGCTGCGAGCGATGGTGACGAGCTGGCTCACTTCGGCGGGAACCCGTTCGGTAAACACATCGCCCAGCCGGGCATAGGCCCATTCCAACCGGCTCCAGCCGGGGCCCAGCGTATTCTTTTCGGCAAGGGTAAAATGGGGAAAATTGAGGATGGTGATAAAGGCCAGCTTGTTGGCGAACATATCGTCGGAGAAATGGGCGCCGGCGTCATAGCTGGTCAGAAGATAGTCGATCTCGCCCGGTTCGCCTTCGGCCAGTACCGTCGGACGGCCCAGTTCGATGGTCAGTTGGTTTTGCTGGGTATTGAAAAGCTCGAGGGTACGCGAGAGTTTGTCAAAGAGGGTACGGCGTGCTTCGGGCGTGGTGGCGAGCCACTGGTGCACGAAGGCTTCAAAGTCAGCCTGCGTCCCGTCTTCAGGTCGCCAGAGGGCGGCGCACTGGTCGATGCCGCGCTGCGCGAGATTCCGGGTCAAGCCCGGGATGACGGAAGATGTGCCCGGGATGACGGAATCAATGGGTATCGGCTTCACAGCCGGGGATGACTTTTTATCGGAGGAACATCCGACGGTCAGCACCGCCAGCGCAAAAAAGACAAGAAATCGCTTCATTTCAAGAAAAATATGTATTTTTACAAAGATACTAAAAACAAGAGCACAGCCAAGCGAATGACCAAACAAGAAAAATACGAGGAGCTGCTGCTGGAAGTGGCAGGCCTCACGGAAAGCGAGAATGATGAGATCGCCAACATGGCTAATATCGCGTCGGCCATTCACGCCAAGATGGGATTTCATTGGACCGGATTCTACCGCGTCCTCCCCTCTGCGGACGGCAAGGGGGAGGAACTCGTGCTGGGGCCGTTTCAGGGTCCCGTGGCCTGCACCCGCATCCGCTACGGACGCGGTGTCTGCGGCACTGCCTGGAAGGAAAAACGCACCCTCATCGTCCCCGATGTGGACCAGTTCCCGGGCCATATCGCCTGCAGCGCCCTATCGCGGAGCGAAATCGTAATCCCGATCCTGCGAAAAGGCGCCGTAATAGCTGAACTGGACATCGACAGCGCCGAACCCGACACCTTCGATGCCGAGGATGAACGTTATTTGACCGTCCTGCTTACGTCTTTGGGATCAACCGGGAAATCCTGATCCTGTAGATACAGATTGTCGTACTTGCCGACCGGCAGATCCTGGAAAATGAAGTAGTTGGCCTTGCGGGCCGCTTCGATCTGGTCGGTCAGCGCGGTGTTGAGCGCGCCGACCGCCAGTTCCACCAGCACGTCGAGCAGGCCCTTGTCCTTGCTTGCCTTGCCGGAATCCACCGACAGGTCGAGATAGAGGTCGCAGCTTCGGTCAAAGAGAATTTCATCGGTCAGGGTCGACTTGATGAGGTAACGGATCTTCGTATTGATGCCGATGCCCTGCTTGGCCCATGCGTCGATGATCGAGAAGACCACGGCGTCGGCCCCGAAGAAATCGTGGAACTGCCTGAGCGGCTTGTCGATGAAGAGTTCTGCATCGTAGGCGCTTTCCTGCTTGAGAATATCCATCGAAATCGACGGAGAGATCACATAATAGCCCGCTTCAGCGAGCGGACGGCTGATGGAGGTATAGAGCAGTTCCTTGGCATCGACGTTGGCCGAATTGTTGATTGGCGGCATCACCAGCAGGGTTACCGGCTTCTCCTCATACATTTTGGGATAGAGACTGCTCCGGGTCAGGGACGTCGAGCCGCAGGACGTGATGACCAGCGTCGCCAGAATGATGTAAACGAGTCTTTTCATATCATTTGAAGATTCTGGCCGCCAGCGGCTTGATAAACTTAATGGATTCCGGATAGTACTGCATCTCCATCTCGAAGAGTTCACGGCTCCGCTCCAGGAACTGTGCCGGCGGGAAGCCCAGCGACGACTTCTGGTTATTCGATGCATGTTCGGCAAAGGTAGTTGCCGTCTCGGGCTGGGCGAGCAGCCAGGCGTATTCGGCGCAGATGCCCGGCGGCGGTACCTGGCGCCAGCCGCCCGGACGGGAAACCAGCCGCTCGTACATCACCAGCATCGCACAGATGCTCTCAGGGCTCTGCTTGGCCGCAGTCCGATAGGACACACGTTCATACTCAGTCACGCCGTCGGTCTCGCCGCCCCAGTTGTATAAAACCCGCGCGGTCGGACCGCATGAAGAAAGCAGCAGTCCGGCCGCGAGTAAAAGGACAAGATGCCTCCGTTTCATAAGTTGATGGCCTTGGTATCGCCGGCTGAAACGAAAATCTTCTGGGTCAGGATGGTCTTCCCCTTCCGCTTGACCGTCACATCATGTGATCCGGGCTTGACTTCGATCATGTTTTCGGCCGTCCTCCTGATGTTGCGTTTTTTCTTGAAATCGCTGTTCTTTACCGTATTGACCTTGTAGTGCTTGTTGTCGATCGTCACATCGATTCCGTACGAACTGTTATCGAAGAAGATGACACCGGCCTGATCCGATTTCCCCGAAACTACGGTATTGGAACCTACGCCGCAGCCCACTACCAGCACGGCTGCAAAGAGGATAATAAGAAGTTTTTTCATTTTTATCAGATTTGATTAGAAACCGTTCCTTACTCGTCCAGAATGTAATAGTTTTCGAGATGCTCTTCATCGAGGTCCTCTCCGCTGTAGACACAGAAAGAAATCTCGGTTTCCGGAGTATCGCCGATGCAGGTCTGAACCGTCACCACGCCGATCAGCGTTCCGGGCAGTTCGATCTCCATGCCGGTCTGCGGATTCTTCACCTTGCGGCCTTTCTTATAGACGTTGAACTTGTCGCCGGCAGCCAGGCCTTGCGAAGCGCCGCCCGCAATGATGTAGGAGCCGCTGTCCTCAGCCAGGATGTAGGACCGCCAGGGCTTGTCCATACATTTGTTGATGATATTCTCCACCAGCTGCGAGAGCGCAGCGGAGATGGCCTTGTCGCTCAGTGTGGCATCGAAGCCGGCCGTTCCGCCGATGCCCAGCGTCTGTTTGCTGGTGGTCTCGGCATAGCCCTTGGCCTCGTCGGAATAGATGATCAGGCCGGTGGCCGTTTCCACGAGCCGGATGCTCACGCCCGCTTCGACAGTCTGCGTCTTGGTGGAAGAGAACACTTGCTCATGGCCTTCATTCTTGCGACCGAATTCGGTGATGGAGCCCAGGATGATATAGTCGGCGCCAATCTTGTTCATGCTGCCGCCGGCTTCCTTCACAAGTACGTCGAGATCTTCCCTTTCCAGCAGGATGAACTTGCCGCTCTGGGCGAGCTTGGAAGAAAGGATGTCGAGTGCCTGCTTGCGCATCGGATCGTTTTCCTTGTCGTAGAAGAGCCCTTTGCCATATTGGGTCTCGTTGGTAAAGCGGCCGATGGCGACTTTACGCTTGATGGTTTTGTCCTGCGCCGAGACAGGTGCTGCCGTCAGGACGGCCAGCATCACGATCAAAATCGAACAAAAAAACTTTTTCATCGCAGTAAAAAACTAAAGTCGGGCTTAACCTTGCAAAAAGAGCGCCATTTCTTCACGCTTCTCGACGGCAGACTGAAATAGTTTCCACTGTGCCCGTGTCCGGACCAGGTTGTGACCCGGATACTTGATCTTGTAATATGTATCTCCGTTGATATGGTCGGTCAGGAACCGGACGGCCTGCATGTAGGGGAAAAGCGTCGCCGCAAAAGGCAGATTCTCCCGCTCGAGCGGAGTGAGGAACTCGCCTGCCGTAGAAAGATATCCTTTTGCGAAGGCCTTGAAAATCTCCAAGTTGAAGTCCACCTTGTCGAGATCGGGGTCGTCCTCCGCGCCGGTGTTGGCCGCCGTACGCAAGAAGTCACCGAAATCCGAAAAGACGAACGAAGGCATGACCGTATCGAGATCGATAACGCACAGAATCTGTCCGTCGCGGTCGAACAGCATGTTGTTGACCTTCGTGTCGCAGTGGCAGATGCGCTTGGGCAGCACGCCTTCGCGGTGCATGCGTTCCGCCTTGCACATCTCCGCCTCGCAGGCGAACATCTGGTCGACAAAGGCACGCACTTCGGGATCCGCCATGCGGCCGGCGGCATCTGCGGAGACAGCATCGCGCAGCTGACGCGCCCGAAGCTCCATGTTGTGGAAATCGGGAATGGTCTCGCCCAACTGGTCGGGGATATCGGCCAGCATGGCCTCGAAACGGCCGAAAGCCACGCCGGCATAGCCGGCATATTCCGGAGTAACAGCCTCGTAGGTAATCGCATCCCGGATGAAAACCGAGACACGCCACCACTCCTTGCCGTCAGTCCAGTAGCTCTTTCCCGTCATCTTTTCCGGCAGGAAACGAAGCACCTTGCGGTCGATGTCGCGCTCACCCGCCATCTCCAGCTTGCGCCGGATGTGGCGTGTCACGCAGTCGATGTTGTGCTGCAGCAGGTCCACGTCCCGGAAGATCCCCTGGTTGATCCGCTGCAAGACGAAATCGTCCGGGCCGTCGGTGACGACCCGGAACGTATCGTTGATCAAGCCATTGCCCAGCGGGCGGATGTCGGTCACACGCCCTTCGAGGGCGAAACGGCTGACAATCTGTTCAAGCTTTGCGTCCATCCTATTTGTCCCCCTCCGCCAGGGCGTAATGGAAACCTTTCACCCGGTTCCAGGCGCCGCGTGTAAAGTCGGGCACCTCGACCGGCATCGAGCCATTCTCCAGGGAAACGCGCGAAAGCGGAGCGACGCAGCACCACTCGGCCAGGTCATACACGTCCATGTCGAGCGGCAGGCCGTTGCGCAGGCAGTACACCAGGCGGTAGTCCATGATGAAGTCCATGCCGCCGTGGCCGCCGACCGACTTGGCCAGTGCCTCGAATTCAGGCGTCAGGATGACGTTGCGGTAGCCGGCCTGCAATTCGGCAGCCTCTTCGCCGCTGTAGACTTTCTCGTCGCTGATATGGCGGGCGTCCACCTTGTCGGCCGGCTTGTCGACACGCAGGCAGTACTGGCCGACAGGATACTTGGAGGCATATCCGTCGGTGCCCACTACCTGGTACATGCGGCTGTACGGGCGCGGCGTCATCACGTCGTGCTCGATGAGGATGGTCTTGCCCTTATCGGTGCGGATGAGGGTGGATGTCTCGTCGCCGTTCGCAAATTCGGTGACCGGCTTGCCTTCGTGGTTGGAAGCGATCTTGGCACCGTTGAACGACTTGGTGTCCATCGACACGAGCGTGGTCATGCGGTCACCGCGGTGAATGTCGAGCACTTGGCACACAGGACCGATACCGTGGGTCGGATAGACGTCGCCGCGATGTTTCTGGTTGTAGTCAAGCCGCCAGTTGTTCCAATACTCGTCCCAGTACGGATCGAGGTTGTGGCAATAGGCGCCTTCCACATGGATCACCTCGCCGAAGAGGCCGCGCTGTGCCATCTCGAGGGTCGTCATCTCGAAGAAGTCGTAGATGCAGTTCTCGAGCATCATGCAGTGCTTGCGTGTCTTTTCCGACTGGTTGATCAGGCCCCAGATCTCGTCCATGTCGAGGGCGGCGGGGACTTCGATGGCCACGTGCTTGCCACATTCCATCGCATACATGGCAATGGGATAGTGGTTGAGCCAGTCCGTGCAGATATAGACCAGGTCGACATCGGCCTGTTCGCAGAGGCCGCGCCAGGATTCCTGCTGTCCGCTATAGGTGCCGGCAGCCGCGGGTTTTCCCCGTTTCGCCAGGGTGGCCTGGCTGGATTCGACGCGGTCAGGAAGCAGGTCGCAGAGGGCGACGATCTCGGCACCCGGGATCTGCGCGAGACGGTTCACGGCTTCGCTGCCACGCATGCCGAGGCCGACGACGCCGATATGTACGGTCTCGATCGGTTCGGCGGTCAGTTCAAGTACGTCCTGCTGTCCGGCGGGACGGGCGGGAACCGGTGTCTTGATGATGTTCTCACAAGCTTGTTTGGAGCAACCGGCCGCGAGCAGGGCCGCCAGTGCGAAAAAGAGAAATATGCGTTTCATTGCCAAACGATGTTTTACGCTTTAAAGTTACAAAAATCTATTTCACGAACGACATGATCAATGCGCCGAGTTCCGCATTCTCCATGATGCCACCGAACTGGTCGCTTCCGGGACCCCAGGCGTAGAACGGAACGGCGATGCCGTTGTGGGAATCGTTGCCGAAAGCCACGCCGATGCGGCCTTCTGCGATGTCACCGTCCTGCAGCGTCAAAGCGCCCGTCGCATGGTCGGCCGTCACGACGACCAGCGTATGGCCGTCGGCCGCCGCCCATTGCAGGACATCGCCCAGCGTACGGTCGAAATCGAGGATTTCTTCCATCGCCATGTCAACCCGGTTCTCGTGCTGCCAGTCGTCGATACTGGAGCCTTCGATCATCATCACGAATCCCTTGTCGCCGCTCTGGGACGAAAGTTCGGACAGGCCTTTGGCCACCATGTGGCGGAAGAGGTCACCCCGCTCGAGGGCCGGGGGAAGGTTGTCGTCGGAAAGCAGGGCCAGAATCGGCAGGCCGGCCGCCATCAGCTCCACTTCGTCGTGCGCAACGGTGTAGCCCTTGCGGGCCATTTCGTCTTCGATGTCACGGCCATCCTTGCGGTTCTTGCGGAAATAGTCCCGCCCGCCGCCGGCGATGTAGTCCATGCCGCAGTCGGCATAGCCCGCAATGACTTCGTCATATTTATAGCGGTCGTCGCAGTGGCAGCAGAAATCACACGGCGTGGCGTCCGCCATGTGACAGGTCACCACAACACCCGTTTTCTTGCCGCACTCCCGCGCCTTGTCGAGCATCGAATACATCGGCTTCCCTTCCGGGTCCATGCCCACATGGCTGTTGTCGGTCTTCTGGCCGACGGCCAGGGCCGTTCCGCCCGCTGCGGAATCCGTAATCAAGTCGCTCAGGCTGTAGGTCCGGGACAGGCCCACGACCGGCATGTTGTCGAGATTCAGCTTGCCGTGGTTCAGCACCCAGGCACAGCTCACCTGCTCCAGGCCCATGCCGTCGCCGATCAGGAAGATGACGTTGCGGACTTCGTTGGAAACAGCCGGTTCCTGCACCTTCACGGTGTCATAGGGATACGGCGTCACATAATAGCTGAGCAGACTCCCCTCGTCCTTGCGGCAAGCGCAGAGGGACGAGAGGAGAGCCAGCGTCAGAAGAGCATGTTTCAAGCTCTGCATGATCCGTTACTCTTTGTCGAGAGCCAGGTGGAGCGAGGTGGCACCTTCGCTATTCTTGAAGGCCACGGCGTCATCCCAGTCGGAGTTGTAGAACTTGGTAAAGAAGGCCACGGCGGCCGTCTTGATGCCGAACGTCTTGCGGCTGATGCCGAGTTCGAAGAAGAACTTGCCGTCATCGGTCACACCGCGCGTACCCATCACCTCTTTCACGGCGTCGGTCCATTCGAGGTCGTCTTCGAGGCCGATGTACCAGTCGTCCCAAGGCTCGTCACCGCAGCAGTTGCCTTCGTAGTACCACTCGCAGCCGAGGCTCTTGGTGGAGTAACCGGTCTGGCTGTTGTCGTCGGCGTCGAGACGGAGGTTCCAGATGGCTTCGTCGATGTTGAACATATCCTGCTCTTCGAGGACGAACATGAAATAGATGTAGTTCGCGTCGTAATCGAACTTGCCGTAGCTCACACCGTCATTGCCGTAAAGCATGAAGTCGGGATAGGTCACGGCATCCCAATCGGAGATGGTGCCGTCGTCGAGCTTGACGACAGAGGCCTTTGCGACAAGGATCTTGGTCGAGACGGTCTGGGCTTCGCCGTTATAGTTGCCGCTCATCGACACCCAGTAGCTGCCGGGCTTGCGGAAAGTATAGGTGAAGACATCGCCGCTGCCTTCGGTTTCGCCCACGATGTTCCATTTGACATCGCTGGCATCGGCCGAAGTGAAGGTCTAGGTCAGGCCCGAGCAATCGTAGGTGAACGAGATGTCCGGAATGGGTTCCAGGTCAAGGTCGCCGAGATGGACACAGGCCGTCAGGGAGCAGACCGAAAGGACAAGGGCCGTAAGGAATATTCTGATCGTTTTCATGACAGTGACTTATTTATAAGCTTCATTCTGGGTACATGCAGGGTTGTTGAGGATTTCCTGCTGGGGAATCGGGCAGAGGAGACGGCCGTAGTTCCACTTGGTCGAGACACCCGGCGCGTCGAGACCCGGAGCGATGCCCGTGCTCTGGCCGTTGACATAGTTGGTGTGGAAGCCCCAGTAGTTGCGGATCACGTCTTTCTTGTTGCGGAGCAGGTCGTAGATGCGGAAGCCCTCGAAGGAGAGCTCGACACGCTTCTGCGTGAGGACCAGGTCGACCAGGTTCGTCTTGATGCTGGCGCTGGTCAGGTGGTAGTCGCTCGGCGAGAAGCCCTTCTTTGCAGCCGCGTCATAGTCCATGCGGTGGTCGATGATTTCGTTCAGGTCGGCCAGCGCACCAGCCTCATTGCCCATGCGGGCGTAAGCCTCGGCACGGTTGAGATAGACCTCGGCCAGACGGATGAGCGGATGCGAGCAGAGCGTCGCGATGCCATCCTGCCAGGTGTGCTTGGAGCAGGGATAGAGGATCAGACCGTTCTTCAGGTACGGCGCACAGACGAAGCTGAAACGGCAGTCCACGTCGATGTACTGGTCATTCTCGAAGTTCATGTCATCGAGGAGGGGCTTGCTGTAGCCTTCCTCACCCCAGCAACCGGAAGCACCGTTGTAGATCATCGAAGCGACAGCAGCACTTCCCTGGTCGTCGGTGGGGATCATCTTCATGCACCAGATGGTCTCGTCGCGGTTGTAGGTCTCGGTAAAATAGCTCGGGAACTTCTTGGCGGATTCGAGTTCATAGTTGCCGCTGTTGATCACCTTGGTTGCATACTCGGCCGCTTTCTGCCAGTCCTGGGTGAAGATGTAGATGCGGGAGAGCATGGCCTGGGCGGCGCCCAGCGAAGCGAAACCCTTGTTGGCCTCACGCTCCGGGAATTCACCGACCGTGAAGTCCTGCTCAGCCTTGAGCAGCAGGTTGATGATCTCTTCGTAGCTCTCGGCGACCGTAGAGCGGTCCTTGAGTTCCGAATCGGAGCTGTCCATACGGAGGATGATGCCCAGGTCGGACGAAGCCGTTGCGGGATCATACTGCTTGGCGTAGTTCTTCAGGAGGGCGTGCATGCAGAAAGCCTTGAAGAATTCGGCCTCGCCGCGAAGGTAGATGTCGTGTTCCGTCAGTTCCTCTTTCTGCGCGATGGTCGCGAGGGCCACGTTGCAGGAGTAGATGAGCTTGTAGTTCAAGGCCCAGAAACTGCGGAAGTTGCCGAGCACGGAAGAGCGCTCGTCGTAGCGGAAGATCATATTCAGGTCATCGGAGGTCTCATGTCCGTAGACCACGTCGTCGGAGGCGAAGTCGGCCAGCTGGTAATACTGGCGGCCCCACCAGTAGTTGCTTTCATCGGTATCGTCCTTCATGGTGGCGTAGCAGCCGTTGAGGATGTCTTCCAGGCCCGAAGGAGATGCGGTCATCTGCTCGCCGGTCAGGGAGTCAGCGGGAGCGATGTCGAGGTTGCAGGCCATAAACAGGCAGCTGGACACTGCCAGGGCGAGCAGGATGGAAAATATCTTTTTCATGGAATTCCGGATTTAGAAAGTGAAGTTAACCTGGAAAACGTACTGGCGCTTGTTCGGATAGCGGTCGTCGATGCCTTCGATGGTACCGATGAGGCCCGAACCCGTCATGTCCACTTCAGGGTCACCACCCCAGACAGTCGTGAAGGTAGCCACATTGTCGCAGGAGAGCGAGAAGGTCAGGCCGCACTTCTTCATGATCGACTTGGGAAGGGTGTAGGACAGGGTGATGTTGCGGATCTTGAAATAGTTGCCGGGCACCAGATAACCGGTGTGGTACAGGGTGGCCGGTGCATAGGCCGGAGAGCCGATGGTGGCGATGTCACCGGGACGGCGCCAGATCTTGTCTTCGTTGGAAGGCAGCAGGGAGTTCTCGACCCAGATGGCCAGTTCGCTGGCACGGCTGCGGCCGTAGAGCTGGTTGCCCCAGACGAAGTTGCTGGTAGCCGACAGCTTGAAGTTCTTCCAGTTCAAGGCCGTCGACAGACCGCCCTGCCAGGGGATGATCGGCGAACCTGCCTCGATGTAACGGGCGGAAGAGTAGTCGAAGGTCTTCTGGCCGTTCTCGTCGATGTAGGTGTTGCGGCCCGTCTGCGGGTCGACACCGGCATATTCGCGGAGGTACCAGGTGGCCAGCTGACCGCCGTCGTGGTAAACCTGCGAGACACCGGAGTAATTCGACTTGGTGACGGTCACGCCCTCGCCGAAGCCGGTCAGCCAGTTCTTGTTGTAGGCGATTTCAAAGTCCACGTCCCAACGCCAGTCGCGGGTCTTGACCGGAGTCACGTTGACAGCGGCTTCAAAACCGGTATTAATCACGGAACCCAGGTTCTGCCACTGCTGCGAGAAGCCGCCGGACGGCGGGAGGTCGCGGTAGACGAGCAGGTCGTTGGTCTTGTTGCGGTACCAGTTCAGGTC
>Ga0265300_10004164_pt1 | contig 11601 bp, 8 predicted proteins | sample AusTroGonzalo_MG_FD_193482 | JGI IMG/M metagenome (GOLD analysis project Ga0265300, IMG submission 193482) | Bovine rumen microbial communities from tropical cattle in Woodstock, Queensland, Australia - Gonzalo_03 | ecosystem: Host-associated > Mammals > Digestive system > Stomach > Rumen ... | reverse complement strand
CCATTCTGCAACGTGAGGTCAGCAGTAACTGTAGACAAATCAATGATTGAAACCACTTTGTCATCATCATCCTCCGAGCAAGCCGCGAAACCCATCACAAGAGCCGCAGCCATCAATAAGAATAAGTATTTCCGTTTCATAAGCTTGGTTATTAGTATGTTGTTTTCGCTCGCAAATATAGTACATTTCCCCGAAACTGCCAAACTTTTCACGCAGAATTGTAAGCATCAGGCAAGAAAAGAGCGGGAAGCCATGCAGCTTCCCGCTCTATGTTTACTCCTTATATATATAGAGAGAGAGAATCAACGGCGTGCATTGAGCCACTTCTCCAGGGTGGCGAGCATCTCGTTGCGATAGGCGAACCACTGTCCGAAGCCGTAGCCGTGACCTCCGTTGGGGTAGACGAAGAGGGCGCACTCATTGCCTGCTTGCTTCATGGCCGTGTAGTAGGCAACGGCATTAGTGACGGGTGGCACGAGGTTGTCATCGCTCGAGAGAACGAGGAAGGCAGGTGGAGTCTCGCGTGGTTTCACTTGAAGGTTCGTCGAGTACTCACGTACGAGGTTCGCATCTTTCAAACCTTCCTTGCCGAGGAAGTTCTCGCAAGAGTTCTGGTGAGAGATCTTCTCGTCCATCGATATGACGGGGTAGAAGAGGATGGAGAAGTTAGGACGCACGGCTGGTGCCGACTTGGTTGAGATGACCGAAGCCAGATGTCCGCCGGCCGAGAAGCCCATGATGCCGACCATCTGTGGGTTGATGCCCCAAGCGGTGGCTGAGTCGCGTACAATGGTGAAGCCTTTCTCGGCATCGCTGATAGGGATGGTACGGTCGCCCTTAGGCATGCGGTAGTTGACAACGAAATAGGCGATGCCGTGTTCGTTCATCCAGCCCGATGCCAGTGTGCCTTCATGCGAGTTCGATAGAACGGAGTATCCGCCACCTGGAATGCCAACGACGGCTTTTCCGTTCGGTTCCTTCGGCAGGAAGCATACCATCTGTGCCGATCCGTCGGGAGTGAGGTTCAGGGTAAATTCACGTGCTGTCTTGTCGCTTTTCTGTTGCTGTTGTTGCGGTCTGCCCATTCCGAACATGCCGCCAAATCCTTGTGCCATTGCTGCAGTCGTGATGCAGAGTAATCCGACTGACAGACCAATTTGTTTTAGGTTGAAATGTTTCATAAGTAAAAAGGAATTAATTTAATTGTCTATTTATTTGATAGTTTTTTCATGGAATTGTTTAATCGGTATCTTCATCTTCTTCCCTCGGTTCTGCCGCAGGAGCCGCATCGTCGGTCTGCGAGTTATCAGGTAGTTCACTTTCGATTTCCTTGAGGGTGGTGCCGTAAGTGGTACGGAGCACGCGGAACTCGGTGCGGCGGTTGATGGCATTGCAGATTTCCTGCTCATCGTCCTTCAGCTTTAGGATGTACTCTTCAGTGAGTGTATCGCCTTCGTTGAGGAACTTATGTGTGTCGGCCAGACGTCGTCTGACAACTTTCGGACGGCTCTCGCCATAGCCGACAGGACTGAGACGATCGGCCTTGATGCCGTGTTCGATGAGATAGTTAACCACCGACTCGGCACGTCGTTGGGAGAGGCGCTGGTTGTAGATATCCTCACCCTTGTAGTCGCAGTGAGCCGCCAACTCTATGGTGATGCTGGGATTCTCGTTCATCATGATGACAAGGCTGTCCAACGCATTGGTCGAGGCTTCGGTGAGTGTGGCTTTGTCGAACTCATAGAAGATGTTGTTAATAAGTACGGGTACGTTGATTGGCGGCAGGGGGAATTGCATGACATACTCTTCACTCTCTTGTGAAGGTTCGACCATGATTTCCTGCTTGATGTTCAGGTAGCCTTTGCAAGTGCCGAGGAAAACGTATTTGACATTCGGTTTCAGCACCATCGTGAACGAGCCGTCGCCTCGCACGCTCAGCTTTTCGTTCGTTCCGTCGTTTCCTACCACATAGACCAAAGCTTCTGGCAGTTCGTAGCCGTCCTTCTCGTACAGCCAACCTGTAACGGTTTGGACGATTTCTGGCAGTTCGAAGCTGTAGATGTTCTCCCAACCTTTGTTTACGTCGCCACGACTTGAACAGAAGAATCCTCTATTGTAAATGCCTTCGAAGGTCATGCCGAAATCGTCTGCGCTGCTGTTGAGCGGATACTGTTGGTTTTCGACAATCCATCCCTTGATGCTGTCGGGCGTAGCCTTGAGAATGTCGAGACCGCCCATGCCCGGATGTCCGTCTGACGAGAAGTAGAGGTCGCCATTAGGTCGGAACGATGGGAACATCTCATTGCCGGGTGTGTTGATGGTTTGTCCCAGATTCTCCACACCTCCGAATCCTTCTTTTGTGATACGAGTACGCCAGATGTCGTAGCCACCTAATCCGCCGGGCATGTCGCTTACGAAGTAGAGCCACTCCCCATCGGGGCTGACAGCAGGATGGGCGTATGAGGAGAGGGTATCCTTGCTGATGTCACACTTTGCCGGCTGTCCCCATGAGGCATCGGAACGAGTGGAACGGAATATCTCGGCGTAGCGAGGGTAGGATGGGTCGGAACTGCAACGGGTGAAATAGAGGGTCTTGCCATCGGGAGAGATGCAGCTCACGCCTTCGTCGTATTCCGAATTGATGGCCGATTCAATCTGCTCGGGTTGTTTCCACTTTTTGTTCTCGTCCTTCTTTGCGTAGAACATATCGGCGCATTTCACACCACTGATGCCGCTGAGGTCATCGCCCGTCGCATCCTTGCGGGTGGAAGTGAAGATGATTTGGTCGGCATCATCGCCGAAGAGCATCGGTGAGTAGTCGGAGCGTGAGGAATTGAACAACGCCTCCTTTTTCACCTGATAAAGGTTCGGATTTGCTTTCCACTGTGGAGCCAGGTCGCACGACTGCAATCCAGCCATTGCTAGCTGGTTTGTCTCGTTAATGTCGAGAAACGCGGTGAAACTTTCACGTGCTCCTTTGTAGTTTGCCAGTTTCAATTGCTGGAACCCCAGACGGAGTAGAGCGGTGGAGTCGGTGTGGTGGTAGCGCACAGCATTTTGGAATGCCTGCATAGCCTTCTGCGGATTATTAATGCGTTCGTAGCACAGACCCATGCGGAAAGCACGGTCGGCACGCAGCGCTTTGTCCTTTGTCGGGATACGCTGGTACGACTTCTTATATTGCTGTGCCGCCTTGTAGTATTCGCCCATTGCGTAGAACTGTTCGCCCTTCTTGAAGCTTATATTCTCGTTGCTACAAGCCCAGCAAAGAAACGTTACGATCAATATGATGAGTATGTGGATATTCTTTCGCATATTATTCTAAACGTAAAAACTTAGTTTTTATTGCCTATGACCCACAAAAAAGTTGCCCGAACCGAAGTCCGGGCAACTTTGCAATTGTGTGATATGGCCGCCTATTGGGTTAATAGGACTTGTGAGCCATAGATCTGTTTACTTCACGAAGTACTTCTTACCGTTAATGATGTTCAATCCCTTCTGTGGAGTAGTCATCTTCTGACCGGCAAGGTTGTAGATGCCGTTAACAGCAGTGTTAACCTTGATGTTTGTGATGCTCTCTGGTACGGATGGTCCGTAGTAGATGAGGTGAACATAGTTGATGTTCATGTAGTCGTTAGTAACTGATTTTGGCTTGTCGATACCAAGAGTAAGCTTGCCGTCTTCAGGAACATTGATTTCGATGCGAGTGATGTAGTAACCAGCTTCGAACCAAGCTACATAAGCACCAGTGTTATAAGGAGCGTACATGGTCTTTCCGTTCAGTGTAATTGTATTTGCTCCAGAACTTGCTAAGCTTTGTTCGAGCGCATACTCACTGTTGCGGTGCAGATAACCGATGACAGTAGTGTCGGAAGTAGTTCCGAATACCCATGCATTCTTGTCGCCTTCTGGATCAGCCTCGTAACGAGATGCATCGCCAGCAGGATCACCTGCACGATAAGCACCCTGAGCTTCGATGACATACTTACCAGCTGGCAGACCTACGACTGTCTGATAGAGGTGAGATTCGCCTCCGTATGAACTGAATGTATTCTGCTTGTAACCGTTGCAAGAACCGCGATCCCATCCAGGAACATTCTTGTCTGAGTTACCAGTATCCTGATCGAGGTCTGGGTTGATCATTACACAAGAGTAGTCGATTGGGTTCTCCTCTGATGCTTCGCCTTCTGGCAATCTGAATGCAGTCACGGCACGACCTGCTGCTGTGATCAATGCTTTGCACTCTGCATCGGTCTCACATCCTGTCATCTGTACTGCCTGCAAATCGTTCATCAGTTTGATAGCATCATCTACTCTATCCTTTGGTGCAGTTTCCATAAACTCAAGGATAGCATTGTTGAGCAGTTCGATGGTTGACTCAAGTTCTTCGTGCAACTTAACAGAAGCCTTGGCATCTTCGATAGATGTGAAGAATGCGCTGATGCATGACATCAACTTATCTTCGCTTGCAGACTTGATGGCTGCAATTGCATTGGCCATGTTGTCACGAGCTTCTTTTGACATAACAGAACCCTCGAGTTCGTCGGCAGATTCCTGCAACTTGTTTGTTACAACAGCAACTGCTTCAGGATCAACTCCTGCATAGTAGAGGTGGAAGTTGTCGAATGTGGAGTAACATGCATCACGTGGAGCAGATGGCTCACGAACACCAAATGTCAACTTGCCATCGTCAACTACATAACCGTAAATTGTGTTCTGGTAGAGTTCCTTCTTATTGCCGAATGCCAAAGCGATATCAGCACTACTTGCTGGAGCCCACTTACCTGCCTCGAACTCAAAAGAACCACTGCTGAGTTCCTGATCGTAGTAGTCGTCGAATGCGTTCATGAGAGGAGCAGAAATGTTGTTTACATAAACCTCTGCACAGATGTCACCGACACTACCAGAAATATACTCTTCATAAGCAGTGCTTTCGCTTGCTGTACGATAGTAACCCTGAACGGTCAGCTTGTAGATACCAGGCTTCAAACCCGTGATGGTCTGTGAGCAGTCGTATGTAGTGTGATAAGCTGTAACAACAGGGTTGCTGGTGTTCATAGCTTTTACATCGGCATTGTTCTTTGGATTCCAAGTCCAACCGCTATTACCCTTGTTGAAGTCTGGGTTGAAGATGAGGGCAGTTACTTCGTCGCCTTGCTTCTCGTTTTCAGCAATGTACTGAGCAACCTTGTCATAGATGACGCTACCGATATTCTCGCAGTATTCTGTATCTGCAGTACCGTCTTCGTATGCACTCTCCATATTCATCAGGTCATCACCAAGACTCTGTGCCAACTCTGGGAATGAACTGGCGAGGGCTTCCTGATAGTCAGTTACGTCAGCAATGGCAGCCTCTAACTTGTCATAGTCTTTCTCAGAAGCAACGAGTGCGTTGTAAGCTGCTTTCAGTGCTGCAATCTGCTCTTCGAATCCTTCAGCAGTTGCCTTTGATTTGCTCATCTCGTCTGCAAAGGCTTCCTTCACCTCGCTGTTTGCGAATACATCATCAAGGTCAGGATATTCACCTTCATACTGTTCTACCAGACCTTCCAATACTGGCTGGTTAGGATCGGTTACTTCACCGTAGTAAGTGAGTACGAAGTTGTCGGCTGCAATCCAGCTTGCTGTGGTTGATTCTGTGAGGAATCCAAGTTCGATGTCGCCTTGCTCGTCGAGTGCGAAGGTGATTTCGAAGTGCTGAGGCATCTGATCGTCTGTTGCTACCTCACGACGGTTCTCTTTCTCTCCGCCCTTCACATACATATAAACACCTGTTACAGCTGGTGCACCTGCCTTCTGGAATACAGCGATGGCATCGCAACCAATCTTATACTTACCTGCAGGCATGTTCTTTACGATGGTGTACATCTTACCGTCACCCAACTTGTTGGTGTCGACATTGTAAGTAGGACGCCATGCCTGGATGAAGTTGCTGATAGCTACTTCGCCGTTCTGGTAGCTGTCACCCTGATAGCCGCTTGCGCTTGTCGAAGCAATGTCAACAGTCCATCCTGTAGCGTCGCCTGTCTCGAAGTCAGGATTCGTCATGAACGATGTTGCATCCTTAGGATCTGCATTCGAAGCTCCAACGAGCTCTGTACCGATTCTGTAGTTGTAAACATCTTCCTGCAACTGTGTGTTGGCTGCATCGAGCTGTTCTGCAGTAGAAGCAGTGTTGTTGTAAACAGTTTCTGCTGCTGTTACGCTTACTTCTGGATATGTCTCCTTTACAAATGCGATATAATCGCCCAACTTAACAGCTGCGTTGTAGTTTGTTACAGCTGTCTGGTATGCATCGTATATTGCCTCAGGAATGAATGCCCAAGTGATACAAGCGTCAGCGATTTTCTCGTCAGACAATACGTCAATCATAGGGGTGAGGGCCTTACGCTGACTATCTGTCCAATCTTCGTCGTAGATGTTGAATCCCATGAACGAATAATCCTTCAGGGACTTCATCTCGGCAGTGAATTCAGCGGTGTTGCTTTCTGATACTTTGAATTTGTAGATGTTGCCGTCTTCCTTAATCATTTCCCAAGCAGGATAGGCATCTTCTTGGTTTGCATAGTCGACATACATTCTCAGTTCGTCAACAGCAAACACTTTCTGCCATGAGTCGCTGTGCCAGTTGATGATGTAGACAGATTTACCATCCCATTCCTTGGTTATCGTTCCGGTCTCGTCCTTAAGTTCATACTTGGCTACGAATAGTCTGTGACCAGTAGAGTTAAGGACAGCATGGGTGTTCCATGTTTGACCAGTGTGCGTGTCGGCACGACCGTTAGTCAGGAACCCGTCACCTTCGATGTTGTAAAGATAATAATAAGTAGTGTCGCCAGGGGCTACACTTGACAACTTTACGTCGGCATAGTCAGCCGAAGTAATTTTCGGAACTACCCATCCCTGGGCAAACGCCATCGTTGCCACGAACGAGATCATCCCTAACAAAAAGAATTTTCTTTTCATGATTGTTTCGGATTTTAATTAGGTTATCACTAAGTAATTTTTTAATAGTTGGTCTGATTAATATGTGGCAAAGTTATATAAAAATCTTTAGATTGCAAGCATTTCGACATGTTTTTTCATAAAAAACATCAAAAAAAGCGCAAAAAGAATCAAATCTCATGCGCTTTTTGAACTATTTCCGTTAGAGTTGGTTACTCCGAACTCTTAATTGACTACGTCGAACTAAAGTTTCTTAACTCTTAACTCTTAACTAATTCCAACGTATCCGTTGCAATCATCAGCTCCTCGTCTGTTGGGATGACGCATACGGTTACCTTGCTGTCAGGAGCACTGATGATGTCCTCTGTGGCACGAACAGAGTGGTTCTTGTCTCTGTCCATCTTCACGCCCAGAAACTCCAATCCGTTGGTGGCACCTTCGCGCACTTCCCACTGGTTCTCTCCTGCACCACCTGTGAAGAGAATGATGTCTACACCACCCATAGCTGCTGCATACTGTCCGATGTATTTCTTGATGCGGTAGGTGTACATCTCCTTGGCCAGACGCGCTTTGTCGTTTCCTGCTTCGATGGCAGCAAGGATGTCGCGGAAGTCGCTTGATGCTTCGCTCACACCGGCTAGTCCTGATTTCTTGTTCAGAAGGTTGCTGATGCCTGTTGTGTCAAGTCCCAGCTTGTCCATGAGGAAGGTGACAGCTCCTGCGTCGATATCACCGCTACGGGTACCCATGATAAGACCTTCGAGTGGTGTAAGACCCATTGAGGTGTCCACACACTTGCCATTGTTCACTGCTGCGATGCTGGCTCCGTTTCCGATGTGGCAGGTGATAATTTTCTGGGTTTCTGGCTTCACGCCAAGGAACTCGCATACACGCTGACTGACATAACGGTGGCTGGTTCCGTGGAATCCATAACGTCGTACGCCATATTTTGTGTACAACTCATAGGGAAGGGCATACATGTAAGCGTAGTCGGGCATAGTCTGATGGAAGGCTGTATCGAACACACCTACTTGTGGTACATTGGGCAGACAGGCCTTTACTGCATTTACACCCTTGATGTTGGCTGGGTTATGGAGTGGGGCAAGGTCATTACAACTTGCAAAGACCTCCATGATCTCATCATTCAACAGCACGCTCTTGTTAAACTTCTCACCACCATGTACCATACGGTGACCTACAGCCTCGATTTCGTCGAGGGATTTCAGTACAGCGGTCTCGCCTTCAGTCAGGCACTTGAAGATGAGCTGCACACCTGCGGTATGTTCAGCAATAGGTTGATCTATTTGTATCTTCTTACCATTGAGTTTTACTTTGATGAACGAGTCGGGCAGGCCAATCTTTTCGATTCCTCCCGATGTGATGACCGACTTGTCGGTCATGTCATATAATGCATATTTTATAGAACTGCTGCCACAGTTGAGTACTAATATTTTCATTGTTCTTTAATGACTTATGTGTCGTTTTATTGTGCATCCATTGCCTGACAGGCGGTGATGGCCACCATCTTATAGATGTCGTCCACTGAACAGCCTCGGCTAAGGTCGTTTACTGGTCGTGCAATACCTTGAAGTATCGGACCGATGGCATCAGCATTACCTAGTCGCTGTACCAGTTTATAGGCGATGTTACCTACTTCGAGACATGGAACCACAAGTACGTTTGCCTTGCCAGCGATGTCGCTACCTGGAGCCTTCTTCTGTCCTACACTTGGTACCAAAGCGGCATCAGCCTGCAACTCTCCGTCAATTTTTAGATTTGGAGCAAGTTCCTTCGCCAGACGAGTAGCCTCTACTACCTTGTCTACCACTTCATGTGAAGCACTTCCTTTGGTCGAGAAACTCAGCATCGCTACACGTGGGTCTGCAAATCCTGCTACGCTCTTCGCTGTCTGAGCCGTACAAACAGCAATCTGAGCCAACTGACCTGCATCGGGCATTGGTGTAACAGCAACGTCACCAATGACCAGTACACCATCTTCTCCGTATTGTGGTGTCTGGGTAATCATCAGCATCGCACCGCTCACACAAGTGATGCCAGGAGCGCATTTGATGATTTGCAGAGCAGGACGTAGGGTGTCTCCTGTGGTTGAAAGGGCACCGCTAATTTGTCCGTCGGCATCTCCACACTTGATGATGAGACAACCGAAATAAAGAGGGTCAAGCACTTGTTCACGAGCTTTCTCGATGGTCATGCCCTTCTTCTGGCGGAGTTGGAACAGCAATTGTGCATATTCCTCCGTCTTCTCCGATGTTGCAGGGTCGATGATAGTAGCTTTGTCAATATGCTTCAGCCCTAACTTATTTGCGTATGACTTAATCTCATCGGGATTGCCGATGAGGATGATGTCGGCGATATCGTCGGCAAGCACGCGGTCGGCAGCAGTGATGGTGCGTTCCTCCATGCTCTCAGGGAGCACGATGCGCTGCTTGTTTGACTTTGCGCGTTCGATGATTGATTCTATTAATGACATATCTTTTTTTATTAATTATTATACACAATGATTATAGACCCGTCTTGAATACGCGGATCACAGCAGAGTTAAATCCGGCATGATCCATTTCGTTCAGACCCTTGATGGTGTAACCACCAGGGGTAGTTACACGGTCGATGGCTTGCTCTGGGTGTTCACCTGTCTGGTGCAATAACTCGGCGGCACCCTTCATGGTCTGGATGGCAATCTTCAGCGCATCAGGTGGGTAGAATCCCATCTCCACACCTGCCTCAGTCTGTACTCTGAGGAATCGCATAACATAGGCAATACCACACGAAGCCATCAGCATACCGGGAGCTACCAGTTTCTCAGGACAAACAAATGTGTCGCCCACAATCTTGAACAGTGCCTCTACCTTATTTATTACAGATGTATCCACACCTTCTGCCGTACTGATGAACGTCATGCTTTCACAGAACTCAGCTGCGATGTTAGGGATGACGTAGAACGCTGCAGGTATTTGGCAACCATTGTTGTGCAACATGTCGCCAATCTGCTCCAGTGTGATACCGGCAGCTAACGAAACCAATGTCTGTGTGCTCTTTAGGTTACCCTTGATATCCTTGATTACAGTCTCCACCTGCCAAGGTTTCACTGCGATGATGATGACATCAGCAGCCTTGATGGCATCGTTGTCGTCCGTTGTAATGTCGATGTTAGGGCAGTCGTCCTTGATCTTATTGAGTTTCTCTATATGTACTCCAGAGACAGTGATGTTGATGTCTTTACCACGTTTGCTCCATCCTCTGACCAGTGCACCTCCGATGTTTCCGGCACCGATAACTGTTACGTTCATGATAATTCGTTTTTATAATTTTCCACAAAGGTACGAATAATTTGCAATTTACCGATTTCCTATTCACCATTTTTTTCGATTTTAAACTATTAAACCTGTAAACTATTAAACTTTTTCCTATTTTTGCATGCGAAAACATAGATTTTTCTCTTTTCACTTTTCGTGTTTCGTTTTTATTTACTACCTTTGTCACCGCAAAAGAATTAGATTATTATTTTTATCAAACAAAGAGTATTATGGCTTACGTAATTACAGACGACTGCGTTATGTGTGGAACATGCGCAGGTGAATGTCCATCAGAAGCAATTTCTGAAGGCGACGGCAAGTATGTTATCGATCCAAATGCCTGTGTTGACTGTGGCACATGTGCTGACGCTTGTCCAACAGGTGCTATCACACCAGGGGAATAACGATAACCTCGCTACAAACAAAACGCCATTGGCTCATCAGCCCTTGGCGTTTTTTTCATTCTTTTCTTCGTCTTTTCGCAATAAATCGTGTGTTTTTACGTTTATAGAAATATGAAATGTATGAAAAGGAATGGTGGACTGTGGATGCTCCTTGTGCTGATGGCATTCACCGGATTTCTGCTCATGATGGGTGGAGGCGGTGTGGCATGTGCTCAACCGAGGAAGCTGATGAACCGCCCATATATAGATCAGCGTCCGTTCCACTATGGGTTCCATGCGGGATTGCATGTGCAGGACATTGAATTCACGAACAACGGATATATTGACGCAAATGGGAATCAATGGTTTGCCGATGTGCCTAACTACGATCCGGGATTCACGGTGGGCATATTGGGTGAACTGAAACTGAATAACAACATCGCATTGCGTGTGATTCCTTCGATGCATTTCGGCGAGAAGAACACGTGGTTCTATAACCAGACGACGGGTGAGCATCAGATTCAGAATATGAAGTCGACATATATCTCCATCCCGATTGACTTGAAGTTCACGGCCGAGCGTTTCAACAACTATCGTCCTTACGTGATGTGTGGGGTGAATCCGATGTATGACCTCACGGTGAAGAAACAGCGTAATTTGTTGCTGAGACCGTTCGATTGCTTCCTGGAGGTGGGATTGGGTTGTGACTTATACTTGCCTTATTTCAAGTTCATTCCTGAGCTGAAGTTCTGCTTCGGCTTATTGGACATCATCAACAAAAAGCGTAAGGACCTTACCGATCCTGCGCTGATGAACTTTACGCAGGGGGTGGACAGAGGGCAGAACAAGATGATTGTGCTGACGTTCTATATAGAATAAGTCCCATGAGGCTCGTGGGGCTTATGAGACTTATTGGACTCATGGGATTTATGGGACCAATGGAATTAATGGGGCTGATG
>Ga0265300_10004151_pt1 | contig 11622 bp, 8 predicted proteins | sample AusTroGonzalo_MG_FD_193482 | JGI IMG/M metagenome (GOLD analysis project Ga0265300, IMG submission 193482) | Bovine rumen microbial communities from tropical cattle in Woodstock, Queensland, Australia - Gonzalo_03 | ecosystem: Host-associated > Mammals > Digestive system > Stomach > Rumen ... | reverse complement strand
GCCCGGCTTTTTGATTTCTAGCAGCAAGTTGCACCTTATCAGCGAAACGCAGCAAAATGGAAGTGCTTGACAATCAGCCGAAAGAGTGTTTCCCGGTGCAAATATAATTGCACCGGGAAACAACTAAACAGCTATAACACAGCTAGTTACATTTTGCACCTTAGCGAACTGATACGTCAAATCCGCCAACATAAGCTGTTTTTTGGAAAACTATTTAACTTTTCGTTCGTTTCTGCTACCTTTATAGTGAAGACCATCATGACAGAGCAGGAATTCACATATCTCTCCCATCGTATTCGGGGCAAACTGACAGCCCTGGCGAAGCGTTTCAACCGGGCGGCCGGATGCGACGGCGACGCCGAGGATGTTGTCCAGGATGCACTGATAACGCTATGGCAACTGGCGGAAAAAGGGTACCCCATCCGGGATCCGGAAGCCCTGGCCGTCAAGATCACAAAAACCTGCTGTGTAGAAAGATACAGGAGGCAGCACATCCGCTTTGAACCGATTGAAAACATGTCGATTGCCGACGGCGCCTCCGCCGCCTCCGGGACGGAGGAGATGGACACCGTAACCATTCGCGGTATAGTACAAAGGGGGTTGACCAACAGTCAGCGGAAATTGCTTACGCTTCGAAATGACTGCGGCTTGTCGCTGGACGAAATTGCTATGGCCACCGGACGGCCGAAGTCGAGCATCAAGGTCGCGCTCTCTACGGCGCGCAGGAAGATGATGGAACAATGGAAGAAAATGAAATGACCATGGATAGAGAAACACATAACTTGCTTGAACAATATTTGGACAAATCCGCCTTGGAATTCGACCGTGTTCTTGCAGCCGGGGAAAGAAAGCTGCATCGTAGAAATTGGCGCTGGTCGGCCGGGATTGCCACCGCATGTGCTGCAGCCGCCGCCCTGGTATTGTGGCTCATGCCGACGCGTCAAGCCAGCAAAAATACTTTGACGCCTATTCAAATTGCCGAGGGCATCCAACAGATTATGCTGCTGGAAATCGGGGATATTCAAACCATCGAGGCTACACCCAACGGATCCTCCGCCATCCTCACGGCCCACCTGAAAGACGGAACATCCTGTTCGTATATCATGAAATGCGATGAGGTCGAAGGTACCACGACGCTCCTTGCTTATAATAAAAAACAATAATTAACGACATGAAACATTTAGCACTTTTTATCCCCATTTTGTTCGCCTTTTTTTTCGGCAACTGCACGCTGGCGGCGGCACCACTCATAGCGGCCTCAGACACGCTCAACTATTATGTTATCAACGGCCAGCCGGTAGAAAATTTTGACGGCTCGCAGATTGTAGGCAAGAAGATTGCAACCTACGACATCACCGTCATCACGCCGCCCAACCAGGGCCCCGTCCGGGTTCACGAGATTACAACCGAAGGCTACTCTCATCCTGCTGTATCCTTCACGATTCGTCCCACCGACGGCGCCGATATGGTCGAGCCCACCTATTTCATCGACGGGAAGAAAGCATCGAAAAAAGAATTCGGAAGCTTGCATGCAGACGACATCAAGAGCATCACCGTGGAGAAGGATGGCGTCATCAAGGTGGTGACCAAAGCCGGAAAAAAGAAATAATCCGGAGTCCATCCAATTGCAAGTATGATAAGGAGCCAGCGCAGCAGCGTTGGCTCTTTTCACGTGGAAAACGGTCTCCGGGAGCAAATGACGGAGCCGCCGAAAAGGCGCTCGCAAAACACCATACTACATAAAAAATAGTTGTTAGATTTAGTAAATATATCTATCTTTGTATGTTTAAAAAGCATATGAAAAAAGCCTACGTTTTCCCTGGCCAGGGATCCCAGTTTCCGGGAATGGCCAAAGAGCTATACGAAGCCAATCCAGAGGCCAAAGCGCTCATGGAACGGGCCAATGAAGTGCTCGGATTCCGCATCACGGACATTATGTTCGGGGACAGTGCCGAAGACCTCAAGGCCACCCGTGTAACCCAGCCGGCCATTTTCCTGCACAGCGTAGTGCTGGCCAAGTGCTGCGTCCAGGATAAACCGGACGCGGTGGCCGGCCACTCCCTGGGAGAATTCAGTGCCCTCACCGCCGCCGGCGCCCTCAGTTTCGAGGACGGCCTCCGGCTGGTTGCACTGCGGGCCCAGGCCATGCAGAAGTGCTGCGAGGCCCAACCCGGCGCCATGGCCGCCATCATCAATTTGCCGGACGAGGTCATCGACCAAATCTGCCAGGAAACGGAAGGCCTGGTAATCCCCGCCAACTACAACAGCAAGGGCCAGGTGGTCATTTCCGGCGAAAAGGAAGCTGTAGATAAAGCCTGCGCCGCCCTCAAGGCCGCAGGTGCCAAGCGCGCACTCCCCCTCCCCGTAAGCGGCGCCTTCCACTCCCCCCTGATGGAGCCCGCCCGCGAGGAACTGGCCAAGGCCATTGCCGATACTCCTTACCAGCAGCCGGTCTGCCCCATCTACCAGAACGTGACGGCCAAGCCCACCACTAATCCGGAAGTCATCAAGGCCAACCTGCTGCAGCAGCTCACCTCTCCCGTCCGCTGGACCCAGACGGTGCAGAACATGCTGGCCGACGGCATCACCTCCTTCCTGGAAATCGGCCCCGGCACCGTCCTCCAGGGCCTCATTAAACGTACCATAGCGGCCGAGGAAAGGGTGCTTCCCGCAGAAGCAATCGTTATTGAAGGAATACAATAACTAACACATAAATACACAACAACATTTAATTATGGCAAACGAAAAGAAATTCATCACCTGCGATGGTAACTATGCCGCATCGAACATAGCCTATTTGTTCAGCGAGCATGCCGCCATCTACCCCATCACGCCTTCCTCCACGATGGCCGAAAACATCGACGAGTGGGCCGCTCACGGGAAAAAGAACCTTTGGGGAGAAACCGTGAAAGTGACGGAGATGCAGAGCGAGGCCGGTGCCGCCGGTGCCGTGCATGGTTCCCTCCAGGGTGGTGCCCTTACTTCTACCTTTACCGCTTCGCAGGGCCTTCTGCTCATGATTCCCAACATGTACAAGATTGCCGGCGAAATGCTGCCCACCGTGTTCCACGTGAGCGCCCGCGCCCTGGCCAGCCACGCCCTCTCCATCTTCGGTGACCACCAGGATGTGATGGCCTGCCGCCAGACCGGCTTCTGCATGCTGGCCTCCGGTTCCGTACAGGAAGCCCAGGACCTGGCTGCCGTAGCGCACCTCAGCGCCATCAAGGCCAGCCTGCCGTTCCTGCACTTCTTCGACGGCTTCCGCACCAGCCACGAAATCCAGAAGATCGAAGCCCTGCCGGAAGACAAACTCAAGGACATGATTTCGGCCAAGGCCCTGGCCAAATTCCGCGAGCGCGCCCTGAATCCGGACGCCCCTGTTACCCGCGGTACCGCCCAGAACGGTGACGTGTATTTCCAGGCAGTGGAAACCCGCAACCAGTTCTATGATGCAGTTCCGGACATCGTGGCCCGTTACATGGGAGAAATCTCCGAGCTCACCGGCCGCAGCTACCGTCCCTTCGAGTATTATGGCGACCCTACCGCCGAAAAGGTTATCGTGGCCATGGGTTCCGTTACGGAAACCATCAAGGAAACCATCGACTTCCTGGCCAGCCGCGGCCGCAAGTACGGCCTTGTAACCTGCCACCTGTACCGTCCTTTCAGCGAGAAGTACTTCTTCTCCGTGCTGCCTAAGAGCGTCCGCAAGATTGCCGTTCTGGACCGCACCAAGGAACCCGGCGCAGTAGGCGAACCCCTGTTCACGGATGTGAAGGCCCTCTTCCAGGGCAAGGACAACGTCCTCATCATCGGCGGCCGTTACGGACTGTCCTCCAAGGACACCACCCCCGCCCAGATTGTGGCCGTGTTCGACAACCTGGACGCCAAGGAGCCCAAGGCCGATTTCACCATCGGCATCGTGGACGACGTTACCTTCAAGAGCCTGCCCATCAAGAGCGAGGTTTCCATCGTGAAGCCCGGCACCACGGAGTGCAAATTCTACGGTCTGGGTTCCGACGGTACCGTGGGTGCCAACAAGAACACCATCAAGATTATCGGCTCGCACACAGATCTTTACAGCCAGGCCTACTTCGACTACGACTCCAAGAAGTCGGGCGGTTACACCTGCAGCCACCTGCGCTTCGGCCAGCAGCCCATCAAGGCTCCGTACCTGGTGAACACCCCGGATTTCGTGGCCTGCCACGTACCTTCCTACCTTAAGAAGTACGACGTGCTCAAGGGCATCAAGGACGGCGGCACCCTGCTGCTGAACAGCCTGTGGGACGAGGAAGAAACCATCAAGAACATCCCGGACAACGTGAAGGCCATCATCGGCCGCAAGCATATCAAGGTGTACATCATCAACGCCACCAAGATTGCTGCCGAAATCGGTCTGGGCGGCCGCACCAACACCATCCTGCAGAGCGCATTCTTCAAGATTACGGGCATCATCCCCTACGAGGACGCCGTGAAGTACATGAAGGACGCCATCGTAAAGAGCTACGGCAAGAAGGGTGAGAACGTGGTGAACATGAACTACGCTGCAGTAGACCGCGGCGGCGAATACACGGAAATCAAGGTTCCCGCCGAGTGGGCCAAGCTCACCGCCAAGTTCGAGAACCCCAACAAGGACCGTCTGGCTCCGGAATTCGTCAAGGACATTGCCGACATTGTGAACGCCCAGGCCGGCGACACCCTCCCGGTTAGCGCCTTCATGCCGTTTGCCGATGGTACCATGCCCGCCGGCACCGCTGCCTTCGAAAAGCGCGGCGTGGCCGTGAACGTGCCCGAATGGAATGCCGAGAACTGTATCCAGTGCAACACCTGCGCCTTCGTTTGCCCGCACGCCGCCATCCGTCCGTTCCTCCTCACCGAGGAAGAGGCCGCCAAGGTTCCTGCCGGCGTAAAGCTGGCCCAGGGCAAGGCCAACCTCAAGGACTACAAGTACGCTATTGCCATCTCCGTTGACGACTGCACCGGTTGCGGCAACTGCGTAGATGTCTGCCTGGCCAAGGAAAAGGCCCTCACCATGGTTCCTTACATCGACCACAAGGACGATCAGGCCGCCTTCGACTACCTTAACAAGAAGGTGGGCTACAAGGAGTACGTGGACAAGAAGGCCAACATGAAGAACAGCCAGTTCGCACAGCCGCTGTTCGAGTTCTCCGGCGCCTGCGCAGGTTGCGGTGAAACCCCCAACATCAAGACCATCACCCAGCTGTTCGGCGACCACATGATGATTGCCAACGCCACCGGTTGCTCCTCCATCTACGGCGCCTCCTTCCCGGCCAGCCCGTACTGCACCAACGCACAGGGCCACGGCCCGGCCTGGCAGAACTCCCTGTTCGAGGACTTCTGCGAATTCGGCCTGGGTATGAAACTGGGTTCCGACCGCGCCCGCGAAACCGTTGCCAACCTCATGAAGCAGGCCCTGGAATGCGAATGCTGCAGCCAGGACATCAAGGCCCTCGCCGCCAAGTGGCTGGAAGCTCCCAAGGATCCCGCCGTTACCCGCGAGGTAGCCGACAAGATTATCCCGCTTGCCAAGAAGTGCAAGTGCGACACCTGCAAGAAGCTGGTGGAATACCAGCACTTCATCCCTGCCCGCAGCCAGTGGATCTTCGGCGGTGACGGTGCCTCCTACGACATCGGCTACGGCGGTCTGGACCATGTGCTGGCCAGCGGCGAGAATGTGAACATCCTGGTACTGGATACGGAGGTGTACTCCAACACCGGCGGCCAGAGCTCCAAGGCCACCCCCGTGGGCGCCATCGCCAAGTTCGCCGCCTCCGGTAAAAAGATCCGCAAGAAGGATCTGGGCATGATGGCCATCAGCTACGGCTACGTTTATGTGGCCCAGGTGGCCATGGGTGCCAGCCCCGTGCAGTACTTCAACGCCATCAAGGAGGCCGAGGCCTACGACGGACCGTCCCTCATCATTGCCTACAGCCCTTGTATCAACCACGGCCTCAAGGCCGGCATGGGCCTGAGCCAGAAGGAAGAGAAGCTGGCCGTAGAGTGCGGTTACTGGCACCTCTACCGCTACAACCCGGCCCTGGAAGGCACCGACAAGAACCCGTTCAGCCTGGATTCCAAGGAACCCGACTGGAGCAAGTTCCAGGACTTCCTCAAGGGCGAGGTCCGCTTCGCTTCCCTGTACAAGATGTTCCCGGACCAGGCCGATGAGCTCCTCGCCAAGACGGAGGAATTCGCCAAGGTTCGCCTGAACACGTACAAGCGTCTGGCAGGGAAGGAATAGCCTCCAGGTTTCCAATAGAAAAGGCCCCGCAGATAATTTCTGCGAGGCCTTTTTTTATGAGACGGCTTCCCGGAACATTTTCATCAGTTCCCGCACCGACAGTTCTATGGAATACTTTTTCATTTCTTCCACGTATGCGCCGCGCATGGCGTCCAGATTGGCGGGATGGTCCAGCCACCAGTCAATCTTACGGGCCAGCTCAAGGGCATTCTTCTGGCCGAAGCGGCTACGATCGTCCAGCGCAAACTGATAGGTGCCGGTGATGGGGCCCTGAGCAATGATGGGCACAGCGCCCTGCTGCATGGCCTCCATAATGGAAAGGCCTTCCACTTCCACCGTGGCACAGTGAATGGCCAGATCGGCTTTTGCAGCCAGCTTGCGGAGACCGTCCCGGTCAAGGAAGTCAAAGACCGGCTCATATTGCAAAACGCCCTCGGCACACAACTGCTGTGCCATCCGCCGAATTTTCTTTTCCTGGGGACCCTGACCGGCAAAAACAAGCTGGATGTTCCGGGCATGAGCGCTGTGCTTCATGGCTTCCAGCAAAGTGTAAGGGTCTTTTTCGCCGGAGAAGCGGCCGATGCAGATGAGTACGAAAGGCCTGTTCTCATGAGGAACGCGCACGCACGCGTCCGGCACCAGGCCGTTGGAAATCACGCGCAGGTCTGCAGTATAACCGGCGGCTACAAGACGGTCCTTCACATTCTGGGTGGGGCACTGCACATACTTCCACTTATTGAAACAGCAGTCCCGCCAAATCTTCAGCAGCAGCTGATTGGGGAACCTCCAGCTTCCCATCCCTAAAGAAAAGAAGATGTTCTCCGGATGAAGGTGGTACGTGCCCGTGATGGGTTTACCCAGCCTGCGGGCAATCTTGGCCGTCCTGATTTCCAGCACAAAAGGCTCCTCCATGTGAACTACATCGGCCCACCTTACGGCCTCTTCCACAATACGCGTATCCGTACTGGCAAAATGATATCCCTGGGCATTGATAATGGGCTGGAAAAGCGGAAAATAAAAGTCCTTGAGGGCATATTCCGGCTGCGGGCCATCGGGCGCATGATTGGAGCCCGACAAAACCCTCACCTCTTCCCCCGCCTCTCTCAGGGCTGCCACCGTCCTTCGGGCCGATGCGGCCAGGCCGTTTCCACTACTATAGTAATTATTCAGTACAAAAAGAATCTTCATAGCATTTTCAAAAAGTCTACAAATACAAAGTTACGCAAACTTTCTGTAATAGGCCAAGCTAATTTCAAAGACGTTTTAAGGCGCCGCGTGGCGGCATGCTCCCCCGATGCGGCGGAGCCGACCAGGGGCCCAGTTTTTGCTGCTTTCCTATTTTTAACCATTTCTTAACGGAAAAACAGCTAGATTTGTTTGGAATATAAAAAATAGTTTCTACCTTTGCGGTGTACTATTAAGCTAATACACACGATTTGAACAATACAAAAAATATTTATTGGATAACGATAAATTTTTTTCGAAAGAAATTTGGATTATTGAAAAATGTGCCCTATATTTGCAACAAGTAAAACCTTTTAACACATTCTATAAATGAAAAAAGTACTACTTACCTTTGGTGCTATGGTCCTGACAGCCGTCATGGCCCTGGCCCAGCAGCCCACCCGCGAACAGCTGGAGGCTGCCATTGCCCAGATGCCCAAGATCCCCAATTCGGATCAGTTCCGCACCGGCAACCTGGACAACGGTCTCACCTACTTCATCCGTCACAACGAGCTTCCCGCCGGCCGGGCAGAATTCTATCTGGCCACCAACGTGGGTGCCATCGAGGAGGAATATCCTTCCCAGGACGGTCTGGCCCACTTCCTGGAGCACATGTGCTTCAACGGAACGGAGCATTTCCCCGACAAAGCCATCCTGGACTACCTGCGTTCCATCGGCGCCGAATTCGGCCGCAACATCAACGCCTCCACCGGCTTCGAGGAAACCCAGTACATGCTTAACAACATCCCCGTGGCCCGCGCAAGCGTGGTGGACAGCTGCCTCATGATCCTGGCCGACTATTCCCACTTCGTGCTCAACCAGCCCAGCGAGATCGATGCCGAGCGTGGCGTTATCATCGAGGAGCGCCGTACCCGCCGCAACGCTTCCTGGCGTAACATGGAGGCCGCCCTCCCCTACTACTTCGGCCCGGATACCAAGCAGGCATCCTGCACCCTTATCGGCACGCAGGAACATCTGGAAACCTTCAAACCGGAAAGCCTGGTAGAGTTCTACCACACCTGGTACCATCCCGGCAACCAGGCCGTGATTGTGGTGGGTGATGTGGACGTGGACCGCACGGAAGCCAAGATCAAGGAAATCTTCGGCGCTATTCCCGCCAAGGAGAATCCCGTGAAGAAGCCCATCCAGACCATTGCCGACCATGCCGAACCCCGCATCGGCATTATTACCGATCCGGAAACCACCAACCCCTCCATCGAAATCATGTGGCACAGTGAGGCCCTTCCGGAGAGCATCAACGCCACTACCACCGGCCTTCTCACGGACATGCTGGAGGACCTTATCTCCCAGGTAGCTTCCGAGCGTTTCGCCGACATCACTTCCAAGCCCGGTTCCCCGTACCTGAACGGCAGCTTCGGCTTCGGAGACCTTATTTATGAAGACATCGAGGCCACCATGGCCGATGTAGCCCTGCGCGAAGACAACATCCTGGGCGGCTTCAAGGACTTCTACACGGAAATCCAGCGCCTGTTCCGCTACGGCATCTCCGACGCCGAGTTCAACCGCGCCAAGGCCAATATCATTTCCTACGCAGAAACCAGCGCCAACCGCGCTTCTACCCGCCAGAATTCGGAATTTATCCGTCCTGTCATCAATCACTTCTTCGATAAGGATCCGCTGCTGGAACCCCAGGACAGACTGGACATTACCAAGGCTCTTCTTGCCCAGATCAACGCCCAGATTGTAAATCAGGTACTTGCCCAGGCCGCCAGCGCCCAGAACCTGGTGGTGGTTTACACCGGTCCGGAGAAGGCTGGCATCGCCACTCCTACGGCCGAGCAGCTGATGGCCGTAATGGCCGAGGTGGAAGCCTCCGAAATCGCCGCTCCCGAAGGTGAGGAGATTCCGGAAGCCTTCCTGGATCCCGCAGCCCTCAAGGGTGCTGCTGTCAGCGCCACCGGCACCGGCATCTACGGTTCCACCGAATGGACGCTGGGCAACGGTGTAAAGGTGATTGTGTATCCCACCGAACTCACCAAGGACCAGATTATCTTCACCTATTCCAAGGACGGTGGCCGCAGCCTCATCGCCACGGAAGACCTGCCTTCCTTCGAAGACAATGTGATGTCCCTGTTCATCAGCAACAGCGGTGTTTCCCAGTTCTCCGGCACCACCGTAAGCAAGATGCTCACCGGCAAAACCCTCAGCGTAACTCCTTATCTGGACGACCTGGATCACGGCCTCACCGGTTCCAGCACCGTTAAGGACCTGGAGACCGCCCTGCAGCTGGTGTACCTGTACTGCACCGATCCCCGCTTCGATCCCGAGGAATGGCAGAACGGCATCGACCAGCTCAACGCCGTGCTCCCCAACCTGGAGAACCAGCCCAATTACAAGTTCCAGACGGAACTCTACAAGACCATCTACAACAATCCCCGCCGCTTCATGGTTTCCTCCGAATCCGTAGCCAAGGCCAGCCTGGCCACCGTGGAGAAGTACTGGAAGGAATTCTTCACCGATGCAGCCGGTGCCACCATGGTAATCGTGGGTGACGTAGATATGGATAGCCTTAAGCCGCTGGTAGAGAAATACATCGGCTCGCTGCCCGCCAACAAGGAAGCCCTCAAGTGGATTGACCGCAAGGAAGTTGTGGTGAAGGGCCAGGTGGTGAACGAGTTCGCCGTAGATATGCAGACGCCCAAGAGCACCGTATATCAGGTGTGGTCGGCCGATATGGACCACAGCTACGAAAAGGCTGCTGCCCTGGAAGCCATTTCCTACATCCTGGACATGCGCTACACCAACAGCCTGCGTGAAGAGGAAGGCGGCACCTACGGCGCTTCCACCAGCGCCAGCTTCGCCGATCGTCGTCCCACTCCTTACGTGATCATCATGGTTGGATTCGACTGCAAGCCCGCCCTGTGCGACAAGCTTCGCCAGCTGGCCATCGACGGCATCAAGGATCTGGCCGCAAACGGCCCCACCGACGATGAGATGAACAGCGCCAAGCTCAACCTCCAGAAGAACATCCCGGAGAGCCGTCAGCGCAACTCCTGGTGGCGCAGCAGCATCTTCCTCCACGAGACTTACGGTGAAGACCGCGACGCCGCCTACGAGGCCGCAGTGAATGCCCTGGACAAGGACATGCTCCAGAAGACCCTGCAGGAAGTCCTGGCCCAGAACAACTTCGTAGAGGTAGTGATGAAGCCCGCCAACACCGCCGAAGCCGAATAAGGCTATGTACAGAATAAAAAGGGGCTGCACGCTTGTGCAGCCCCTTTTTTAAATGGAAAAACGAAGCGATTAGGCCTCGCTGATGGCTTCGTTCGGGCAGGTGCCTTCGCAGGCGCCGCAGTCGATGCACTCGTCGGCGTTGATTACATAGGAGCCTTCGCCCTCGGTGATGGCGCCCACAGGACATACATCGGCGCAGGAGCCGCAGGAGACACAAATGTCGGGATTAATCTTTCTTGCCATAATAGTATCTTTTTATTGTTGTTGTGTTTCGTAATTGACCACAAATTTAGGCATTATATTTGATTTTAAAAATATCAGTAATTAACTTTGCAGGCATGAAAACCGTGTTTTGGACCATAGCCCTGGCTGCAAGCCTGCTGTCTTGCGGCTCCCGTACAGCAAATAGTGCGCCAGTAGTAGAACTGGTGGCCACCGAGACCATCGGCCTGCCGGAAGTACCGGACGAGGGCGACGCCGTTTTTGACAAACTGGTGCACGATTTCGGAGACGTCAGTGTAGAGGACGGGCCCCTTACCTGCACCTTCACCGTTACCAACAACGGCAAGGAGCCCATCGCCCTCTTCGAGGTGGTTTCCTCCTGCGGCTGCACGGACGTTACCTGGACGCGCGAACCGCTCCAGCCCGGCAAAAGCGGCACCATATCGGCCACGTTCAAAAACGAAGACGGTCCCTTTCCCTTCGACAAAACCCTTACGGTTTACATATCGGGCCAGCGCAAACCGGTTATCCTAAGGCTCCGCGGCGTGGTCCATGAAAAGAAAAAGTCCCTGAGCGAGCTCTACGGAGCACAAAAGCTCGGGGATTTTGGTCTGAAGGCGCGGGAATACAAGGCGGGTATCCTTAAACAGGGACTCACCGTAAGCGAGATGGCCACCGTGGCCAACCTGGGCAAGAAGCCTCTGGAGGTTTCCTTCACGGAA
>Ga0265300_10004149_pt1 | contig 11624 bp, 14 predicted proteins | sample AusTroGonzalo_MG_FD_193482 | JGI IMG/M metagenome (GOLD analysis project Ga0265300, IMG submission 193482) | Bovine rumen microbial communities from tropical cattle in Woodstock, Queensland, Australia - Gonzalo_03 | ecosystem: Host-associated > Mammals > Digestive system > Stomach > Rumen ... | reverse complement strand
GGGTATCGGCCACTTCCGCACCGTAGATGTGGAAGACCTGTCCAAGCACCGCATGGACTCCGAGCGCCTGATCATCTCCGAGGAAGCCGCCGCCACCATCAACAAGGCCAAGCGTACCGGCAAGAAAGTGGTTGCCGTGGGCGCCACCGTCATGCGCGGTCTGGAGACCTACGTCACCACCACGCACGAAGTGAACCCCTTCGACGGCTGGACCAACAAGTTCATCTTCCCGCCGTACCAGTACTCCGTTCCGGATGCCATCGTGTCCAACTTCCACCTCCCGCAGAGCACCATGCTCATGAGCGTGGCCGCCTTCGGTGGCTACAAGGGTGTGATGGCCGCCTACGAAGAGGCGCTGAAAGAGGGCTACCGCTTCGGTCCCTACGGCGATGCACTCCTGATTGTGTAGTCGGAATCGGCTAAAACAGATAAAAAAACGGCTAAAACCGCACAAGTTATCAACAACCTGTGCGGTTTTTCGTATCCTCCGCCTATCTTTGGCGGCATGAGTTACGCAGACACATCTGTGGCGCTGTGCGCCCTGAACAAGGTCTTTGGCTATCAACCGGCCAAGGCGCTCGCCCTCCTGGGGGAGGTCGGGCAACCCGTCGACCTGTTCGACGGTTCATTCTCCGAGCTGCTGAACGCCGACCAGTTGGAGTGGGCCCGCAGGGAGCTCGCCCGCGTAGAGAACGAAGGCTACCGCTTCGTCTCCCTGCAGGACGAAGACTACCCCGCGCCGCTCACCCAGCTGCCGGACCCGCCCATGGGCCTCTACCTTCGGGCCAGCTCCTCCCCGACAGAAATCTGGGGCCTGCGGCCGATGATCGGCATCGTGGGCACGCGGGACATCAGCCCCTACGGGCGGGAGTGGTGCCGGAAGCTGGTGGAGGCGCTCGCGGCCACATCGGCCCAACCCTCAATCGTGAGCGGTCTCGCCTATGGGGCCGATGGAATCGCGCACCAGAGCGCGCTGGACGCGGGACTCTGCACCATCGGCGTCATGGCCACGGGGATCGAGACGGTCTATCCCTGGCAGCACGCGAAGCTGGCCGGCAACATGGCGCAGACGCCCGGCTGCGGCCTCATTACGGACTACCCCATGGAGACGTCTCCCACTGCCACCAACTTCCTGCGGCGCAACCGTATCATCGCGGGGCTTTGTTCGGCGGTACTGGTGGTGGAGTCCAAGAGCCGCGGCGGCTCCCTGATGACGGCCCGTTACGCGGTGGAGTACAGCCGCGATGTCTTCGCCCTGCCCGGGCGCGCAGACGACATCCGTTCTGCCGGGTGCAATTCCCTCATTGCCAGCGACATGGCACACCTGATTACAACGCCGGAGGAGCTTGTGGGCCAGCTGGGGCTGGGCGCCCGCGTCCGCGGGGCCGGCGGTTCCTGGTCTTCAGGGCACACCGCCGCTTCCTTCCGCAGGCTCCTCGAGCGGAGCTTCGGGGAGGGTTCCGCGACAGTTACCATCGGCCTTGCCATCCGTGCACACCGCGGGCTCAACTGCGATGAGCTGGCCGCGCTCACGGCGCTTCCCATCGGCACGGTGCAGGAAGGAATCGGCCAGCTCGAAGTGCAGGGTTTCATTACCACCGACCTCCTGCGCCGCTGCGCCCTGGCCGCACCCTACGCATAATTTTTTTGCTTTTCTCCCGGGAGTCAGTACCTTTGCGCCATGATTCGATACAAGGTAGTTATTTTTGATCTGGACGGGACGCTGATTGACTCGCTGGAGGATCTGGGAGAAGCCGTCAACTACGCCATGGGACTGAAAGGGTTCCCGACGCATTCGCTGGATGAATACAGGCAGATGGTGGGCCACGGGGTGCGAAACCTCGTCATGCAGGCCCTGCCGGCCGCGTTGCAGGCCGACGATGCCCTCGTAGACGAGTGCCTGGCCGCTTTCAAGGGTTATTATGTCGCGCACATCGACGTGCACACCTACCCTTATCCGGGCATGGTGGAACTCCTGGGCAAGCTGCACCGCAGCGGCGTTCGCCTTGCCGTCGCCTCCAACAAATTCCAGTCGGGCACCGAGCACCTGGTGGCCAAGCTCTTCCCCGGCATTCCCTTCGTCGCCATCCTTGGTAACCGCGAGGGCTACCCGCTGAAACCGGACCCGGAAATCGTGGGTGAAGTGCTGCGCAAGGCCGGTGTGAGCCAGGCCGATGCTGTCATGGTGGGAGACTCCGGCACCGACATGAAGACCGCCGAAAACGGCGGCGTCCGCGGTATCGCCGTCTCCTGGGGCTACCGTGTCCTGCAGCCCACCGCCACCATCACCCTCGTTCACACTGCCGAAGAGCTGGAAAAAGCGCTCCTCTAAGCGTTATTTTTTCGTATCTTTGTAGAATATGTTTGTCGACACCCATACGCACTTCTACGACGAGTGGCTCCTGCCCGATGCAGAAGCGGCCGTGCAGCGCGCGCTGGAGGCCGGTGTGGGCAAGATGATTCAGGCCGATGTAGACTCGCACGAGCGCGCGGCCATGTGGGAAATCGGCAAGCGCCATCCCGGCGTCCTCTTTCAGATGCTGGGGCTCTATCCCGGTTCTGTCGGCGCCGACTGGCGGGACGAACTGGACCTGGTCTTCGGCTTCGACAAGGAGCAGATTGTGGCCATCGGGGAAATCGGCCTCGATTACCATGAGGGCACGCAGTATGCCGCGCAGCAGAAGGAAGTGCTGCGGCAGCAATTTGAGCTGGCGGCCCGGCTCAACCTTCCCGTCAATATTCACCTCAGGGATGCCTGGGAGGACTTTCTGGCCATCCTGAAAGACTGCGCCGGCTTGCACCTTCGCGGCAACCTGCACTGCTTCACGGCCAGTTACGAAATCTACGAGCAAGCCAACCGCTACGGGGATTTCTCCGTGGGTATCGGCGGGGTGGTCACCTTCAAGAACGCCGGCATCGCCAAGGTGCTGGAACGCATTCCCCTGGAAAAGATTCTTCTGGAGACCGACGCCCCCTACCTCGCACCCGTCCCGCACCGCGGGCAGCGCAACGAAAGCGCCTTCCTCCCCCTCGTCGCCCAAAAAGTGGCCGATATCAAAGGCCTCTCCCTGCAAGAAATCGAAACCATCACCACCCATAACGCAGAAACCCTGTTTGGAATATGAACGCGTCCGTACTCATCATTTACACCGGCGGCACCATCGGCATGAAGGAAGACCCCGCCGACGGCACCTTGAAGCCCTTTGACTTCAGCCAGATCAAGGAAGAGGTTCCGGAACTGAACAAGTTCGACGTCCGGATCGACTCCGTTACCTTCGATCCGCTCATCGACTCGTCGGACGTGGAGCCGTCCCTCTGGGTGAAACTGGCCGAACTCATCCGCGACCGGTACGAGGAATACGACGGTTTCGTCATCCTGCACGGCACCGACACCATGGCCTACAGCGCCTCCACGCTCAGTTTCATGCTCGAGGGCCTCACCAAGCCCGTGGTGTTCACGGGAAGCCAGCTTCCCATCGGCGTTCCCCGCACCGACGGCAAGGAGAATCTCATATCGGCCGTCGAAATCGCCTCTGCGAAGGACGAGAAAGGCCACGCCAGCGTGCCGGAGGTCGCCATCTGCTTCGACTCCCTGCTGCTTCGCGGCAACCGTTCCACCAAATACAGCGCCGAGGCCTTCAACGCCTTCGCCAGCCCGAACTGCCCGCCCCTGGCCGAGGCAGGTATTCACATCCACTACAACACGGACCTCATCCGAAAGCCCGTCTACTGGGACGCCCAGCTGCGCGTCCAGACGCACCTGGACACGCGTGTAGCCATTCTGAAGGTGCATCCCGGCGTGACGCCGCAGGTGGTGCGGGCCGTCGTCTGCGACGAAGGGACGCGCGCGGCTATCATTGAAACCTACGGCTCCGGAAACGCCCTCTCCAAGGAGTGGTTCCTGGAGATTCTCAGGGAAGCCAACGGCATGGGCAAAATCCTTTTGAACGTAACCCAGTGTAAATCAGGAACCGTGAACATGGACCTCTATGCAACAGGTGCTTCGCTCAAGCATGCGGGTGTTCTTTCGGGGGCCGACATCACCACCGAAGCCGCCCTCGGAAAGCTGTTCTGCCTGCTGGGAAGAAGCGATGACAACAAGTGGGTAAAAACCATGCTGGAAAAGGACCTGTGTGGCGAAATAAGCAAATAATCTTTGGCCGTTCCGATTTTTATTGCTAAATTGCGCGACCAAATGTGTGGATATTTTTTTATCTTAATTCAATTAATAACTAACAACACAAAAACGATTATGAAAAAGTTTTTCATGTTTTTGGCAGTCGCCGGTCTTATGACCTTCACTGCAAACATCGCTTCCGCTCAGGAAGAGGGCGAGGCTCCCGTCGCCGCTCAGGAGGAACAGGTCGAGGAGGCCGAAGAGGTCGTTGATCTGTTCGCCGGTTCCGGTGAAGAAGTTCCCCTCCACCAGGCCCTCAAGACCAAGTTCATCGAGGGTGGCGCTGGCTTCATGTCCCTGATCATCATCTGCCTGATCATCGGTATGGCCCTCGCTATCGAGCGCATCCTTTACCTGGCCTTCTCCAAGACCAACACCACCAAGCTCCTCGAGGCTGTGGAAGAGGCTCTTGCCAAGGGCGGTATCGAAGAAGCAAAGAAAGTCTGCCGTGAAACCCGTGGCCCTGTGGCCAGCATCTTCTATCAGGGTCTGCTCCGCGCCGACCAGGGTGTTGATGTTGTCGAAAAGACCATCGTTTCCTATGGTGGCGTTCAGATGAGCCTCATGGAGAACGGCCTCAGCTGGATTGGTCTGTTCATCTCCATCGCTCCGTCCCTCGGATTCCTTGGTACCGTTATCGGTATGATCCAGGCCTTCGACGCTATCCAGGCTGCCGGTGATATCTCCCCGAACGTTGTGGCTGGCGGTATGAAGGTTGCCCTTATCACCACTGTGGGCGGTCTTATCGTTGCTATGATTCTCCAGATTTTCTACAACTACATCATCGCCAAGATCGACTCCCTGAGCATCGATATGGAAGACTCTTCCATCCGCTTTGTGGACACCATGGTAAAATACAACAACAAGTAATCAACCCCTTTAATTCCAGATATAATGGAAAACCAGAAATACGCTAAAATATTCAAGATCCTGCTTGTGGTTCTGATAGTTGTGAGCGTTGGGGTTCTGCTTTGGGGTATGATTAAGGGTTACCCGGAATCCGGCTCCCCGGATAACGGTACCGTAGCACCGCTGCTCTACTGGGCTTACACTGTCCTCGGCATCGCTCTCGCTGCCGTTATCGGTGTCGGTCTGTACATCACCGCTGTTACCAACCCTAAGGGTCTCACCAAGATCGGTATTGCTGTTGCTGCCGCCGCCGTGCTCGCAGGTGTTTGCTACCTGCTGGCTTCCGGCGCTCCCGCCATCAACTGCTCCAAGCCGACCACCCCTAGCGAGCTCAAACTCACCGATACCATTCTTAACCTCGCCTACCTCGTTGGTGGTGCAGCTATCCTGTCCATCATCTGCGGCGAAGTTCTGATGACCATCCGCAACAAAAAGTAAAGTAAACCATGGCAAGAAGAAAATTTGAAGCAATCGGTTCTACGGCTGACATTGCATTCCTGCTGCTGTGCTACTTCCTCATGACTACAACCATGGGTGATCAGTCAGGTCTGCAGCGCCGCCTTCCCCCGATCCCGGACGAGAAAACCGCCCAGGACCAGAAGGTCAATCGCCGTAACATCATCATCGTCAGAATCAACTCTGCCGATAAGCTGTTTGCCGGTAGCGAAGCCATGGACATTGCCTACTTGAAAGATAAGATCAAAGAGTTCCTCACCAACCCCACCAACGATCCCAACCTCCCCGAAAAGGAAGACAAGGAGATCGAAGGCAAGACCTACAAGGTCTCCAAGGGCGTTATCTCCCTGCAGAACGACCGTGGTACCAGCTACCAGGCCTACATCGCAGTGCAGAACGAACTGGTGAAGGCTGTGAACGAGCTCCGCGACGACTTTTCCAGAGCCAACTTCGGCAAGAAATTCTCCAAGCTCACCGAAGATGAGCAGGAAATCGTAAAGAAGGCCGTACCTCAGAACATTTCCGAGGCCGAGCCTAAGGACACCGGTAAAAAGAAATAGGAGGAAATAGATTATGTCAAAATTTGGAAGTTCCAGCAATAAGAAGGAAGTCCCTCAGGCATCGTCCAACTCCCTTTCCGATATCGTGTTCATGCTCCTGTTCTTCTTCATGGTTACCACGCAGATGCGTGAAACCGAGAACAAGGTGAAGGTTGTTATGCCCGAAGCATCCGAAGTTGCCAAACTCGACAGAAAAGACCTGAGCGCCAATATCAACATCGGTTCCCCTACCCTGCAGTATCAGGCTATGTACGGTACCGATGCCCGTATCCAGCTCAACGACTCTTTCAAGACGGTCAACGACATCCGTGACTTCATCGCTGCAGAGCGTGACGCCATGTCCGAGGCTGAGCGTTCCCTCATGACGGTGAACCTCCGCGTGGACCAGGATGTCCGCATGGGTATTGTCTCCGACGTAAAACAGGAGCTGCGCCGCTGCTCGGCCCTGAAAATTATGTACGCCGCCCGCAAACCTGCAAAGGACTAAAAATCTTTATTCTATATGAATTTCGGCCTCCTTTTTCAAGGGGGCCGATTTTTATAAATGGGGAAGAATTCCTATATTTGCATGATTGTATTTAAAGGAATTTATGGAAACTGTGAAAAGAACCAAAATCAAGGCCCTGCTCGCCTCTGAGCCGGGCGCAGAAGTGCTGGCCAAAGGATGGGTCCGCACCAAGAGAGGCAACAAACAAGTCAAATTTATCGCCCTCAATGACGGTTCTACCATCAATAATATCCAGATTGTCGCCAATACCGGGCTCTTCGACGAAGAACTCATCAAGCGCATCACCACCGGCGCCTCCCTGTCCGTGAAAGGACAGCTCGTAGCTTCCGTGGGCAGCGGTCAGGCTGTGGAAATCCAGGCTAAGGAAATCGAGGTCCTGGGAGACTGCGACCCCATGCGCTTCCCCCTGCAGAAAAAGGACACCACGCTGGAATACCTGCGCAGTGTAGCCCATATGCGTCTGCGCACCAACACCTTCGGTGCCGTCCTGCGCATTCGCAACGCCATGGCTTTCGCCATCCACAAGTTCTTCAACGAGAAAGGCTTCGTATACCTGCACACCCCGCTCATCACCGAATCCGACGCAGAGGGCGCAGGCGATATGTTCCAGGTAACCACCATGGACCTGAAGAACATCCCGCTGGACAAGAAAGGCAACGTAGACTTCAGCAAGGACTTCTTCGGCAAGAAGACCTCCCTCACCGTTTCCGGTCAGCTGGAAGGTGAGCTGGGCGCTACCGCCGTGGGTGAAATCTACACCTTCGGCCCCACCTTCCGCGCTGAAAACTCCAACACCCCCCGCCACCTCGCGGAGTTCTGGATGATTGAGCCGGAAATGGCCTTCTACGACATCAACGACAACATGGTCCTGGCCGAGGAATTCGTGAAGTACCTGGTGCAGTACGCCCTGGACAACTGCATGGACGACCTCAAGTTCCTCAACGACAAATACGACGACGGCCTCATCGAGCGCATGAAGAGTGTGCTGGGCATCGCCTTCCAGAAGGTCACCTACACGGAGGCCGTGGAAATCCTGGAAAAAGCCGTGGCCGATGGTGTCAAGTTCGAATATCCCGTCCACTGGGGCACAGACTTCCAGAGCGAGCACGAGCGTTACCTGGTAGAAAAACACTTCCAGAAGCCCGTCATCCTCATCGACTTCCCCAAGGACATCAAGGCTTTCTATATGAAGCAGAACGAGGACGGCCGTACCGTCCGCGGCATGGATGTGCTCTTCCCGAAGATCGGCGAGATTATCGGCGGCTCCGAGCGTGAAGCTTCCCTGGAGAAACTGGAGCAGCGCATCGACGAACTGGGCATGTCCCGCAAGAACCTCGAGTGGTACATCGACACCCGCCGTTACGGCAGCGTGCCGCACAGCGGTTTCGGCCTGGGCTTCGAGCGCCTGCTGCTGTTCGTCACCGGCATGGCCAACATCCGTGACGTCATTCCCTTCCCCCGTACTCCGAAGAACGCAGAATTCTAATAGCTTATGCTGGTTATTGGTATCGCCGGCGGCTCCGGCTCCGGCAAAACGACAGTGGTGAGAGCCATCACCGAGCAGCTGGAAGGCCGGGTTGTGGTCATCCCGCAGGATTCCTATTACAAGGACTCCAGCCACATTCCGCCGGAAGAGCGCAAGAAGATCAACTTCGACCACCCGGACGCCATTGACTGGAAGCTCATGTGCCAGCAGATCCGCGAGCTCAAGAGCGGCCACACCATCCAGCAGCCGGTGTATTCCTACATCACCTGCTCGCGTTCCACCACGGAAACCATCACCGTGGAACCGGACGACGTAATCATCGTCGAAGGCATCCTCATCTTCACCTGCAAGGAACTGCGGGACCAGATGAACATCAAGATCTTCGTAGACGCCGATGACGACGACCGCGTGCTGCGCATCATCGTGCGCGACATCGCCGAGCGTGGCCGTACCATCGAGACGGCCATCGAGCACTACTGCGAAACCGTGAAGCCGATGCACCTGCAGTTCATCGAGCCTTCCAAGCGCTACGCCGATGTCATCGTCCCCCAGGGCGGTCACAACAAGGTGGCCATTGACATCATCACCAATACTGTAGAGAAAGCCCTGAAGAAGAAAAAGCGCAAGAAATGAAGCTGACTCCAGACCAGCAGGCAGGATTGTATATCACCGTGAGTATCCATCTCGCGGTGATTATCGTTTTGCTGGCCGCAAGGATCGGGATGGAGGTGCAGCGGGAGAACAGCTTCGTGCTGGACTTCACGGCACAGGAGGCAGCCGAAAAGCTGCAGGAGCACATTCGCCTGCAGAAAAGCGTAGAGGCCCAGCTGGAACAGATGATCCAGGACCAGGGCGGCGTCCCGCTGAGAAACGTCACCGTGGACCGCAGCTCCCTCAAGGACGACCGCGGCACCAACGCAGAAGAACTGTACAAGGAGGCCGAACGTCTGGCAAAGGAATTGCAAGAAGGGCAGAGCCGCGCCGATGAACTTCAGGACAGCTTTGCCGCCATGCAGGAAGAAAAGAAAGAGAAGAAGAAGGAAGAGGCAAGGCCTTACAGCGGACCTTCGGTGCTCTCCTGGAGCCTGGACGGCCGGAAAGCCTCCCGCCTTCCCATCCCCGCCTACCGCTGCTACGGCGGCGGCGAGATAACCGTCATCATCACCGTGAACAACCGCGGCGATGTCCTGAACGCGAAGGTGGACGAAAGCGTCTCCTCCAAGGATCACTGCCTGCAGGAGTTCGCCATCCGCGCTGCCCGTCTGTCCAAGTTCTCGGCTTCAACACAGGCCCCTGCACGGCAGATGGGAACCATTACATACGCATTCATTGCACAGTAACTGTCATGAAAATCAGAACGCTTATTTGCGCCCTCGCGCTCATACTGTCGGCCCCAATGCTGCAGGGTCAGGGACAAGTGTCCACCCGCAAGCACCGTATCGCCGACTTCACCGACAAAGTGACCCAGGTGGTGCTCACCGGCAACGAGATGCTCTCCAGCGCCCTGCGCGAAGAAGTCGTCGCGGGCTGGACAGCATCGGCCTTCGAATTCTGCCCCCTGGAGCGCTACGAGTCCATCAAGGACAAAGAAGAGTATTACTTCCTAATCATTGCCGACGCCGGCGATATCAGCTTCCTCACGCTGCATAAAGGCGCCTACGAAGTGATTTCACTCCCCCTGTCTGCCGCCATGGGCGGTGACGGCCGCGAGCTCACCTACCTCAGCGCCCTCATCAAGACCATCCAGGACTACACCCTGGAGGCCATGGAGTCGGAGCGGGTAGCCTACGGCATGGAAGCCTGGGTGAACAGGAACTACGACAAGTGGGGCCACACGAAGCAGATCCGCATTGCCCGGGAAGACCTGGCAGAGTGCGTCACCGAGCAGGACCTCGACAAATACCTGGACACGGAGTTCCTCATTGCGGCCGATACCGCCGAGGCCGACCAAGAGTACCACAGCGCCCAGTACAACACGCTGGTGGGTTATGTGGTGGCTCCCCTCGTCCCCGAAAAGGACTCCTACTGCTACAAGATGCTTTTTGAGGCCGACACGCACGTCCTCTACTACCTCTCCAAGCATAAGATTACCGCCAAGAAGGGCGTCGGTTTCCTGCCGGAAGATCTGAAGCGGCTGGCTAAGAAAAGATGACCACAGGCACCTCTCCCCAAGGACTACGTTACGCGGTTCGCCGGAGCGGGCGGGCCGTGGCTTTCTGCGCGCTCACCATCGGCTGCGGCACGCGGGACGAGCAAGGCTATCCCGCCGGCATCGCCCACTTCATAGAGCATACGCTCTTCCGGGGTACCACCCATAAGAGCGCCAATGTCATCAACGGCTATCTGGACAAACTGGGCGGCGAACTCAACGCCTACACCACCAAGGAAGAGATTGTGCTGCACGCTACGGTCCTGAAAGAGGACTGGAAGAAGGCCGCCGGCCTGCTCTTCGAACTGGCTACGCAGGCCACCTTCCCCGAAGACGAGATTGAGACCGAGCGCGGCGTTGTGCTGGACGAAATCATCTCCTATAAGGACAACCCCGTCGAAGACGTCTACGACCAGTTTGAGAGCCTGCTCTTCGAGGGCAGCCCGCTGGAAACGCCCATCCTGGGCACGCGCGCCAGCGTAAAACGCATCACCGCACCCATGCTGCACCGCTTTGTAGCCGAGCATTTCATCCCCTCGAAGATGGTGTTCTCCGTTGTGGCCGATATTGAAGAGCCCGCACTGGAAAAGGAAGTGCTAAAAATCATTGACCATGTCTTTCCACAAAGTAATCGATAAACATCACCACGAGGTGAATGCAGTGATTGGGTGCAAGGCGCCCTCGCTGTACGAGATGCCGGACAGACTGGTTTGCGCCATGCTGTCCAACATCCTGGGCGGACCGGCTTCCAACTCCCTGCTGAACAAGGAACTGCGCGAAAAACGCGGCTGGGTGTACGGCATCGAATGCACCTACACACAGTATTCCGACACCGGCATTCTGGCCATCACCTTCGGCTGCGACAAACCCAACCTGGAGAACTGCCGGAAAGCCATTGACAAGATCCTCACCCACCTGCGCGAAGTTCCCTTCACCCAGGCGCAGCTCAAGGCCTACCGCAAGCAGCTGCTGGGCCAGCTGGCCATCAGCTCCGACGCCGGCGAAGCACAGTGCCTCTCCATGGGTAAAAGCATGCTCTCCTGGGGCAGCATCATGACGCCGGAGGAGACCCGCAGCGCCATTGAGTCCATCACCCCCGAGGACCTTCAAAAAATGGCCCGGAAGCTCTTCGCCCCGGACCACTTATCTTCACTGATTTACTTATAAAAAGTCCCTCCCCCTTTCCCTAATTGCTGCAACAGCCAATGCGCCTGCGATTGCGAAGGACGCAAGGAGAAGGAGTCTACCAAATTTCATAAAATTCAAGCTCGTAATCCGTTAAACCACCACTAGCGCAAACTACGCCTTCAGTCTCCACTTCCACGGTCCACACCGCGGGTGCCTCATAGGATTCTTTGATTATCTTTTCCATTTCTGCA
>Ga0265300_10004145_pt1 | contig 11631 bp, 8 predicted proteins | sample AusTroGonzalo_MG_FD_193482 | JGI IMG/M metagenome (GOLD analysis project Ga0265300, IMG submission 193482) | Bovine rumen microbial communities from tropical cattle in Woodstock, Queensland, Australia - Gonzalo_03 | ecosystem: Host-associated > Mammals > Digestive system > Stomach > Rumen ... | reverse complement strand
CTTCGCCGGAGAGAGTCTTGATGTCGATGGAATGTTCCGCGAGAATCCTTGTATTCTGAGCCGTTTGCAGAGCGATTTCAGGAATTCCTGCATTCCCAATCAGCTGTTGGTTTTCTGCAACAATGAGATCTTTCATCTGCTTGAAAAGACGGATAAGGGCCATGCTTTGGCGTGTTGCTAAATCGCCTTTTAGCACTGTCATTAGCATGTAAATGCCCTGTTCGGTAAAGGCATAGGGCGCATAACGAAGTCCACCCCAACTTGAGGTCAAAATTTTTGACCTCAAGTTGTTGCTTTTGCCATAATCGCTTGTTTTGGTGGAATTTTCTTGCTTCGAGGTCAAAATTTTTGACCTCGATAGATCCGCAATTTCTTTGTCATTTAGCTGAAACCGGAAATCCTCGGCGAATTTTTCGATGTTGTTTTTGACCTGTTGATTGAACGCTTTAGTCGAATACCCGTAAATCTCTGCTAAATCAGCATCAAGCATAACCTTGAGTCCACGAATCGTGTAGATTCGAGACTTGAGAAAGGATTCATCTATCAGGGAAAATTCTGGCTTCTCGGGCGAAACGGAATTGTTGGGAACGGTTTCAATAGCCTTGTCCGGCTCGATGTTTTGCTTATTCATATCAACCTCGTCTGTTTACAAGCTGAAAAAACAGATACTACTGCACAAATGTATAAAAATTTAGGTCGACTGTCAATAGCTTCGAGTATTTTTCTCAAAAATTCCCCATTTTGATGTCAAAATTTTGGATATCAAATTCTAAGGCGCAAAAATTGCACCTTAGGTTTTAAATTTTATGGTTCGAACCAAGGTCGAAATTTGTGACCATAGAAAAAGCCGAGGACCAACGTGGTCGTCATACTAAATATCTCCCATATGCCTTTACGGAACAGGGCGTAGCCATGCTTTCGGCGGTTCTTCGTAGCGAAAATGCGATTAAGGTCAGCATTGAAATTATGAATGCCTTTGTCCAGATGCGCCATTATTTGCATAGGAACATCGCAATCGCAAGTCGCCTGGATGCGGTAGAAAACAAGGTCGATGCGAAATTTTTGGAGCATGAAACTAATTTCAGGAAGATTGACGAAAACTTCTCGAAGATATTCCATGTGTTGGATTCGTCGCCTCAAAAGGCGAAGGAAGGCGTTTTCTTCAAGGGTCAAATTTTCGACGCTTACGCATTCTTCCAGGATATCATCAAGACGGCAAAAAAAGAAATCGTCCTTATTGACGGATATGTAGATTTATCTGTTTTGGATAGATTGTCTGTAAAGCAAAAGAATGTCTTGGTCAAGATTTATACGCACCCGAAAGCGGAATTACGGCAGGCTGATGTTGAACAGTTCAATAAGCAGTATCCGACAGCATCTATGGACTATACCCAAAAGATGCACGACCGCTTTTTGATTATCGACAACAAGGATCTTTATCTCATTGGCGCTTCACTGAAGGACTTGGGCAAACAATGTTTTGCCTTTAGCAAGATGGATGACCCCAAGACGCTAATTCCCATGATTTTAGCGAATTTGAATTGACATCTACCTCCACAGTCTTCGTGCAAGCTTGGATTTACACTCCCGAAAAAAAATATATCTTTAAAGTATGATTAATCTTCTCCAAAAATCCATTTTTGTACTTGCTATTTGCGGGGCGGCATTTAGCAGTTTCGCAGCCAAAGCCAAACCTTACTTAGCAACAGAAGCGCTCCCGAACGCATTGAACTTCTACCCGGCACCACCGGAAACGACCTCGGTACAGTTCATGTACGACATTTCGCAGTACATGTGGGGCAAATCGGTTCGGGCAGATTCTGCGCGCGCAGCTCTTGCAATTGCACAAGCGGAAACCGATTTGGACGTAATGGTCCAGATGTTCAGCGAACCTTTTGGCATGGAAATATCCGCAAAGAAAACGCCTGCCATCATGAATTTAATCGAACGCGGTATCGCAACGCTGAGGCAAGTGGGCCGAGCCCCCAAAAAACATTATATGAGACGGCGTCCTTTCGACCGTTTCAACGAACCCACGCTCGTCCCTAAAGACGAAGAAGTTTTAAGGAAAAACGGATCGTATCCTTCGGGGCATACGATTCTTGCATGGTCTATGGCGCTGCTGTTGGTTGAGGTGAACCCGGACGCACAAGATGCTTTGCTGAAGTACGCTTACGAATGGGGACAAAGTCGCGTGATTGCAGGCTTCCACTGGCAAAGCGATGTTGATGCATCCAAAGTTCTTGTTTCAGGAGCGTTTGCTAGTTTGCATGCAGACGAAACGTTTTTGGCCGATATGCGCAAGGCACGAGCTGAATTTAAAAAGCTGAACGCATCAAAGAAAAAATAACAGTAATTACTTTATTTTCGTCTTCCTTTTTACGCCTTCTTGATCGGGTGGCGGATTACGTCCACAAGCTTGTAATAAACATCGGGCTTGCGTCATCCGCTTTCTTGAAACCGCAATGTTCGTAAAAGGCGAGTTCTTCGTTGTAGGCGACTACGACGATGCGGAGATAATCCTTGTACTTTTCGTGAACTTTATCAACGAGAACCTTCCCAATTCCCAAGCCCTGATATTCGGGCCGCACGAGAAGGTAATGCACATAGGCGTTCATGATGCCGTCATCCATGGCGCAAATCATGCCAACGAGTTTATCGCCATCCCAAGCGGAAATGACGGTCTTAAAATTTTTCATCGCAATAACGAGCTTGTCGGGGAAATGTCCCGAAGACCATTCGACGGAGAGGAACAAGTCCTTTAAATTTTGTTCCGAGAAATCGTGAATTTCTTTGTATTCAATGTTCATATAAATCCATTTATTTGCGCTGTTCTAAATTTATAAATAGGAGATTCCCGCCTTCGCGGGAATGACAAATTGTGTGCCGGGCATGACATTTGCGGTTGCAACATTTATTCATTGATGACGGGCGTTATTCCTTCCGGCGATAAACATTCGCGAGTATCGCGCCGGAGATGTTGTGCCATACGGAGAAGATGGCACCGGGAACTGTCGCCATCGCAAGCGACGAGAACGCAGTCGCGGCAAGGCTTGTCGCAAGCCCTGAATTCTGCATGCCGATTTCGATGGAGAGCGCTTTCGTCTTTGGCGTAGAGAAGTGCAGCAACTTGCCGAGTCCAAAACCGCAACCGTAACCAAGCAGGTTATGGAGAATCACCACAGCGAAAACGACCGCACCCGTCGAGAGAATTTTTGCAGCATTATGCGAGACAACCGCTGCAACAATCATTGCAATCGCAATCACGGAAACGAGCGGCAAGACTTTAACCGCACGCGCTGTAAACTTGCCAAAGAATTTGTTGATGACGAACCCGAGCGCAATCGGCACAATCACGACTTTCACGATAGAAACGAACATCGCCATCACATCCACGTTCACGGTCGTACGTAAAAGCAAATACGTAATTGCCGGAGTCAGCACAGGAGCGAGCAACGTGTTCACGCTTGTCATGCCAACAGAGAGCGCGACATCACCTTTCGAAAGATACGTAATAACGTTACTCGAAGTGCCGCCCGGGCAAGTTCCCACAAGCACCACGCCCGCCATCAGCGCAGCATCAAGCCCGAAAATCTTGGACAGCAAAAACGCAAGCGTCGGCATCACGATAAACTGCGATGCACATCCGATGGTGATTTCTTTCGGTCGCGTAAATACAAGTTTAAAATCGCTGAGCTTGAGCGTAAGCCCCATGCCAAACATCACAACCATCAAGAGGTAATTCACCCACGAAAGCTCAATCCAGAGCGTTGATTTCGGGACGAACAGCGAGAGCGCCGCAATCACGAGCACGACAACCGCCATCCACTTGCCAACGAATTCACTAATCTTTTCAAGAATACGCATAGAGATTCCTAAATCTAGGAAAAACGTTCTACTCAGCACAAAGTCTGCCGAGTTTTTCTTTCATTTCAAGTATTTCGGTGAGCAACGCGCTGTAGTCCATTTCGGTACGGTTCCGCAAAAGTTCCGTAATTTCGACAACCTTCGTATAAAGCGGTGTTAGCGATAGATTCCCAAGAACTCCCTTGAGGGCGTGAGCCGCAAGGAATGCGTTTTCCAAATCGCCGGCCTCCAAAGCGTTCTTGAGTTTGTCAAACGTGGCCTCGCCGGGAATCGTCCCTACCAGTTTCAGGTAAAGGGCCTCATTTCCAAAACAACGTGCAAGTCCTTCGGCAGTGTTAACACCCAAAGCGTTCAGTTTTTCGATAGTAATCATGCGCCCCTCCGGCGTTCAAGTTCTTTTTCAATGAAGGGGACAAAGTCCTTCGGAGGAACCGGTTTCGAGAAGAAGTAACCTTGAATGATTTGGCAGCCCATGGCCTTGAGCGTATTGAGTTGCGACTCCGTTTCCACGCCTTCGGCGACGGCAGGAATCTTGAGGAATTTTGCGATGCCCGCCACCAGTTCTACGAGTTTCAAATTGCGTTCGTCTTTTTCCATGTTACGGACAAAAGACATATCGATTTTCAGGATGTCGATAGGGAGCGTGGTAATCATGTTCAGAGAAGAGTATCCTGAACCGAAATCGTCCATCTCGATGCGGAATCCCTTTTTGCGCAGGTTCTCGATGACTTCGATAAGGCGCTCCATGTTCTCGCAATAAGCACTCTCGGTGACTTCGAGCATGTATTCTTCTGGAGAAAGCCCGTTTTCTTCGAGCAGACGCATAAGTTTCGCTTCTAAATCCGGGTCCAAAATGTCAATGCGGGAAACGTTCACGGAAACAGGGACGGTGATGCCGAATTCGTCTTTCCATTTGCGGATTTGCTTTGCCACCTCGTTCCATACAAAGTTATCTACTTTTTGGATAAGCCCGTTCCCTTCGAACAGCGGGATAAAGTCGCCCGGGTTGATGAATCCGAGCGTCGGATGGACCCAACGAATCAGGGCTTCGGCGCTGGTGAGTCGCGGGGTATCGCCTTCGATATTGTACTTAGGCTGATAATAAACGATCAAATTGCGGTTGTCTATAGCACTCTGCAAATCGCGGATGAGCGTTTCTTCGAACATGTAGCGGGAATGCAGCTCGTTGTTGTATCGGGCAAACGATTGCATCAAATCGCCGCGGTTCTTGTCGCAGGCGGCTTTGGCGCGGTCGAACCAAGCTTCGATTTCCACATTGCGATCCACGTTTTCCCACAGGCCAAAGCGTACGCGGATGTGGTTCACCTTGAAGAATTCCGTAAGGATTCCCTGGAGCGTCGTCTGGAGAATATCGTAGTTTTCTTGGTGGGTCGCAAAGATGTAGAAAGTATCCGCATCTGCACGGCAAGCGATTGCATTCATGGAAGCCAGCACGTTCCCTAGCGCAGCACCGATTTCTGCAAGCAAGTGGTCGCCGAACGCCCTTCCGCAAAATTCGTTCACCAAGTGGAACTGCTCAATGTCAAAAACGATAGCGTCGCGAGGGATGTCCCTGCTCCACAGCTCGATTTGGCGGATATATTCAAAGAAATAGTCCTTGGTGTAAAGGCCAGAAACGTGATCGCGCTCCGTCTGGCGGATAATAGCTTGGTCTTCGAAAAGCTCGATAATCCTATCGCAGCGGGCCAGCACCACCTCGGGCATGTCGAAGGGCTTCGCGATAAAGTCGGCTGCACCCAGCTTGAGACTGCGGACTTCGGATTCCTTTTCAGAGGTCATCACGATGACCGGGATTCGCTTGAGCGTCTCGGAAGTTTCGCGATTTTTCAGGAATTCAAACCCGTCCATCACGGGCATGAGCAAGTCCAAAAGAATAAGTGCAAACTGTTTGTCTTGCTTAGAAAGAACGGCTAAGGCATCCTTGGCGTTGTCGGCATATTCGACATCGTAGTTCACAGAAAGGATGTTGCCCAAAATTTCACGATTGACCACTTCGTCGTCCACGATAAGGACGTGTCTTTTGACGGTGGTAACCTGACGTAGTTTTCTCATTGGAAATTTCCCCTTTTAACCGTGATAAATATATGTAAAAAGAAACAAAAAAGTAACGAAATGAACAGCAAAGCGTTTTTTTAGATATCTTTAAAACAGAATCACTAGAATACGAGGTCCCCATGTTCGGTCGTCACCTTCCCCTAAGCGAACAGGCTTTGCAAGTTATCGAGCAAATCGGCGAAGACATGCCGGGCGGTTTTTTCATCTACAAAGCCACCGGCAACGAGGAATTGCTTTACGCGAACAAGGCCGTGTTCAAGATTTTCGGCTGCGAGACGCTTGAAGAATTCAAGGAGCTCACGGGCTACACCTTCAAGGGGATGCTCTACCCGGATGACTACGAGAAAGTTTCTGAGTCCATTGTGGAGCAAATCGAAAAAAGCCAAGGCAATTTGGACTACGTGGAATACCGCATCGTCCGTAAAGATGGCGAGATTCGCTGGCTAGACGACTATGGCCATTACGTGAACTCCGATGTTTACGGTGGGCTCTTTTACGTGTTCATTTCGGACATTACCGAAAAACGCGTGCAGATGGAAGCGGACAAGGCCATCTATACCGCGGTGATTGATGCGTTGAGCCGCGCCTACAATGCCGTTTGGCTCATTAACGATATTGCGACCGGGAGCTTTTCGCTGTTCCGCGCCGATACTTCCGAAGGCAGCGTCCATGCAAGGCCCACCAAGGAGGCTCTGGAACTGCTCACTTACGAAGATGCCAAAGCGAACTACATCAACAACTTTGTGGCTCCGTCAGACAGGGAGCGCTTGGACCGGGAACTGACACTTGAAAACATCACCGAAAACACCACCAGCAAAAAAGTTTTTGGCGTGGGGTTCAAACGCGTCGTAGGCGACAAGGAGTGTTACTACCGCATAGAGTTTACGCAGGTGCAGCTCCCTAACGGCAAGACCGGCATTGTGGCGGGATTCAAGGATGTAGATGAAGATGTGCGTAAGGACTTGGAAATACAGCAGGTGCTGCGCGATGCCATTGATTCGGCAAACGCCTCCAGCAAGGCCAAGAGCGATTTCCTTTCAAGCATGAGCCACGATATCCGCACGCCCATGAACGGGATTATCGGCATGACGGCTATTGCAATGGCGCACCTGAACGACCGCGAGCGCGTGGAAGATTGCCTCAAGAAAATTTCGGAAGCATCAAGCCACTTGCTTTCGCTTATAAATGAAGTTCTCGACATGAACAAGATCGAGTCGGGCAAGGTGGAACTGAACGAAGAAAACTTCAACTTGTCGGAACTCGTCAACACGCTGCTTTCGATGACAAAGGCACAACTTGAAAGTCACCATCATACCCTTAACGTTAATATTGCAGACGTGATTCACGAAAATGTGGTCGGTGACAGTCACCGCATTCAGCAAGTGTTCGTAAACCTGATGAGCAACGCCATCAAGTACACCCCCGATGGCGGAACCATTTCCTTGACTTTGTCAGAACGACCCACGAACGTCCACGATATCGCCTGTTATGAATTTGTATTTGAAGACAACGGCATCGGCATGACAGAGGAATACCAAAAACATTTATTCGAACCGTTCACGCGAGCAAACGACAAAAAGACCGCAGAAATTCAAGGAACGGGGCTCGGCATGACGATTACGCAAAGCCTTGTTCGCATGATGGGCGGCGACATTCAAGTGAAAAGTAAGTATGGAGAAGGCTCCCGGTTTACAGTAACCATTTATCTGAAATTCTTGGATGTGCAAAATGCGGAACTCCACAAAGAAGACCCGCTGAAAAATCTGGAAGACCTGAAGTTTGACGGCAAGCGTATTTTGCTAGTGGAAGACCACCCGGTGAACGCAGAAATCGCAAAGAACGTCTTGCAAATGACAGGGCTTGAAGTAGAATGGGTCTTGGACGGCGAAGCCGCCGTGGAACGCATGGCGAACAGCAAGGAAGGTGAATTCGACCTAGTGTTCATGGACATCCAAATGCCCAACATGAACGGCTACCAAGCGACAGCGGCCATCAGGGCGATGACGACTTACGCTAGGAGAATCCCCATCGTGGCGATGACCGCGAACGCCTTTGCCGACGACATCCGCAAAGCAAAGGAAGTCGGCATGAACGGCCACATTTCCAAGCCGCTGGACTTTAACGAATTGGCAAAAATTTTGCAGAAGTGGATAAGGGTATAGAGTTATGTTGTCTAAGAATCGTCAGAAGTTTTCACTTTTGAGTGCATGGGCACTTTCTTTCGGGTGTGCCGTAGGCTGGGGTGCCTTCGTAATGCCTGCTACCACGCTCTTGCCGATAGCAGGCCCTCTGGGAACCGTTGTGGCGATTGTGCTTGGCGCCGTGTTGATGGGCGTGATTGCCTATAATTTCCACATCATGATGAATCGCATTCCCGGCACAGGGAGCGTATTTACCTTCACCAAACAACTTTTTGGCTACGACCATTCCTTCCTTTGTACGTGGGCGACAGCCCTTGCTTACTTGGCGGTATTGTGGGCCAACATGTCGGCATTTGTGCTGATTATCCGCTTTTTGTTCGGCCCTGTACTGCAAAAGGGTTTCTGTTATACCATTGGCGGCTGCCAAGTTTGGTCTGGCGAACTATTTACCACGCTAGCGATTGTTCTTTTATTCGGGTTTATCTGTTGCAGGAACACCCATGTACTGCGTTGGGTGAATACGGTACTTGCGCTTGTATTCTTTGGCGGCGTGGTAGGCCTATTTGCAATTATCGCGTGCAAGGGCGGGATTGACTTTTCGAACATGGGACCTGCTTTTGCGACAGCGGGTGCTGCAAAAGACCATTCTCACCTGATGCAGATTGTAAACGTGCTGGTGCTTGCTCCTTGGGCGTTTGTAGGTTTTGGTGTGGTGAGTTTCGCATCTTCGACGTATGACTTCAAGCCAAAATACAGTTTTGCCATCATGGCCGCGGCACTTGCCACCGGAGCAATAGTCTATGCAGCCACAGCGCTGCTCTCAGTCTCGGCAAATCCGGTGGGGATGGGCAACTGGGAAAATTATTTTGCCAACTTGCAGAACTTCAAGGGAATCGATGCCGTTCCGGTATTCCACGCCATTTTCAATACACTCGGCAATGGGGGGATTGTCGTGCTCGCCGTTACCATTTTTGCCGCAATTTCCACGAGCCTTCTTGGGCTTTACCGCTCGCTCGGACGCATGTTCCTGAGCCTTGCCGAAGATTCCGTGATGCCCTCTTGGTTCGGGCATACCAACCGCCACGGCGCCACCAACCACGGCATTATCTACGTGATGCTCCTTTCCTGCATTATCCCGTTCTTCGGAAGAACCGCCATCGGCTGGATTGTAGATATCACGTCCATTAGCGCATCAATCATTTATCTGTACGTTTCTGCGGGAATCGTCAAGATGGCTCGCAGCGAAACAGACAGGCGCAAGACGGTGATGAACCTTACAGGAGCTTTGGGCGTCGTCATCTCTACCTTCTTCTTTTTCTTCCCGCTTACACCGACCCTTTGGAACATGAACACCATCGCTACGGAATCCTTTATGATTCTGATGGCGTGGAGCATTGCCGGGTTCATTGTTTACAGGGCAGTGTTCATGCGCGACCAAGAGAATCGTTTTGGCAAGTCCTCCATCATGTGGGTGACGATGCTGTTTATCCTGATGTTTTCTGCGGTGATGTGGGAACGCCAAGTCACTAATGACGAAACCGAAAAAGTTATCGCACATATCAGCAAATTCCACACGGGCTTGCACGAAAAGATGCACGTTCCTATGACGGACAACCAGGTTATACAAGAAAAAGATTTTATGGAAGAGCAGATGGATATTATCCGCGATTCCCAGCTGAAAAACAACCTAGTCGAAACGCTCTTCATCATCCTGTGCATTTTCATTGTAGTCAACATTTACCGCACACAGCAAGAGCGCGAACAGAAGCTCGATCACGAAAAACATATCGCCGAGGCTTCCAACAAGGCAAAAACCATATTCCTTTCTAACATGAGTCACGACCTCCGCACGCCCATGAACGCCATCATTGGCTACACGAATTTGGCACGAAAACCGGAGGCTACACCCGAACAAATCCAGAAATACTTGACCAAGATTGATTCCTCAAACATGTACCTGATGGCACTCATCAATGACATGCTCGAAATGAGCCGCATCGAAATCGGCAAGATGGAACTGGAAGAACGTCCCACGGATTTGCGAAAAATGATGGACGAAATCCGCGACATGTTCGAAGCGCAAATGGTCGGCAAAAATATTTCCTTTGTTGTAAGCTACGACAGCCTTAAACACCACAAGGTGCTCTGCGACAGAAACCGCATGAACCGCGTCATTTTGAACCTGGTCAGCAACGCCTTCAAGTTCACTTCGGAGGGCGGACATGTATCGGTAATCCTTGCCGAAAAGGAATGCACGGACGAGGCCAAGGCCGCCTTTGAAATTCGCGTAAAAGATGACGGTATCGGCATATCGCCTGAATTTGCGGACCGTGTGTTTGATGCTTTCGAGCGGGAACGCGTTTCTACTATTAGCGGCGTGCAGGGAACGGGCCTCGGACTTGCGATTGCAAAGAGCGTCGTGACGCTGATGGGCGGTACCATCACGTTCGATTCAACGGTCGGCGAAGGAACGGAATTCTTCGTAAATGTGGAACTGAAAACATCAACAGGCACGAACGTTCTCGAAGACGGGCAGCGCAATATTGCAATCGCAGCCAAAGCGGACTTTACGAACATGCGACTCTTGCTAGTTGAAGACATGGAAGTGAACCGCGAATTGGCAAAAATCATTCTGGATAATCTCGGATTCAAAGTTGAAACGGCGGTAAACGGCAAGGAAGCCGTAGATATGGTAAAAAAGAACGCCGCTGGCTACTACAACGGAATCATCATGGACATCCAAATGCCCGTAATGGACGGTTGCGAAGCAAGCCGCCAGATCCGCGCATTGCCTGACAAGCAAAAAGCGGGAATCCCCATTATCGCCATGACCGCGAACGCCTTTGGCGACGATCTCCAAAAGTCAAAAGATGCCGGCATGGACGCCCATCTAGCAAAGCCTATCGATGTCGGCATGCTGACGGAAACGCTTGCGCAGTGGTTGCAATAAAATTTTAACAGGACAAAGTTATGGAAACGAAAAAAAGAATTGGAATTGCAGGTATCGCCACTATTGTGGGGCCAATCATCGCCATTATCCTTGTGCTGGGAACCATTTTCACAGGACGACACGCGAGCGGCGACACGGAAAAGGCTGTACGCAACGTGACGCTCTTGTTCATGGACGAACTAGCGAACCGCCGTGAACAAGTGGTGGCGTCAAAATTGAGCAGTTACATCAATGACTTGGATGTAGCAGTAGGCCTGTTGGGCAAAGAAGACCTCGCAAGTGTCGCCAGCTTGCAGAATTATCAGCTCCACATGAAGCAACTATACGGCCTCGAAAAGTTCGCCTTCGTCGATACAACGGGACTTATCTACACTTCCCGCGGTACACGCACAGACATAGACCTCTATAATTTCGATTTCAAAACGCTCGCCAAGCCTGAAATTTCGCTGAAGAAAAACGGTGGCGAAAAGAAGACGATTATCGTCGCCATGCCTGTGGACCGTTTATCGTTCAACGGTCAAATTCTAGTCGTATGCTTCATGGAAATCGACATGAACCGCATGCTAGAAGGCATTTCGCTGGAATCCGACCGACAGG
>Ga0265300_10004139_pt1 | contig 11640 bp, 13 predicted proteins | sample AusTroGonzalo_MG_FD_193482 | JGI IMG/M metagenome (GOLD analysis project Ga0265300, IMG submission 193482) | Bovine rumen microbial communities from tropical cattle in Woodstock, Queensland, Australia - Gonzalo_03 | ecosystem: Host-associated > Mammals > Digestive system > Stomach > Rumen ... | reverse complement strand
CTTTTTTCAAAAAGATTTCGTTTTGAATCAAAATAATATAATATCATATTGACATAAGATATTCGGAAATTGTAGAGCGTTGACGATACGTGTGTATTTATCTTCGCTTTCTTTTTTTATGTGAAAAAAGACGAAACAACAAATCAGCAAAAAAAAGCTGAATGATGAAAATGTTGAGCTTGCGAAATTGATTGCAAAAGTCAGAGACAAATACACTTGTCAGCATTGTTGAAAAACAGCAAGACAGACATCAATTCACGCAAGCCACATCATCAATGAAGCAAGAGACCACAGACTTGCAAGCGATCCATACAACATCAAAGCTTTGTGCTATAATTGCCACATCAATCGACGACACAAAAACCCAATCGAAGCAAGTCAGCGATTCAATGAAAAACGACCTTGAAGATATGATGAACTTCAAGCGAAACACATTGAATATATGAATAAATGAAGCATTGACATCAATCGAATGCTTGAAAGAAATCAAGAATTGAGAAAGCAATGTGAAGAAATGAAAATTGATATTTCAAAATTCAAATACTGACAAAAATTTATTTCATAAACAAAACAACGCACAATGAAAATTCAAGAAATCAAAATTGATTCGTTGATTCCTTATGAATACAACAACAAGAAACACGATGAGACACAAGTCAATCGTCTTGCGAATTCAATCAAAGAGTTCTGATTCATACAGCCACTTGTGATTGATAAAAACAACATCGTGATAATCTGACATTGAAGACTTGAATGAGCAAAAAAATTGTGATTGAAAACTGTTCCTTGCGTGAAAGCTGAAACACTGACAGAAGAACAAGTGAAAAAATTGAGAATTCTCGATAATAAGTTGAACGAATCGCCACGAGATATTGAGAATCTGCAATATGATTTGTCAACGATAAAAAATTTCAACATTTGAGACATAGAAATCACGATTGATGATTTATTTTGAGATATGTTCCCAGAAGAAGAACCAGAAACAGAAGTCAAAGATGTTGAATCAAAAATCTCAAAAACTGCGAAAGTTGTGAAGAAATGAGATATTTTTGAACTATGAAATCACAGATTGATGTGTTGAGATTCAACAAACGAAAATGACGTTGCACAATTGATGTGAGATGAACGTGCAGACATATCATTCACTTCGCCACCATACAACGTCTGAAAGAATGCGAAATTGAATGCGTGAATGAGATGAGATGATTCAAAATATGAAAACGATTCTGACGATAAAGATTCAGAAGAATACAGACAATTTCTTGAAACATTCACAAAACTTTCACTTGAACATTCTGAATATTCATTTGTGAACATTCAATCACTTGCGTGAAACAAAATATCATTGATTGATTATCTGTATGATATGAAAGACCAATACGCAGACACAATCATTCGAGATAAATGACGAAGCGCACCAGCAATGTGAGAAAACGTTCTGAATTCAAGTTTCGAATACATTCACGTATTCAGCCACAAATGAAATCGTGCAATCTGAACAATACCATTCAGATGAACATTGCAGAATATTTTTCACGTCAGCTGACAGATGAAAAACGAATATTCAAAAATTCACAGTGCAACATTCTCAATCGAGTTTGCAGAACACTTCATCAAAAATTTTGCAAAAGACAGCGTTCTTGATTTGTTCTGATGAACTTGAACATCAATGATTGTTGCAGAACAACTTTGAAAGAAATCGTTTCTTATGGAATTAGATCCTTTGTATTGTGAAGTTATCATCAAAAGATTTCACTGATTGAGACCAGAGCAAAAAATCAAATGCACAAACAGAGAAATCGAGATTGATGAAATTTTATCTGATGACGAATAATCTATGAACAAAGACAAAATGGAAAATCTGTTGTGAGTTGTGATAAACAACACAAGCAGAAACTACAAACAGAAAAATCTTGAATTGTGCTATCTTGTTGAAAGATTGCTTGATTATATTTCATACAATCTATTCAAGACAAACAAGAAAAGACGAAAACGCAGAATCATCATTTATTTATTAAAAAAATTATAGATGAAGAAGATTCACGATTATTCAGCTTTGAAACTCGAATTCTTCAAATCTGATTTTGATGAAGTGAAAGCGTTTATCACTGATAAATGACTGATATACAATTCAGAACGAACGAAAAGAACAAAATGACGAACAAAAGAGAAGCAAGAACGAAAAAAGAACATCGTTGAAAAAGCATTGATGAAACAAGCCGAGAAACAAGCGAATGAATTATCTGTGCCAATTGAAGACTTGATGAAATGAAAGAAAGCAGTTCTTCAATTGTTGCTTGTTCAAGTCTCAAAGTTCGTGAAAGCGAATCAAGATAAAAAAGACATCGACATCGATGTGTGAGACGCAGAAAAGATTCTGAAAATGTTCAAGACTGAACTGTGAGAACCTGCAACAATTTGAGCGAATTACAATATGAACGCAAGCAAGGTTGAATGACTGACAGATGAAGAATCAGAAGCGCTTGATGTTCTGTTCAGCACGAAAATCAAAAAAGTCAAATAATCAGATATTGATTGAGATTAGTGAGAATCGCTTCCGACGGTGGAATGAAAAACACAGTATATTGACATATTTATTATTTATCAATCAATGGACAAACAAAAAGCAATAGAATTATTGAAAAACAGCAGTTTGTTGAGAAACAAATATTTTGAATTCAACTTCTTTGATTTTTGCAAGTTCTATTTTATGGAATATTACACATTCGAAACGCCAGAATGTCTTGTTGAAATTTATGACGCGCTTGAAGAATGAAAAAATGTGTTCATTGAGTGATTCAGATGAAGTGCAAAAACAACAATTGCACAGATGTTCGTTTCACGATGTATCGCATACAAGAAAAAAAGAAACATTATGCGATACGCACAGACAATCGAGAATGCAGAAGAAAATCTGACTTATATTGCGAACAGTTTCATTTGAGACACCGACTGATGAGAAAGATTCATTCGTGATTATTGACATTTGTATTACCCAGAATTTATGAATCGCTGATGACAGAAGAAAATCAAACGTATTGATAAATTCATCACAGAAAATGACTGCTATGTCAGAGCGATGTCTTTGTGAACGTCGCCGAGATGAAAGAACTATACAGCACCTGATTGAAAATTTAGACCAGATTTGCTTGTGTTTGATGATGTTGATACAATGACGAGCACAGATTCAAAAAAGAAAATCGACAAAAACTTTGAATTCTTATTGAATGAAGTTCTTTGATGAACGACAAACGCAACACAGATGATATTCTTATGAAACACAATATATGAAGACTGACTTGTGCCGAGATTCAGAGAACATATCGCAAAAGACAAAAATCGAAGAACAATCAGAATTCCGATATATGATGAAAAAAATCAAATCGTTCGAAACAGATTCGTTGAAACAGACAAAGAAGCAGAAAAGCTGAATGAATGAATCACAGATTCAAATAAAAAGTTCACGTCTCTTGAATCTGAAAGACGCAGACTGTGAAGCATTTCATTCAATCAGAATTATTTGCTTGTTCCTTATGTGATTTGACAACACATCATCACACGTGATATGATTCAATATGATGAAAATTGCAGAAACTATCAATTCGATTTCATTCAGATTTGAGTTGATCCAGCAGTGAGTGAAAAAGAGTGAAGCGATGAATATGCAATCAATATGACGTGATTCATTTGAGACAGAATCTATCATCTTGAATCAATCTGATTGAACTGAAAAGAGAAAGACATTTGAGCGTCTGCGAATGTTGTGTTTCAGAATTATGAAAGATACAAAGCGAAAAGAGTGATTGTTGAAACAGTTGCTTATCAAGCAGTGTTGAAGAATGTGTTCAAACGCTTGTGAATGGCTGTTCAAGAATACAAAACAATCAAAGACAAAACGACCAGACTTCTTGAAAAACAAGTTCTGTTCGAAGACAAGAAAGTGTATTTCGCGCCTTGATATTGAAACGACATATTGATTGAACAGTTGCTTTCGTTCCCGAATGGCGAACACGATGACAGAATCGACGCGATGTTGCTTGCAATGCAACAACAAAACAAGAGCTTTTTTATTTCTGCATTTTAGAAAAAATGAGAAGAAAATCAGAACGATATTCACCAGTTCAAAAAGCAGAAGCTTTTGAAGTTGTTGTGTGTGAAAGACAAATCTTGATGTTTTTGAATGAAGTGAACAAAGATTGAGAACACGAGAAATTCACAACAGAAATCACGATGTTTGAATTTCGAAAATACATTCAAAAGAAAAAAGACAAACTTGATCCTAATCTGTTTGAATATTGAGAATCAAGAGCTGATGAACTTGATTCAAGAAAAAAAACAGAATAAGATACTTTTTTATTCTTTATTGTTTATACAATGTCAGAAAGAACTTACACAAAGATTGATGAATTCACATTCAAATGTGAAGAAGACAGACATCTTGAAGAAACGATGAAAATCGATGAAAAAATGAATTATCTTGCACAGTGCTTGAATTGATTGCGTCAATGCGTTGCAAGTGCAAACGAAATGCAAGACAAATTCGTCAAGATTGTTGAAACATACAATCGATATGTTGATATGCTTACAGAAGCAAAAGAACAATGTTGATACACATTCAAGTTGCCAGAAAAAATCGTTTTGCCAGATTGTTTTGACATCATCGAAGTGAAACTTGAAAACATTCCGAAAATCGATTTCAAACTAAACGAGAACAAAGCAAGCTAAACACTTGCTTTTTTTCTTTTTATTTTGTGCATTCATAGTGGCTGATTATAATGCACACAATGATATTTATATCACAAAAATCTGAATGTGATTCACAGAAAAAATTAAAAGCATAGTCGCAAAAAGTTTGTGAATAAAGACGAAATCTTTTTGAAGCAATCTTTACAGTCTTTCTTCACTTTTGAGAAACGAATATTCAATTGACATCAATACATATTATATGTTGTATGAATTCAATTGAGACATTCGTCAATGTATTCAGAAAATTGCAAATGCAGTTTCAAGAAATTGAATCTATCTTGAAAACAATCAGAGACAAATCATCGATAATAATATTCTGAATGATGAAGTGTTTGATTTGTTCAAAGCACCAACTTTCTTGAAGTGGAAAAAAGATTTATACAGAAATTATATGCTTTCTGGTGAATTATATATCAAACCAGTCGAGAATGAATCGTGAGCAACAATCTGATTTGACATAATTGATTCAAGAATTGTTTCAAAAACAGTGGATCAATATTGAGTGATTCAGAATTTCATTCTTCACAGTCAATGAAAAACAGAAGTATTGACACCAGACAAACTCGCATATTTCAAACGAGAAACTTCAACAAAGAATGAAGCAGATTGAATGTGAGTGTTGAACTGATGTGTATATGATTGACTGTCAGACCTTGAAGCACAAAAGACAAATTATTCATTCTATAAAAATTCAGCGATTCCGTCTGCATTATTATTGCTTGATGATAATCTTTCAAATGAAGAAATGCAGAATGCGAAAGACCAATTTGAAGCACAATTCAAATGAAGTGATAATCAACACAAAACACTTGTTGCGTGATGAGTGAAAGACATCAAAACGATTTCACTGACACCACGTGATATGGAATTTATCAGTCAGAGACATCTTACAACTGAAAAAATCTGTGCAGTGTTTGGTGTGCCAAAATGAATCTTGTGATATGTTGACAATATAAATTATTCAAACTGATGAAATCAAGAAAAAGAATTCATCGAATGAACAATCAGACCACTTGAAACTGATTTCGAACATATATTGAACAGATTGCTTGCGATGTTCAGACCAGATTTATTCAATAAGATTCGAATCAGAGTTGATTGAGAACAGCTTGAAGAATCGCAAGAACGAAAAGAATCTTTGAGAAAAGATGTCGCAAGTTGAATAATGACAATCAATGAAGCAAGAGTTGAAAGATGATTCGAGAAGATAAACGATGAAAACGCCGACAAATTGTTTGTTTCAAAGAATCTTGTATTATTGGAAGATGTTGCGCTTGATCCAGTTTTATCTCTTGACGAGACATAGAAGAATGAGCTTATCGCCAGAATACAGAAATCTGTTGAATCGTGAAATGAAGATTTATTCTATAATTCAGAAATCTTTCAAGAAACAGCGCAAATTCCTTGAAGAAAATGTCGAAGATTTATATTCGAATTATAAATACAACATTCAAATTGAATATGCGAATCTGAATGACGAAATTGTTCATATATACCCAGACAAGAAAAATCGATTTGACGTTGAAAACAATGAACCATTATGATGATTTCGACGTGCAATGTGATTAGAAGAAATGATTGAAAGTTTGAAGCCACACATCAAAAAGTCAGTCGAAAAATGATACAAAATGACATACAGATTATTTGAACCATTGCTTGAAGAAAATTGATTCAGTTATTACACAGACGTGATTTCAAATTATGCAAACCACCGATGAGAATTGAATCTGTCAAATTATAAATGAGCAATCAGCAGAACGACGAAATTTGATGTGATAAAAATACTAAAAGAATGAATTGATAATAATCTTACACCGTGAGAAGTTGCAAAACAAATTGAATCAATTGATGAAAGACTGTTCTGAAAACCACGTGCAAGAACAATCGCAATCACAGAAATGAGAAAAGCGTATGAATACTGAAACTATCAGCCAATCAGTCAGCTTGAAAGTGTGTGAATTCAGATGATGAAGAAACGACAGACTTGCGATGATTCGAAAGTGAGACCAGAACATATGGAATGTGAACTTGAATGACGAGTCAGAAGTGATTACGAATACCCAAGTGTGTGAACAAAATACCCACCTTGATGACCGAATTGTCGTTGCACAATGTTATATCAAAGAGCCAAATAGATTTATATCTTTATATGAGAACAATGAAAAAAAAGTTCAAACTCGTGAAAGAAAAGTGATACTTTCAATCACTTCGAGAAACAAAATCTGTCAAAGAACTTGACGATTGAGCTGTTGAAATTTCGTGATATGCTTCAACGAAAGACAAAGACAGATGATGAGACGTTGTTGAGCCGAAAGCTTTTGCGTCTGCACTTGAAAGATATATGACAAACCCAATTGTCTTGCTTCAACACAAAACAGATAAACCAATCTGAATCGTTGAAAAAGCAGAAATTGATGACAATTGATTATATATCAAAGCAAAAATTTCACAGAATACTGATTGAGTTGTTGATTTGATAAAGAATTGAGTATTACGTGCATTCTCAATTTGATATTCAGTCAAAGATTATGAAGAAGATGTTCGTGAACTTGCTGATTGAACATACGATTTCACATACATCATCAAAGACCTTGAACTTTATGAAATATCAGTCGTTTCAATTCCGATGAACCCATACGCACTTTCAAAGAGTATTCAAGATATGTTTGAAGTGGAAGAAAAAGAAGACGATTCTGATTCAAACGCAGTTGACTGACCTTTGTGAACACACTTTGAGCCAGAAGATGATGAAGTTGAAGAATCAGAAACAGAATCAGAAGAAAAAGTTGAAGAAAATGAAGAAGAAAAGTCAGTTGATGATTGAAACGAAAGCGACCAGAATGAAGAAGAAGTTGTTGAATGAGACAATGTTCAAGAAGAAGAAAATTCTGATGAAAATGAAACAGTTGAAGAACACCCAAACGAAGAAGTTGAAACAAAAGAGATGAACGAAGAAGAAAACGAGAATGTTGAACATTCGAACGTTGTTGATTTATGAGCAGAAGAAAATGAAGCTGAAATGCACGTTGAAAGTGAAAGCAACGAAAACAAAACAGATTCTGATGACGAATCTGTGAATAATGAGTCAGATGAAAATTCTGAAATAAACGATGAAGAATCAGTTGAAGAAGATTCTGAAAACGCTGTTGAAACACAAGCGAACGATGAAGAAGTTGTTGAAACACACAATGACGAAGTCGTTGAAACAAAATCAATTGAGACTGAATCAAAAAAGCAATTCGATTTTGAATCAAAGATTGCACAGCTTTCAAAATCATTTGATGAGAAACTTGCAGAAAAAGATGAAAAAATCAAATCGCTTGAATCAAAAGTTGAAACAATGACAAAGCTTTTCGCAGAGTCTGTTGAGACAATTGATAGAATGGCGACTGCTGTGAAAAACACACCAGTCAACAGTGGACTTCAATATAAAAGACCACTTAAAAAATGATGATATTATGACGTAGCGTCAATCATCAAATCTTTATAATCTATTTATCATTTAATTTATTTCAAAAATGAAATTCAAAGACATCGTTATTGAAGCTAAAAAACAAGCTTGAATCTTCGTAAAAGAAGAAGATGAAAACATCGAAAAGCCAGAAGTTGAAGAAGAAGCAAAAGCCAATGAAGTGATGAACACTGGTGCAACAAACTTCTGAACAGAATTGATTCCTACTGATGTAGTTGCTGACCCATTACTTGATATGTTAGGAAACTATTCAAAATTATTGCCATTATTACCAGGAGACCACGGAAACAATATGGCCGTATCTGAAAGAGTTCCTATCATCGGAGAAGCTGACTTGTTCGAATGAAATTCTGAATGGACGACTGGTGCTTGAACTCTTACACCAGGAGACCACGGACCAGACACTGACAAAGTGATGATTACACAATGACAATTCATCACAACAGTTGATATTTCAAAAAGAGAGTTGAGATATGCAACTGACAGACTTGAAGCAATCGTTCGTGAAAGAATCAACAGAGCAGCTGCAAGAACAATCGACGCAGTTATAATCAACGCCGATGACACAGCTTCTGGATCTGGAAACATAAACTGAACATATTCTTGAAGTCCATATTTCGTGCAACAAGATGACGGAATCAGAAAAGTCGGAATTGCAAACACAGGAGTTTCAGTTTGAACAATCACAGCTTGACAATATCTTGCAGTGAAGAACGTTCTTGATTCTCGTTATCAATGAGAATTAAAAGACTTATTGTTCATTGAGCCTTCAAACGTTTACAACAAGACACTTCTTTTGTCAGAAGTTATTACAGCCGATAAATTCGGACCAAACGCAACAATTTCTGCCGGAGTTCTTGCAAAGATATTCAGTATTGACATTTTAGTTGCAAGAGACTGGCCTGCACTTACAAATACAAGTGGACTTGTTGACGCAACAGCTTGAAACAACACAAAAGGATCATTTGCTTGTGTTTACAAACCAGCAATTCAATATTGATTCTGACAACCACTTGAAATCGAAGTCGGAAAAGTTCTTTGAAAGTGAGTGAAGATTGTTGCAACAATGGAATTCTGATTCGCAATTGCAAACGAAAAAGCTTGACTTTGAAAGACTGTTTGACTTTGAATCAACGCAACAGTTTAGTTTGAGTTATAGAGTCAACATACAATTCAATGGAAGAACATCTGCAATATGGTGTTCTTCCGAAGAATTTATTTCATTTGAGTATATAAAATGCCAGAAATTAAAAAAGTCCGTGCTATTCTCGAAGATGAACTTGTTGATTGACAGATAGTGAAGAAGTGAGAAGTTATTGAAACACCACTTGCAGACTATTTGTTGAACGCATACTGAAATCATCGAGAATTAGTTGAAGAAAATGATTCAAAAGAAGAATCAAAAGAAGAAAAGAAAGCTGAAAAAAAAGTCAGCAAAAAGAAATAATTTAATCAGAATCAATCACAATGAGCTATTCAACACTATCAGAATTCAAAGCATATCTATGAATCGATTCGTCTGACACAAGCAAAGACGCAGTTTTAACACAAGTTTTGAGTTCAGCAAATTCAAAATTGAATCATATCTGTTGAGTTGATGATTTCACATCTTGAAAAAGAACACAAATCATCGAAGAAAGATGAATTTATGAAACAGCAAGATGACTTGAATTCTATTTGAAGAACAAGCCAGTTGCGAGCATAGATAAACTGAATTGAAGTTCTGATGTTTGAACAAAGTGAACTGATTATCTGATTATTTATGACAGACGTGCAATATTCAAGAAACTTCAATTGAATGATTGGTGAATGATAGAAGTTGAATACACAGCTTGATTTCAAACAATTCCAGATGATTTGAAACTTCTTGAAATGATGTTGTGATGTGCAGAATTGCCAGAATCAATGAAAGTTGATTTCTGAATCTGAATTTCATCATACAAACTTTGAGATGAATCAATCACGTTTTGAGCCAAAAGCGCAAACTTTTGACAACAATCATTGACTTCTGATGATATATATTTCAGTTTCACAACACTTCTTGATAAATACAAGAACTTTAATTTGCCAATATAAAAACGATGTGAATTCTATTCAACAAAAAAGCGACTCTTTATACATATTCAAGAAACGAAACATCAAAAATTGCAAGTTATTCACAAAACTGAACAACAATTGCTTGCAATATTCAACCAGTTTCAACGAAAGACTGACTTGAATGAATTGATTTCTTGAAAACAAGGAAAATATATTCGAAAATTCAGTTGAATGTATGAGACAAGCTTGTGTGTGATTCAATCACATATATAGTTGATAGAACAGAACATCGAGATTGAACAATGAGAAAGTTCTTCAAATCATTTATTATTGAAAGCAACTGAAACTAAAATGATGAAAATAAAGTTCACAATGTGATGAGACGTTGACAAAGTGTTGAACCTTTGAAAATCAGTTTCAAGTGGTGTTCAGCTTGTGTTGACTGATGTTGCATTATTGATCCAGAATTCAGCAAAAATCAACGCACCATATATGACGTGAAATCTGCGTTCAAGTATTACAACAGATTTCAATAGAATACAACAATGATTCGTCGTTGTGTGAAGTCCTGTTGCATATGCAAGAATTCGTGAATATGTGAACTATAAGAACCCACAAACAAAATATTATCTTGAAAGATGATACACAGAAAATCAACAAGAAATCGACAGAATCATCAAGAAAGATTTACATCAAGCTTTGTAAAAAATGACTGAAACAACATACAGCTTCAAATCAATATGAGATACGATTTACAACAAAATGCTTGAACTTGCAACGTGAAACGACGCAAGAATTTGAGCTGTTTATAATCACGACATCAAAATTGAAAGCTGAATCAGTCTGCCAGCAATTATTATTACACCCAGCAATTGAAATGTCAATTTATTGGACAGTTGTTCGTTTGAAAATCAAATCAATTATACGGTCAGACTGATAGACAGAACAATCAGCAATTATTGAGATATTGAAGACAATATGAGAATCGTTGCTGATATGGTGATGACAAAATTGAAAGAAATCTGAACGATTACCCGGTCTAATAATAATTGAATGACGACAAAATGCACATTCAGTTATCAACGATGATTCACGAACACGCAAGAACCTTTCAGAGTGTTTGAAGTTCTTTGTGTATTCACATCTGTTGAACAATAAATTATTTATCTTTTAATTTCATCAAAATGGCGAAAAGATGTAAAAATTGCCCAGAGAAAGAAGAAATCAAAGAGATTGAAACAAAAGAAGAAAGAAAGTTCAGCTTCCCAACTTTGTGAATTACTGTTGAAGCAAAGAATCTTGAAGAAGCTTACAAAAAAGTCAAAGCATTGACTGAATATAAAAACAAATCTGTTGAATAATTTATTTCTATAAAAAACAATCAA
>Ga0265300_10004138_pt1 | contig 11642 bp, 7 predicted proteins | sample AusTroGonzalo_MG_FD_193482 | JGI IMG/M metagenome (GOLD analysis project Ga0265300, IMG submission 193482) | Bovine rumen microbial communities from tropical cattle in Woodstock, Queensland, Australia - Gonzalo_03 | ecosystem: Host-associated > Mammals > Digestive system > Stomach > Rumen ... | reverse complement strand
AGAAAGTATTGTTGATGATTCTTGACGGATGGGGCGAAGGTCGCCACGACTATTCCAACGCCATCTGGACCCAGGGAACGCCGAATATCGACGCCCTCCGTGCGAAATATCCTGCCGGCCACCTGCAGGCCTGCGGCGAGTATGTCGGTCTGCCCGACGGACAGATGGGCAACTCCGAAGTAGGACACATGAACCTGGGCGCCGGCCGCATCGTGTACCAGGACCTGGTCAAGATCAATATCGCCTGCCGTGAGCATAAATTACTGGAAAACAAAGAGATAAAAGCGGTTTTCGACTATGTGGCCTCTTCCGGGAAGAAACTCCACCTGATGGGTCTGACCTCCCACGGCGGTGTTCACTCCTCCCTCAACCACGTGTATGAACTCCTGCACGTAGCCGCCGACAAAGGCCTTGACAAGGTCTACGTCCACGCGCTGATGGACGGCCGCGACACCGACCCGCACAGCGGCAAGGGCTTCGTGGCCGAACTGGAGCAGAAGATGGCGGAGACGACCGGCAAGGTCGCCACGGTCTGCGGCCGCTTCTACGCCATGGACCGAGACAAACGCTGGAACCGCATCAAGGAAGCCTATGACCTGCTGGTCGAAGGCAAAGGCGCTCCCTTCACTTCCGCCACCGAAGGCATCCAGGCCTCCTACGACGCCGGTGTGACCGATGAGTTCATCAAGCCGATCGTCGTCACCGACGCATCCGGAGCCCCGCTTGCCAAGATCGAAGAAGGCGACGCCATCATCTTCTACAACTTCCGCAACGACCGCGCCCGCGAACTGACTACCGTGCTGACCCAGCAGGACATGCCCGAAGAAGGCATGCACACAATTCCCTTGTACTACTGCTGCCTCACGCCTTATGACGCTTCGTTCACCGGCGTCCACATCCTCTTCGACAAAGAGCTGGTGCAGGATACCCTCGGCGAGACTGTCGCCAAGGCCGGCAAACGCCAGCTGCGCATCGCCGAAACTGAGAAATATGCCCATGTGACCTTCTTCTTCAACGGCGGCCGCGAGACCCAGTTCGAGAATGAGGACCGCATCCTCGTCGCTTCACCGAAAGTGCCCACCTACGACCTGCTGCCGCAGATGAGCGCCCCCGAAGTGGCCGAAAAACTGATTGACGCCATCCGCAGTGAAAAGGAAGATCTCATCATCCTGAACTTCGCCAACGGCGACATGGTGGGCCATACGGGCGTGTACAATTCAATCACCCGCGCCGTGGCCTGCATCGACCGGCTGGTGGGCCGCGTGGTGGAGGAAGCACTCGCCAAAGACTATGTAGTGCTTCTGACCGCCGATCACGGCAATGCCGATTTCGCCGTCAATGCCGACGGCACGCCGAACACCGCCCACTCCCTCAACACCGTACAGTTCGTCGTCATCGGTGCCGGACCGGAAGTCAAGACCGTCAAGGACGGCGCCCTCTGCGACGTCGCTCCCACCATCCTCAAGTTCATGGGCATCCCGCAGCCCAAGGCCATGACCGGCAAGTCCCTGATATAAAACATCTCTTAAAAATATACTACCATGAGCGAAGAAACCTTGAAAGATCCCCGCGACCTGAATTCCGACGGCAAAGTGTCCCTCGACGAAAAAATCAAATGCGCCGCCGCCAAGGCCAGTAAGAAATTCAATGAAGTAGCCGACGAAATGGTCGACAACGCTAAAGATCTCTACGAAAAAGCTGCACCGAAAGCCAAGGAAGTCTTCAGCGAGATGAAAGGCAACGCCGGCAAGCTGATGGACGATGCCGCCGGACTGGTGGACAAAGCCCAGGCCGGTGCCGCCGACCTGATGGACAAAGCCAAAGACAAGATCGACAGCCTGAAAAAATAATAGAAGAGGGTGACTCTTTTCTATGTCTCCCGCGCCATCAGGCGCTAGCGAAGACCGGGCAGGGAGAGCCTAGCGCAATAGCAAGGTCGGAGCGACGGGGTTTACTCCCGATGGTCGTGCTCTCGCCTACGGCTCGGGTGGGGCAGAGCCCCGTAACTAAAGTTTTACCTCCTTCACCGCGTGGTGACGGAGGTTTTTCTTTTCCAGGAAATTGTAGAGTTCGTAGCCGGGAGCGACATTGTACTTTTTGGAGATGAGACTCAGGCGGTCGTCGATGCCGTCGTGCTGGAAGAGGACGTCGAAGAAGAGGCGGGCTTTGCCTTTGTGGTGCTTGAGCTCCTTGAGCAGGACGCTGCGGAGTTCCGGCGTGGCAGCTTCCAGCGGAATCTCGACGTGCAGTTCCTTGAAGAACTCGTCCCTGGTGTTGGAGAGCAGCATCATGTTCAGGATGCGGAGCTCATAACTGTCTTCGGAAGACGTGTCGTCGTTCTTGCGGAAACGCGGCCTGGTTGTGCATTTGATCAGCAGGGCCGTGTGAACCTGCATGTATTGCATGAATTTCTCGTAGTCTTTGCTGAACAGCGAGAAGGTATGGCTGCCGGTAAAATCTTCGAGAGTGAAGCGGCACCAGGGCTTGTTGCCGCTCTTGGTATAGCGTACGTCGCAGTCCGAGATCAGGCCCGCCACATAATACTCTTTATTTTGTACGGACTTGTCGGTCTGCAGCGTACGGTCGATCTCGTCAAGATGGGCGATGTCGATCGTGGCAAACTGGTCGATCTCAAACTGGAAGCGGTCGAGCGGATGGGCCGACAGGTACATACCGACGCATTCCTTCTCCTTCCGGAGCAACTCCATCTCGTTGGCTTCCACTTTGGGCGGAATGGCGGGCCGCACCGGCTTCATTTCAGCCATGTCGCCAAACAGGCTCATGCCTGCTGACATCGTATCATTCTGGAACTTGGAGGCGTAACGCAGCAGCGCATCCAGATAGTTTTCGTCTTTTCCCGTCTCGAAGAAATACTGTGAACGGGTCATCTCGCTGAAACCATCAAAGGCGCCGGCATAGACCAGGCACTCGATGACCTTCCGGTTGATGACGCCCAGCGGCATTCGTTCCACGAAATCGAAGATGCTGGCAAAAGGACCGCCTTTCTCCCGTTCGGCGATCACGGCATTGATGACGTTGGCTCCTACGCCTTTGATGCCGCCCATGCCGAAACGGATGTTTCCCTTCTTGTTGACCGTGAACTCGGTGGCACTCTCGTTGATGTCGGGTCCCAGAACCTGGATCTGCCAGCGGCGGCAGTCGTCCATGATCTTGGTAATCTCCTCCATGTCGTTGAGGTTGCAACTCATGTTGGCGGCGAAGAACTCGGCAGGATAATGGGCTTTCAGCCAGGCCGTCTGGTAGCTGACCCAGGCATAACAGGTTGCATGCGACTTGTTGAATGCATATTCCGCAAAAGCCCGCCAGTCCTGCCAGATCTTGTTGAGCAGCGCATTCTCATGTCCGCGGGCGCGGCCGCCCTCCATGAACTTGAAATACAGCTCCTCCATGTCCTTGATCTTCTTCTTGCCCATGGCCTTGCGGAGCTTGTCGGCCTGGCCCTTGGTAAAACCGGCCAGCTTCTGCGACAGCAGCATCACCTGCTCCTGATAGACCGTGATGCCATAGGTGTCCTTCAGGTACTCCTCCATCTCCGGCGTATCGTAGGTGATGGGCTTGACGCCTTGTTTGCGGTCTACGAAGTCGGGGATATAATCCATCGGACCCGGCCGGTAGAGCGCATTCATAGCGATCAGGTCTTCAAAACGCTCGGGCTGCAGTTTTTGCAGCCACTCCTTCATGCCGGGCGACTCGAACTGGAAGATGGATGTGGTATCACCGCGGCCGTAAAGTGCGTAGGTCGCCTTGTCGTCGATGGGGATGGCCTCGATGTCGATGTCCAGGCCGTGACCTTCCTTGATCAGGTCGAGCGTCTTGTGGATGATCGACAGGGTGTTGAGGCCCAGAAAGTCCATTTTCAGCAGGCCGCATTCTTCGATATAGTGGCCGTCGTACTGGGAGGTCCAGACGTCCAGGCCCGTATCCTTGTCTTTCGACAGGCAGATGGGGATGTAATCGCTCAGGTTGCCCGGGCCGATGATGGTGGCGCATGCATGCATGCCTACCTGCCGGATGCTGCCTTCCAGTTGTTCGGCGTATTCCAGGACTTCCTTGTTGAGCGCATTGTCTTCTTTTTTCAGTTCTTCCTGGAACTCGGGCACCAGACGGAAACAGTTTTCCAGCGTAATCTTGACGCTCTTTTCTTCCCATTCTCCCTTTTCGTTTTTCTTGCGCTCGAACAAGCGGGGCGGCACCATCTTCGAGAGGCGGTTGCTCTCGTCGATGGTCACATGGCTGATGCGCGCCACATCCTTGATGGCGCCTTTGGCCAGCATGGTGCCGAAAGTAATGACACGCGAGACGTGATCAGCACCATAGGTCTCTTCGACATAGCGGTGCGCGGCTTCGAGATTTTCAAAGTCCACGTCGATATCTGGCATCGATATGCGCTCCGGATTGAGGAAGCGCTCGAACAGGAGCTGGTACTTGATCGGGTCGAGATTGGTGATCCACAAGCAGTACGCCACGACACTGCCGGCGGCGGAACCACGGCCCGGGCCCACGAGCCAGCCTTCCTTGCGCATGGCCCGGATGTAATCCTGCACGATCAGGAAGTAGTCAGGAAATCCCATCGAGGCGATGGTCTTCAGCTCAAAGTCAATGCGTTCTTCCTGCTCGGGGGTGAGCGTCTCGCCATAACGGATCTTTGATCCCTGAAAGGTGAGATGGCACAGATAGGCCACGGACTTGCAGAAATCGTCGCCCCGGTAGTTGCCTTTCGGATCGTTCTTGCCGGCTTCGATATAGGGCTTGTACAGGTCCAGATATTTGTCAATGTCGCGCAGGAAATCCTCGTCGATCTTGAATTTGGGCAGGATGTAATCGTGGTCGATCTTGTAGAGTTCCACCTTGTCGGCGACCTCCAGTGTCCGGGCGAGGACTTCGGGATGGTCGGGGAACAGCGCGGCCATCTCCTCTTCGCTCTTGAGGAATTCCTGCTGGGTGTAGCGGAGGCGTTTCGGATCGTCGATGTCGGAGTTGGTGGTCAGGCAGATGAGGCGGTCATGCGCCGGTCCGTCTTCCTTGCGGATAAAGTGTACGTCGTTGGTTGCCACTACTTTCACGCCCATCTCTTCGGCCAGTGAGAAGATTACGGGGTTGACGATCATCTGGTCGCGGTAGACATCTTCCGGCCCGCCGGGTACCTCTGTCTTGTGGCACATCACTTCCAGGTAGTAATCATCCCCAAACACGCGCTTGTGCCAGCGGATGGCCTCCCGGGCCGCCTCGATGTCCCCGTCCACAATAGCACGTGGAATTTCACCGGCCAGACAGGCGGAGCAGCAGATCAGGTTTTCGTGGTACTGCTCGATCACTTCGTGCGACACGCGGGGATTGTAGTAGAAGCCGTGGATGTACCCCTCCGTGGATATCTTCATCAGGTTCTTGTAGCCTTCGTAGTTTTTGGCCAGGAGCGTGAGGTGATAGTAGCGGCGGTGGTCGTTGTCTTTGAGATGATGGTCATAATGCCGCGTCACATACACTTCGCAGCCGATGATCGGCTTGACGATGGGCTGCTCGTTCTCATCGAGGTTGCTCTTGTCGTAGGCGAACTTGAAGAACTCCTTCACGCCATACATGTTGCCATGGTCGGTAATGGCCAGGGCCGGCATGTTCAGCTCGCGGGCGCGGGCGAACAGTTTCTCAATATCGGAAAAACCGTCGAGAATCGAGTATTGCGTGTGGACGTGAAGGTGTACGAAAGACATGGATCAGGCAGGGGTTGAAAAACAAAGCAAGATACCAAAATTTACCCGAAGACACAAAAAAACCTCCGTCGAAACGGAGGTTTTTGACGAGAATCCCGCGCCATCAGGCGCTAGCGGAGGCCGTTGCGAAAGCCTGTGCAATAGCAGGCCGTAGCGGCGGGGTTCGGGGCAGAGCCCCGTAAACACTTACATCATTCCGCCCATCCCGGGGTTCATCGGGGGCATGGCGGGAGTTTCTTCCTTGATGTCAGCGAGGGCGCATTCGGTGGTCAGGAACATGCCGGCTACAGATGCAGCATTCTGAAGTGCGACGCGGACCACCTTGGTCGGATCGATGACACCGGTCGAGAACAGATTCTCGAAGGTATCGGTACGGGCGTTGTAACCGTAATCGTTCTTGCCTTCTTTCACCTTCTGGACGATCACGCTGCCTTCCTTGCCGGCGTTGGCGGCAATGGTGCGGATCGGCTCCTCGATGGCGCGGGCCACGATGCGGATGCCGGTAAGCTCGTCTTCGTTCTCACCTTTGATCTTGTCCAGGACTTTTTCGGCGCGCACGAGGGCGACACCGCCACCCGGGATAATACCTTCTTCGACAGCGGCGCGGGTAGCATTCAATGCATCCTCGACGCGGTCTTTCTTCTCTTTCATCTCGACTTCCGAAGCGGCGCCCACATAGAGGACGGCCACGCCACCAGCGAGCTTGCCCAGACGCTCCTGGAGCTTCTCGCGATCGTAGTCGCTCGTGGTGGTCGCAATCTGCTTGCGGATCTGGTTGGCACGGTCGGCGATGGCATCCTTGTCACCGGCACCGTTGACGATGGTGGTGTTCTCCTTGTCGATGACCACTTTCTCGGCACGACCCAGCATGTCGGGCGTGCAGTTCTCAAGGGTGAAGCCACGCTCCTCGCTCACCACGACGGCACCCGTCAGGGTAGCGATGTCCTGCAGCATCTCCTTGCGGCGGTCGCCGAAACCGGGAGCCTTGACAGCCGCCACCTTCAGTGTGCCACGCAGCTTGTTGACCACGAGGGTGGTGAGGGCTTCGCCATCGACATCCTCAGCGATGATCAGCAGCGAACGGCCTTCGCGGGCGATGGGCTCGAGAATCGGCATGAGGTCTTTCATCGTGGAGATCTTCTTGTCGGTGACCAGGATCTGCGGCTGGTCGAGCACGGCCTCCATCTTGTCAGGGTTGGTCATGAAGTAGGCGGAGATGTAACCGCGGTCGAACTGCATGCCTTCCACGACTTTCACCTCGGTCTCGGTGCCCTTGGCCTCTTCAACGGTGATGACGCCGTCTTTCTTGACCTTGGCCATAGCGTCGGCGATCAGCTTGCCGATGGTGTTGTCGTTGTTGGCGGAGATGGTGCCGACCTGCTCGATCTTCGAGTAGTCATCACCGACGGCCTTGCTCTGTTTCTTGAGATCTTCGACGACAGCGGCGACAGCCTTGTCGATGCCGCGTTTGAGGTCCATCGGGTTGGCACCGGCAGCCACGTTCTTCAGACCCACGTTGATGATGCTCTGGGCGAGTACGGTTGCGGTGGTCGTACCGTCACCGGCCTGGTCGTTGGTCTTGGAAGCGACTTCCTTGACCATCTGGGCACCCATGTTCTGGAAACGGTCTTCGAGTTCGATCTCCTTGGCTACCGTGACACCGTCCTTGGTCACCTGCGGAGCACCGAATTTCTTGTCGATGACGACGTTGCGGCCTTTCGGACCCAGCGTCACCTTCACGGCGTCAGCCAATGCGTCAGCACCCTCCTTCATGAGGTTGCGGGCGTCGATATTGAATTTGATTTCTTTTGCCATAGTTGTTTCCTCCTTTATTTAAGCACTGCGACCACGTCACTTTGACGCATGATCAGATAATCCTTTCCATCCACGGTGATTTCCGTACCAGCATATTTGCCATAGAGCACGGTGTCGCCGACTTTGAGTTCCATCGGTTCGTCTTTCTTGCCGTTTCCGACAGCGACAACTTTGCCCTGCTGCGGTTTTTCTTTCGCGGAATCAGGAATAAACAGTCCGCTTGCGGTCTTGGTCTCGGCTTCCTTGGCCTCGATCAGGACTCTGTCTGCTAAAGGTTTAATGGTCATGATGATTATATTTTTAACGTTTATTGTTTAATTTTGCACTGCTGGACTAGGCAAATTGAGTGCCAACAGCCTTTTTATGACAAAATGTCATCTGTTTCTCCTGTGTGCCGCCCTCGTGCTGCTCGGCGGCTGCAAGCATGCCAGCCAGGGCCCCTCGTTGTCGGAGTATGGCAGTCGCTCGCTGGCCGGCCAGGCTGCGCGTTTTGAAGAATATGTCATGGAACTGGCGGAATTGTCGCTGGATGAAGCCATGTCGCGCCAGGAAGAGATGCTGACAGCGGCAGAGGCCGACAGCGCCCAGTGGCAGCAGACCATGACGCTGCAGGAAAAATTCTTCCTCGATCCCAACAGTCCCTACCGTAACGAAGAGTTGTACATCCCTGTCGTCGACCATCTGCTCGCTTCACCCCATTCCACCGAGACGCAGCGGGACCGCGCCAGCTGGCTGGCACCGCGCCTTCGCCTCAACCGCCTCGGCACCGTGGCCGCCGACTTTCCTTTCAAGCTGCCCAACGGCCGCACCCTCACGCTCCATCAGGCCATCGACAGCCGCCATCCGCAGCAGACTCTGCTCTTTTTCAGCAATCCGGGCTGCCCCAACTGCAAGGAAATCACCGAAGCCCTCGCCGCAGACCCTGCTGTCGCCCAAAGGATTGCATCCGGCTCTCTGCTCGTGGTCAATGTCTATCCCGACGAAGACATGCAGGCCTGGCTGGATTACCTGCCCAATTACCCGGATACCTGGATCTGCGGTCACGACGACGAACAGATCCTCCACAGTGACACTCGTTACTGGGTACGGGCCATCCCGTCCCTCTATCTGCTGGACGAAGAAAAACGGGTCGTCCTGAAAGACGCCCCGCTCGAACAGATCTTAATACAGTGCAAATAGCGCCGACCCGCTTCCCGACATGGCCGCATAGATGGCACCATTGTAATAAAGCGATTTCTTGGCCGTGGCCAATTCCGGATGCCGGGCAAAGACCGTCTCTTCGAAATCGTTGACCAGCAAGTCTTTCCACTCTTCGACAGGCCGCTTCAGCACCTTTTCCAGCGGCACGGCAGGTTCATGCGGCGTGATGCCGGCATAAGCTTCCCGCGTGGATACGAACACGGGTTGCGGGTAGATGCGCACCGTGTGCTCCAGCGAAAGGTCAAAAGGCGTGAGAATCTCGCCACGGCCCCGGGCCAGCATCGGGCGGTTATAGACAAAAAAGGCGCAGTCGCTGCCCAATTGGGCCGCCAGGCCCGCCAGTTCTTCCTGGGGCAGGTTCAGCCCGAACATCGTATTGAGACCCGTCAACGTGAAGGCCGCATCCGAAGATCCCCCGCCCAGGCCCGCGCCCATGGGAATCTTTTTGTACAGATGGATGGCTACCGGCGGGATGTCGTACCGCTCCGCCAGGAGCCGCCAGGCTTTCTCGCACAGATTCTCTCCTGCGATTTCCGCATTGTAGCAGTGCATTTCGAAACGGTCGGCATGTACCAGTTCCAGCACGTCGCAGAGTCCCGGCACGGGATAGAACAACGTCTCGATGTCATGGTAACCGTCGGAGCGTTTCCGGATCACGTGCAGGCCCAGGTTGATTTTGGCGTTGGGAAAAAGCAGCATCGGATGGAGGGTTAAAACCTGTTACGAAGGTACGCCAAATCGACGGCGCAGCGAAAGACAATCCTTTCTTTTTTTCAACAGACAAATCAACAAATAGCGCAAATTGTGTATTAGAATACTCAAATCGTGTGTTTCTTCTAGAGGGTTTTTCTCTATCTTTGTGAGCAATGACGCGTACCCAACAATGGACAGACCGTACCGTAGCCTTGATTCTTTCGGTTGCGGCCGTCCTGTTTTTCTCTGTCTGGTACGGTTTCCATACCGTCAATCTGGAACAATTGCAGCTTTTTGAGGGGACCTGGCCCTATTTTGCGGAAACTGTGCTGGTACCGGGCGGCTTTGCCGACTATCTCGGACGATTCCTTTCGCAGTTCTTTTACTACGCCTGGGTGGGTGCGCTGATCCTGGTTGCGCTGCTGGCCCTGATCCGGACGCTCCTGCTGACGCTCTGCCTTCGGAAGGATGCGCTTGTCGGGGCACTCGGCTTCATTCCTCCCGTCCTGCTGGCCATGACGATGTGCCTGCGCTTCCCGACGGTCAGCCTCCTTACGGCTTTCGCCCTCGCGCTCGCCGCCGCATGGGCCGTCTCCCGCATCCGGAACGTCCGAACCCGGCGCATCACCACCCTGCTCCTGATTCCGGTACTGTACTTCCTTCTGGGCAGTTTTACCGTGCTGTTCGCCGCCGTCATGGCCGTCAGGGAGCGCGGCAAAGCCTTCGGTCTCGTCGCGCTGCTGCTTGCCGTAGCCTGCCCCTTCATCGCCTGGCTGCTGCTTCCCTATCCGTTCTCCCGGCTGCTTTATGGATTGTCCTACTATAAAGTCCATTTCCAGATGCCCGTGTGGCCGTGGCTTGCCGTGCTGACAGCCGTCGCCCTCGTCGCACTGGCAAAGACCCGGGCTGCCGACGGAGCCTTCCGCGCTTGGCCGGCGCTCTACGCCGCTGTCATCGCCGTCGCCGTGTCGGCTGTCCTGCTTTGCAGCAATTTCTCCGACGAGCAGAGCATGAAATATAACATCCTCACCGGCAAGCGCTTGTGGAACCGCATCTTAAACGAGGCCTCGCGGAAAGCCCCAAAAACCTATAGCGAAATCGCTTGCCTCAACCTGTCCCTCTGCAAGACCGGACACCTGGGCGGACACATGTTCGACTTCCACCAAGACGGCCCGGAAACCCTCCTGCCCAACGAGAACACCCCGCACCACGACGGCCTCTCTACCGCCGAGATCTTCTACCAGACCGGCATGGTAAACAACGCCCAGCGCTATTGCTTTGAAGCGCTCAACGCCATCCCGGACTACCAGAAAAGCGCGCCTGTCTGCAAGCTCCTGGCGGAGATCTGCATCGTCAACGGAAAATATGAGCTGGCCCGGGAATACCTCACAGCCCTGAGCCACACCCTGTTTTACAAAAAATGGGCGGAAGAACGGCTGATCCCCTTCCGGGAAAAAACGGATCCGTCGCTGATTGACGAATACGCACAGAAGCGGCTGGAGCGCTACAAGCTGGGAGATGATTACATCTTCGATTACAGCCATGCCGACTTTACGCTCCGGCAGCTCGTGGAGGAGTATCCGGGCAACTTGACAGCCATCAACTACCTGCTGGCCTGGCACCTGCTCACCAAGAACCTGAGCGGCTTCGTTGCGGAGTGCCCCTTCGAGGCCTTCACCACGGCCGTGCCGAAAGCCTGGCAGGAAGGTTTCCTGCTCGACTGGGTGCAGTCCGGCAGTTCCATGGAGAACCTCCCGTCCTTTATCAGCGATGAGGAGGCTTACCTGATTCAGGCTTTCTCGCGCGATTTTGATGCCAACGTGCCGATGGATGAGATGCAGCGGCGCTACGGCAACACCTACTGGTTCTACTATTTCTTCAAATAGCATGCGTACATTGTTGTCCATATTGCTCCTGACTGCACTCGCCACAATGTCCTGCGGACACGTAAAGGTGATCAACCCCGAACCCTTCGGGCTTGTGCCCGTGACCTTCCCGGACTACCGCGACGTCACGATTCCCGCCACAATCGCTCCGCTCAATTTCTCCATCGACGGGGCGACGTGCCTCGACGTCACCCTCACAGGTGACGACGGCACCGTCCTGCACGTTAACGGCCCCGTGGCCCAGTTCCCGCCCAAGGCATGGAAGCGGATGCTCGCCGCCAACAAAGGCGCCTCGATTCAGATTGACACTTACGGGCTT
>Ga0265300_10004132_pt1 | contig 11658 bp, 13 predicted proteins | sample AusTroGonzalo_MG_FD_193482 | JGI IMG/M metagenome (GOLD analysis project Ga0265300, IMG submission 193482) | Bovine rumen microbial communities from tropical cattle in Woodstock, Queensland, Australia - Gonzalo_03 | ecosystem: Host-associated > Mammals > Digestive system > Stomach > Rumen ... | reverse complement strand
CGGCATGATCGACGAGACCAAGAAGGAGGAAGACCTCGAGAAGATTCCCCAGCCTTGGGAGTACCGCACTAAACCCGCCTGGCAGCGTCTCTGCATCATCAGCGGTGGCGTGCTGGTCAACTTCATCTCCGCCCTCCTGATCTATGCCATGATACTCTTCTCCTGGGGCAAGGACGAGGTGCCGATGAGCGCCGCCACCTTCGGCTACCAGTACAACGAGGAGGTGATGCTCCACGAGGGCTTCGAGCAGGGCGACGTCATCTGTGCCGTCAACGGCACCGCCGTCGACGATGCTACCGAAGCGTTGCGCATGCTGCTCCTTGAGAATGCCCGCGAGGTCACCGTGCGTCGCGGCGACACCACGCTGCTGCTCACATTGGGCAGCGACTTCGTGGAGAAAGTCAGCACCTACAGGCCCAAAGACCTCATGACCCTGCGCTGTCCGTTTGTCATCAAGAGTTTCGTCGCGGGCTCCACCGCCGAACTGGCGGGCTTGCAAGCCGGCGACAGCGTGGTGAGCGTCAACGGTCAGCCCATGCCGGTGTTCCAGGACATCACGAAGACCCTCGAGCAGAACGCCGGCCGCGAGGTGATGATGGGCTTCTACCGCAACGGGCGGTTGGATTCGTTGCGGGTGGCTGTCAACGACCAGGGCAAGCTGGGAGTGCGAGCCGAAGACGAAGTCTCCGTCCTCTTCCCGGGAGCCCGCCATATCGACTATGGCTTCTTCGAGTCCTTCCCCGCTGGCATCAGCCAAGGGTGGGAGACCCTCGTCACCTATGTCTCGTCGCTCAAGCTGCTCTTCCAGCCCGGCGGCGTGCAGAACCTCGGTGGCTTCGGCGCCATGGCCAGCCTCTTCCCCGACCACTGGATGTGGAAGGCCTTCTGGAACCTCACGGCCCTCCTGGCACTCATCCTCGCCTTCATGAACATCATCCCCATTCCGGGACTCGACGGCGGACATATCCTCTTCACCCTGTGGGAGATTATCACCCGCCGCAAACCCTCCGACAAATTCCTCACCTACGCTCAGAATTTCGGCATGTTCCTCCTCTTGGCGCTGATGGTTCTCGCCAACGGCAACGACCTCTGGCGCTGGCTCTCACAGTACTTCTAAATGAAAAAAATCGATCGTCTCATACTCCGCTCCTTCGTCGGGCCGCTGCTGCTCACCTTCTCCCTCGCGGTGCTGGTGCTGCTCATGCAGTTCGTATGGAAGTATGTCGACGACCTCGTGGGCAAGGGCCTCGAGTTCAGCGTCATCGCTGAGTTGCTCCTCTATGCTTCCGCCACCTTCGTCCCCATGGCGTTGCCCATCGCCGTGCTCTTCGCCTCCATCATGACCATGGGCAACTTCGGCGAGAAATACGAGCTTGTGGCCATGAAGGCCGGCGGCATCTCTGTCCGGCGCGCCATGATGCCCATGGCCCTCGTCGTGCTGCTGCTCACAGGCGTGGCCTTCTATTTCGCCAACAACGTCATGCCCACAGCCATGCTGAAATACCGTGTGACGCTCTACGACATCACGCGCAAGAAACCCGCCATCAATATCCGCCCCGGCGAGTACTACAAGGAGCTCGAGGGCTATGTCATCCGTGTCGGCGAGAAAGACAAGGACGGCCACGAGTTGCGCGATGTCGTCATCTACGACCACACCAAGGGCTCCAGCCAGATGAACGTCATCGTGGCCAAGCGCGGCAACATGCAGGCCTCTTCCGACAACCGTTTCCTGCGCTTCACGCTCTACGATGGCTACTCCTATTCCGAACTCTCCGACGGCAAGAACTACCAGCGGCGCCCCTTCACCACCGTGGGCTTCCGCGAGCAGTCCATCAATATCGACATCTCCTCCTTCGCCTTCAACCGCACCGTCGAGGGCGAATTCAAGGGCAGCTACCAGATGATGAACATCTACCAGCTCGACACCTCCGTGGCGCGGCTCGACAGCACCCTCAACGAGAAATACCGCCACTATCGTGCCTCGATGGTCTCCCCCCTGCGCGCCTACTCCGCAAGCAATCAAGCAATCCTGCCTGAGCGACAGCGAACGGCCTGCGACCAACATGGAGCAAAGCAATCAAACAATCAAGCAATAGAGTCTCTTCTCTCAAAGCTTTCCCCAGACGACCGTGCCCGTGCCTACAGCCACGCCCGCAACCTGGCCCAAGGTGCCGCCAACGAGGCCCAGTTGTATGCCGACACCTTCGACGGCGAGCGCGAGTATATCAACCGTCATCATATCGAGTGGCACCGCAAGTTCACCCTCTCGGTGGCCTGCCTGCTGCTTTTCCTCATCGGAGCCCCCTTCGGCTCCATCGTCCGCAAAGGCGGCCTGGGGCTCCCCTTGGTGGCCTCTGTGGGCTTCTTCGTGCTCTATTATGTCGTCGGCATGATTGCCGAGAAAGCCGTCCGCGAGTCCGCCCTCGGCCCCGAAGGCATGTGGATATCCTCCCTCGTCATGCTGCCCATCGGCATCGTCCTCACCCTCCAGGCCACCACCGACTCCTCCTTCTTCGATGGCTCCTCCTGGGGCAAGTTCTTCCGCCACCTCTTCCGTCGCAGTAAGTAGGGCTTCCGACCGCATGGCGGTGCGGAAAAAACCGTCGAAATGTTAAAAAAACACCCGTTTTGTCACATTTTGGCCTTTTGATGGTTATATATATGCAATATCTTTTCGTCGTCACGCGATGAACGAGAACCGTCATAATGCCGCCGCCCACTATCGTGAGCTTATTTGCCGCCACGAGCGCATGCTCCGCTGGCTCTGCCTGCGGCGCGCCTTTGGCGACCCCAGTCTCGCCGACGATTACTTCCAGGAGGTGGCCCTCTCCCTTTGGCAACAGCTGCCCTCGCTCACGCCAGACATACCCCTGCGCCAGGAACGCGCCTATGTCAAAAAGGCTGCTCGCTTCGTCCTCGGCCATTGTTCGCGAAAAGAACGACGCGACTTGAAGGGACTTCAGGCCGAGATGACCATTGTCTTCGACCAGTGCGACAGGGAAAACGAACAACTCCTCAACACCTTCATCGATGCCCTCCCCAAAAGAGAGCGCCTTGCTGTGGGTCTCTACAGGGTGGGCTATTCGATATCCGAGATAGCCAAATTCCTCGACATCCAGCCCAGTGCCGTCAGCCAAAGTATTAACCGTGCCATCGCCAGGATGCGCGAAATGTATGAAAAAGAATGTAACACCATAAACCGTATGCACCATGAACAGTGAAGAGAAAATAATCCAAATGCTTGAGGGGTCGCGTCAGCGTGGCAATCGTGCCACCGTCGACGAAGTCGACCTCCTCGTCCGCCATCTCCATGTCAGCCGCTGGCGCCGCCGTGCCAACCGGGTGGCCAATGCGCTCTCCACACTGGTCGTCTTCTTGGCAGCAGGGCTGACGATGGCCTGGACACCCATTCCCGAATACAGCTCCTATAAAACCTCGCAGGGAGGAAGCACCCCGGAAGCCGACTGCCAGATGCTTCACCAAATGATTGAACAAAAATGAAACGCCTGCTTATAACGCTGTCCCTCTCGCTCCTCGCCGTCACCGCCGTCGTGCTGTGGCGCGGATGGCCGCACCTCTTCCCCTCCTCCGAGGTCAGCGACCTCTACCGCCGTTATGAGCACAACAACTATATCCGCGCCACCGAAATCCACGACTTCCAGATCAACGACACCCTCGCTGTAGAAACAGTACTCCTCCATGCTACCACCGACTCCGCCTGGTATGCACTTTTAACAGACTTCGGAATGCCAGAGGAACTAATTGAGATGTACAAGTCAGACATGGAATCCTTTGTTGAGGGGGAGAACAGGGCTCTCTTAAAATTTTCTATCGATATAAAAAACACACAAAAAACACTTCCACAAAGCGATCCAGACAGTCGTATGGTAATAGGCTCTCTGGGAAAGAGGTCATTATGTGTTTTCATGACGAACGACAATTATTTAAAAGATAAAATCAGTTTCATCAAAATTAAAGAATTAGAACATGAAGATTAATCTAAAAAAAGTAGCATTCCTTGCAGTGCTGAGTCTGGCTGCCGTCAGCTGCCAGAAAGAAGATGTGTTGCCGATGGTTGATTCCGAACAAACAACAGAAACCATCAATGTATTGTATTCCATCAATGGGGAGGTTTATCAGGCTACCCTTAGCGAATCGGAATGGGATGCTTTCGTCGAAAGGATGCTTGCCCTCGCCCGCGAAGGGTACGAGGTCTCCTTCTCCAAGAACCGCACCTCCCTGACCTCACAAACCAAGGAGAAGGTCACCTTTGTCACCAAGGATGCAAAAGAGGCCAATGAATGGTCCACTGAAATGACCAACCAGGGCTATTATGTGACAATCATTTTTAATCAAACCACCGGCGAATACACCTGCATAGCCATCAAATAGAGTGATCAACCCCAAAACAGGAAAGGAACCATGAAATTCATCTGTTTCTGCTCTTGCCGATAACTCCGGTGCGCCGTCCGCAAGAGCATTGAAAGAGGGTGCCCACGCAGGGAGAGTGCCAGAATGCGTTTTTATTAACACTCTTCCCTGCCTCCCGGCACCCGGGCACAAGGCGACCTGTGCAATACCCATACAACGCGGAACAGCCCGTTTTATTGCGCAAAAAATTGGTGCCAAAAGAAATAAATGATAAAATAAACGTTAATAAATAACAACTATGAAAACAATCCTAAAATCATTGTTTTGCATATTCATTGCAATGCTGTTCCTCTCAGCAAACGAGGCCAAAGCCATCGAACAAGTCAGGTATAACATGGACGATTACACCAATCCCGGTTCGATAATAAGACATTACGACGACGGTGTGGATATTGTTTGCTACCACAACACTGCTCACCCATATTTTATGATGTACAGACAGGGAGTTCCCACGACGAACGAACTTTTTCTGGATCCCATGGACACGGTATGTGATTTCGAGATATACAACGACACCGTCTATTTTTGCGGCATAATGCAAGAAAGAATGGTTGGACATGCTGTGATAGGATATTTCGCAGTGGCCGACCTGTTTAATCTGAATCCGTCCAACGTGTCGTATATAAACCTGCCGGAGATGACAAATGTCTGGGCAGTAGAGGTGGGATGGTTCGCTTCTCGGAAACACGTGGTGGGAGTAGGAGAATCCATCAATTCCGAAGGTATGATGGTGGACATGATTGACGAATATGCCCACTGGATGGTCAACTTCGGTGATGTGGGAGGTGACACAGTCCTCTTGTCCGATGTGGCAATAACACAAAACTATGTGGTGGTTACATCAAAAAGAAATTTGTCTGTAATGGTTTCCAAAGGTCGTTTGTGGTATTTCGAGAAACCAACGGCGACAGGAAACTCCATCTTCCAAGGCACCGTCTCTTTTCTGGACAATAATCTCGAAATCAGAGAGAAATACCGGATAAGGGCAATAGGTGGAGATGTTTTTATCACAGCATGCCATAGTGATAATATCCACGGAAGTTTAAATCCATTTGTAGTATCCTATTATAGTGGATTTACGTGTAACAGGAATGCTGTAATTGATGAAGGACTCTATAATTTTGTGACTCTGGGAGATATCAGTTACACTTTGGGCACGAATGTGGTCAACCTACTTTTGCATGGAACGTATCATACTAATTCCAGTTCAATTACCAGAAGTGTGATATATGAAATAATCTATGGTGCCTTGCCATCAACAGTAATGGCACACGTCTATGATGGGGTCATCTTTGAGTCTTTAGACCGTATTTGGTCAATTAATCTTGATGAGCAGCACCTTGTTTCGTCAGGATATATGCCGGAGGGATTAGGTACACCCTATTATTTGAAATACCATTCTCTTTATTTCGACGGGAGTTGCTTAGACAAAATGGACAATTATGCGGATACGATTAAAATCAGCTCAAATAGAACTGATCCTAAAATTAAGAGTGTAGAAATAAAACAATTACCCATAGTTATTGAGGCTCCCAGAGAACCCCATCAAGTGGATACAAAATGCATCTCACCGACGTATCCACAAAAAAAGGAAGAAGATTAACCCCTAAAAAAAATGATATGAAAAAAACAATTCTTTTCCTCGGATTTTTGATGGCATTGCTCCAGCCGCTGGCGGCGCAGGATACCGTCCATCTTCACGACATGCGACTGATAAGCCGCTATTATGTGCCTGTCTGGCCGGATGCTTTTCCGGTTCGCGTCATTGATGGGGAGAAATACTTTAGAGGATGGTTGATGACAACGGCAGAAAACCTCGAACAGGTTAGAGAGGATGCCATATATATGTATACCGACGACACCCTGCAAGTGTATGGCATAGCGGCAAGCCTGACAACGGAATGGCGCTTCTTCGGAAGCAGTATCTTTTCGGGTATTACGGATACTTCCTGCGAGTTTGTCTACGACTACCTGCGGCTGTACGAAGCCGACCCCGACTCCCTGCGCCATATTGGTGAAGACCTGTTGGTGAATCTGCGCTACACACCGGTCTCCTATTACTTGGACTTGGGGTTGATAGAGTCGGACTTTGCACCAGTGTACAATCCGATAATACCCATGTACGAGCGCTATTTCACTACGCCTGTGACGGTGGCCGACTCGTTTTATGTAGGTCGCCGCTACCGTCCCGACCATCACGATGGCAAGTACGTATACATAATATCATTGGCCGACTCTACGTATCATGGCAGAGAGCATGTGGCGTGGTATGAAGATTGGGTGTGGAATTGGCCGTTGTTTGATATATATGACTCTGTAATCCGAGGATGGGGTTACGACACCGTTGGGCCACAGCAGTTTATACCGTTTCTCTTCCCCATCATCGCACCGCTCGACACTGTTGGCGATACCATCATCATTCCCGGTGACACCATCATTGTTCCTGGTGATACCATCATCAACCCCGGTGACACCATCATCGTCCCCGGCGACACCATCATCAACCCCGGTGACACCATCGTCGTCCCTGGCGGCGACACCACGGGCGTGGGCATACAGGGAGTGAACCTGCTCTACCGCTACACCTCTGTGCAGCCCAACCCCGCGACGGACAAGGTCAGGGTAACCTCCAGCTTCGGCCTCACCCGCATCGAGGCCTACGACCTCCGAGGGCGGCTCCTCTTTGAAACCCCCGCCTCGGGACTCAAGGCCGACCTCGACGTCTCCTCCTGGCCCCGCGGCACCTACCTCCTCCGCATCCTCACCCCCGCCGGCCCCACCACCAAGAAACTGCTGGTACAGTAGCGTTCCTTCTCCTCCCCCGCCTGCGGCGGAAATCCAGAAATCCTGGAAAAATAAAATGACAAACTAATCGTTATTAACAATATAAAAGAAACGCTATGAAAAAACTAATAATATTATTTACTGCACTGTCGGTAGTACTTTCCACTGTCACTGCTCAGACAAGATACACTGCGGCAGTATGGAAGGAAAATTCTTCGTATACAATAAAACCACCCATCAAGAACTGGAAAAAAGACTTTTCCGTCACATATGAAGTCGATAATAACGGTGGTGGCTATTTCTGCTTGATAAAACACGCTTCGTTCTTTTACACTCCACCGATACCGATACCCTCTCCAACGGGTTCTATATTTCGTGTAAAAATCACGGGGGCAGGCTATACCTTCAATGTGACGGATATTTATGTCGTAGATGATTTTGCATTCTTTTGTGGTTCCTGTTATGATTTGTTCCTGCATGAGACGAGTGCCATGTGGGGATACTTTGATTTGAATGAATTTTTCACGACCAGTGTGGATGTTCAATTTTATAAATTGCAAGACGGCATGGGCTTGACAGGAGGAGTCGCACCCCTATTATTGGATCGGCTGGTAGCGTATAACTACGGTGGCAGGTATGATGTGGTCGCATACAGCCGTGTGAGCAGCCCGTGCAGTAAAATTATTGAAATCCAAGATGCAAAAGCATCCGCACCGGTGTGTAAAACATATGATTTGCCAGTGAGCATGCCGCCAGTTCCCATGTGGGTGATGTATATTGACGACATTTCGGAAGATGAATCGCACGTGATTGTTTCTGGACATGATCTCCGCATACCATCAGCGGAAACAGTCTGGTATGGAATATACAAAAAAGCAGATATAGGTAATTCTATTTCATCTGGTTGGACGTTCTCTTTGTCCCCAGTGGAAAGACCCAATGGGAGTGTGATTTGCACAGGAATGGGTAGAACAGAAGAATTCGCCTTGTCTTACACCTATTATGACAATATTATGGACGCATGGTATACCCGGATGAGGGTGATCAATACTTGGACAGGCGTAAACGTCAATTCCCAGCAGTTTGCAAAAGATTACAAGCCGGAACCCCTTCAAATGACGTATTTGCCAGATCTCTCTTCTGTCGAGCTTGTCCAAGACTTGGGGTCATCCGCCGCCTTCGTGCAGATGTTCCCGTTTGTCTCTACCTCCTACACCACTTCTGCGCTGAACCATGCCGCACGTTATTTCGATAATATCGATGCCATTGAGGGTCACCACTTTATCACTTGTAACGAAAGGAATGTCTACATTCAAGACCGGACCATGAACTTGCCTGCGTCCGCTGCCGCGTGTCCTGACAATTACAGTGTCAAGGTGGAAATCATCCCCAATTTGTCAGAGTCACCTACGTCTTTTTCTTCACTCGATTTGTCGAGCAGGCAATGGAATAATAGAGCAAATGTGATTCCTGATGTTTTGGGTGTGGATTGCTTTTCAGTAGAGTAGTAATTAAAAAAAATACCAATTATGAAAAAGTTTATTCTCTCGTTTCTTTTTGTTGCGTGTCTGATTCCGGCAGCATTGTCTCAGGACACCGTGCGCTATGGCGACCCTTGGTATGCTTTCAATCCCCTTCCTAATTTGATTGAGCCTAATTATTCGGGAAACCTTTTTCCGACGACTTCTTATCCCAATGATGAGATAAGAACTTATTTAGGTTATAAAGATGACAACTATACGATTTACGGTATCGCTGTGGTGATGGACTCTTTCCCACGTCCGGAAATCAACTACTTTGTGACGCTCTTGCGGGGTATGGAATGGCACAGATTGGGAGGAATCTTTGTTAGCATAGATTCACTCTACCAAGAAGACACAATCAAAACGTGGACCGACCCGCTGGTAAAACGATGTTGGTTTGAATATTTTTATAATTATGACTCTGCTACCGAAACCTACAAAAGTGTGGATGCGTATAACTGTTATGAGTTTTATTTCGATTCGCCATTCAAGTTGGAAGGCCGGGGCAAAAACAATACAGCCGATACTTTCTTTGTGGGGGTATATGCTCTAGAGCATACACATAGTATTGGTCAATGGCCAAATACCCCCAAGGCATATAGTGCGGTTCCGAATACAACACCATATTTGGAAATAGATAGAGGTTCATATAATTCTCAGGCAATTTATGACACTCCAGGAAATTCGTATCACTTTTGGGGTGGCATCTTCCCCATCATCGAGCGGCGATGCAGCGTGCCGCGAGGGCTGGCGCTGTCGGCGGACAGCCTCTCGGCCCACTGGCGCTCCGACACCGACGCCGAACTCTTCCAGCTCGCTGTCTGCAACGACATGACGGACCCCGACGATGGTCTGCTCTTCACCACCACCGACACCATGCAGGCCCTGCCGTCTTTCCGCCGCGACAGCACCTATCGTCTCTACCTCCGCAAAATGTGCGACTTCCGTCAGGATTCCGTCTGGAGCGACTGGAGCGCCCCGCTTTTGATAGCATCCCAGCCGACGGAAGGCATCAGTGAAGTGGAAAAAGCCGGATGGACAATCGAAATCAATCCTAACCCCGCAACGAAGCAAGTGCATGTCACCACCAACTTCAACCTGACGCAGGTAGAGGTCTTTGACGAGCAAGGCCGCCAGTGCCACACCCTTCCCGCCTCGGGCCTCAAAGCCGACCTCGACGTCTCCTCCTGGCCCCGCGGCACCTACCTCCTCCGCATCTCCACCCCCGCCGGCCCCACCACCAAGAAACTGCTCGTGCAGTAGCGAAAGGTGAGAGGTGAAAGGTGAGAGGTGACGGCTTGTTTTGCCCTCTGACGCTTGGATTGGAAATCAATAAGTTACAAGCATAAAAACGCACATAATCCTCTGGGTATGTGCGTTTTATTGTTTTGATTAACTTATAATGTACTGATAATCAGTAGCGAGAAGATACCAACACCGTATCAACACCGTACCAAATACGTACCAACACCATACCCTCACCGACTGGGGTCGGAGATGATAGGTTGTTTAAACTGTTGTCTAATTCTCCAACAATTGTCGCACGTCCTCGTGCAACTTTGGAATGTGATTTATCACCAAGCTCCAGAGAAACTCAGGGGTCACATTATCGTATGCGTGAATAACACGGTTTCTAGTGCCAATAATAGCCTTTGCATTCCACCTCCTCGCAAGCATTCTGTACATCCAGTAGGTATTTTTGGCTATAATCATCCATAGATTTGTACTTTTGTGCGATCCACTTGATTACGGAAAACCGGGTTACGGATGGCCTTGTCCTCGATAAGGTCTATTTCGCGGCCCAAAAGAGTTTGCAAAGCTGACTGTAACTGCAAGTAGTTTTCAGCATAATCCTCAACGGGCACGGCATCGAAAGAGACGAGAATATCGATGTCGCTGTCATCATTAAAACGGTCGGTAAGCACAGAACCAAACACCGACATTTGCGACACAGCATAAATGGCGCACAACCTCTTGATAGCATCAATATTTCGTTCAATTAATGACATGACATTTTGAAAACGAAGATTTCTCTATTTTATTGTATTGCGTCGTTTTTTTGTCTCCTTGAAAGAAGTAACTGCTAAATGGGAATTGGAAACCAGCACTATACATTCTGCACTATACATTATACATTACAAAAAAATTTATGTCTCTTTGCGTATGTCGGGTAATTTATGTAAATTTGCAGCGTAATTGTAGTACGACAGAGTATGAAAGAGATACACGATTTCAGGATTTTAGAACGCCGACAGTATGGGGATAAGTACTTCTCGCTGGTGCTGGAGCACGGCGGGAGGATGCAGCCTGTGGCACCGGGGCAGTTCGTCGAGGTGCTGGTGGAGGGTTCGCGCGAGGTGATGCTGCGACGCCCCATCTCGGTACACGACGTAGACGAAGAGGCTGGCACCATGACGCTTCTGGTTCAGGTTGTCGGCAACGGCACCCGCAAGCTTGCCGAACTGCAGTCTGGCGACAAGCTCAATATGGTCTACCCATTGGGGCACGGATTCACCTCAGACCTCAGACCTCAGACCTCCGCACTTCTGGTGGGAGGAGGAGCGGGCATCGCTCCGCTGCTGCACCTGAGCAAGGTGCTGAAAGCAAAGGGGGTGGGTTGTACCATCCTGCTGGGCGGCCGCACGGCGGAGCTTATCCCTGTGCGCGACGAGTTCGAGCCCTACGGCCGTCTCTGTATCGCCACCGACGACGGTTCGCTGGGCCATAAAGGTCTTGTGGTGGAACATCCCGCCTTTGCGGAGTCTTACGACATGATTTACACCTGTGGTCCCACGCCGATGATGAAGGCTGTGGCCCGGAGTGCCGCCGAGCGCGGCATCCGCTGCGAGGTGAGCCTGGAGAACATGATGGCTTGTGGCGTCGGTGCCTGCCTCTGCTGCGTGACCGACACCGACGAGGG
>Ga0265300_10004130_pt1 | contig 11660 bp, 4 predicted proteins | sample AusTroGonzalo_MG_FD_193482 | JGI IMG/M metagenome (GOLD analysis project Ga0265300, IMG submission 193482) | Bovine rumen microbial communities from tropical cattle in Woodstock, Queensland, Australia - Gonzalo_03 | ecosystem: Host-associated > Mammals > Digestive system > Stomach > Rumen ... | reverse complement strand
AGACGCTGACTCCGGCTGACAAGGTTATCTCTGCTGCTTCTTGCACCACGAACTGCTTGGCTCCTATGGCTGCAGCTCTGCACAAGTACGCTCCTATCCAGAGCGGTATCATGTCAACCATCCACGCTTACACCGGCGACCAGATGATCCTCGACGGCCCGCAGCGTAAGGGTGATCTCCGTCGTAGCCGTGCAGGTGCCCAGAACATCGTTCCGAACAGCACCGGTGCTGCCAAGGCTATCGGCCTCGTTATCCCTGAACTCAACGGCAAGCTCATCGGTAGCGCACAGCGCGTTCCGACTCCTACCGGCTCGACCACTATCCTCGTGGCTGTGGTTAAGGGTAAAGACATCACCAAGGAAGGTATCAACGCTGCCATGAAGGCTGCTCAGACCGAGAGCTTCGGTTACACCGAGGACGAGATCGTATCGAGCGACGTTATCGGTATGCGCTTTGGCTCGCTGTTCGACGCTACCCAGACCATGGTTGCTAAGATCGACGACGACACCTTCCAGGTTCAGGTTGTTAGCTGGTACGACAACGAGAACAGCTACACCAGCCAGATGGTTCGTACTATTAAGTACCTCGCTGAGCTTAAGTAATCTTGCTCTTCTCTATTGCAAGAGCCGCCTGAATGGTGGCTCTTGTTTTTTTGTCAGTTCAGTGGATCCGCCAAGTTTGGCGGATCCACAACAAGAGAGCCGCCTGAACGGGCGGCTCTCTTTGTATTGCATCAGCCATGCATGGCTGATCACAAGGCTGCTTCTTAGAGCGTAACCGTGACGTTGAACGCATGCTTGCTATCGCCCTTACCGAACTCAATCGTATAGACCGTAGTAGAGGTACTGCTCTTGAACTTCGGTTTGGTAAAATCGATAGACGACGTCTCACGATCAACCGATTCATCCTTGTTTGTAGAGCCGTTGTACCACTTCACGTGAATCGCGCCGGGATACGGGTTGTTGTTGATCTGCAGCACAGTACCGGTGAAGCAGGTCGCCAGTTGACCGAGATCCGGCAGGGTCTTCGTCAGATAGAAGCGATCCGTGATGGTGCTGCTAGCCGGAGCCTCGAAGGAGTACGACGCGCCACCTGTCAGCGCATAGCCGGTCAACTCTTCCTCATCGTACAAATACAGCGTCTGCGAACCCTCCACCTCCGAAACAGTAATCGTGTAGCTGGTTGAGCCGTTGGTCTTCAAGCCGACTCTCACGCCTTCAAAGCTGGTCGCTTTGGCGCTCTGGAGCTTCTCGGAACCATTGATCACATACAGAGCTATGTAAGGTAGATCCCCTTCCTCGTACATCACGTGTCCATTAAGGCTACCATGCGAGGGAGACTCCGAAAGCATCAGATCAAACGTATATTCTGACCCTGACCTAAGTGTTACCTTCGCCTTGGCGGTATAGGAAGGATCCGCTGTTGCATTGATTGTTGCTGCCACAGCGAGCAGCATTAACATGATCTTTCTCATGATTCAATAATTTATCACGTTTATTCCTTCACGATGACGAACTTCTTGTTACCGCCATTGAACTCAACCGTGAAACGGTCGCCGGCAGCACCGATAGCTGTCATGTCGATGATCGGAGTGGAGGCTGCGAACGGCGAACCTGCGATCTGATCGCCATTGGCATCCTTAACAACAATCTCGTCGTCGAAAGGATTTTCGTTGATCTCGATCTTGTTGTTCTTGAAGCATACATTCAGCACATCCGCAAGCTTACGAAGCGAGAAACGGGCCTCGTTGGTCGTGTTTGCTACAGCCACGATGTCATCATAATGCGCACCTTCGGTCAGCGCATAATTCTTTTTCTGTTCAGCATCGTACAGATACAGCGTCTCGCTACCTGCCACCGACGAAACATCGATGGTGTAGTTGGTCTTCGCATCCGTCTTCAAGCCTAACTTCGCACCGCGCAGGTCAGCTGCCTTGGCAATCTGAAGTTTATCGGAACCATTGATCACGTAGAGAGCTACATAGGGCAATCCCTCACCCTCATACATCACACTACCTGTCAATGCTCCATACTCCGCAGATTCCGACAGCATCAGATTAAACGAGGAGCCGGACCCTGACGTGAGAGTTACCTGAGCTTTGGCTGTATAAGTAACCGCCATTGCGTTTACCGCAACTACTGCACTGAGCAGCATTACCATGATTTTCTTCATATTGATTACAATTTATTCGTTAATATACGATTGTTAACCGGACTAATACCTCCATGGTGCAAACCCATCACCCGGATCATCCGGGGTGCCACCTGGTATGCCACCACCACCAGTACCTTGTAGCAAGGTCTTGTTACCTTGCACGAGCAGCACCTCTACCTCGGGTTTATAATATTGCTTTTTCATAATCTATACCAATCTTTACCTGTGAAGGAACAATATTATTTTACACGCTTCTCGCCGTTAACTACATACACGCCTGCGGGCAGCGAGTTCCAGAGGTTCATCTCACCAACATATTGACCCATGATGGTGTAGATACCCGTCTGGTTCTTAGCTGCATTGAGGTTGTCAACAGCAGTCGGCATATTCTTGATGCCTACGAGTTTGAAGCGGTAGTCAGCAACCGTGTTCGGCTCAGCGGTGAACGTATAGGTGTTGCCCTCTGCTACCTTGACAGCCTTGTTTGCTTCAAGGTCAACAAGTTCGAACTCACGACCTTCTACATTCGTGAAGCTGATGGTATATACACCGCCCTCTACGGTCGAGAAGCCAAAGTACGTGTTCTCCAGATCCTCGCGGGCAATGATGCCAAGTTTCTGATCGTCAGAATGAGCATACATATTCATACCCTCGTTCATGTACTTGGTAGCGTTGGTCAGATTCTCTGATTTCTCAGTCATCTTCACTTCATCCCATTCGCCTTGAGCATTCTCTACTACGATACGCATCTTAGCGGTATTATCGCTGATAGCACGACGCGGAGCACTTGAACCACCTACAGCCGGATCATATACCGAATTCTTGTAGTTAATCTTGACATCCTCTGCTACATTACCGTTATTATACAACATAAATGCCTGCATAGGAGCGAGCGTTCTGCTTCCAATCCACTCTGCATCATAAGGGTACCAACTGTATTTACCGTTACCAATAGGTGCTCCCATGTAGATAGCATGATCTACATTTGCTGCACCCGATATGCCGGCCACCATTTCTGCACCATCTACGTAAGCAGAATAGCTATTAGCAAACGCCGTCCATGTTGCAAATACATTCAAGGTAGCATCCATATTTCCGGTCAACTCACCGGTGAAAGTATATGTCGCACCTGCGGGAGTCGAACTTAAGTTATTCGGCAACAAGTTGCATGAAACGAACGGTTTGTTCAACTTGCTGATATTAGCAAACGTGCTACCTTCAAGGTTACCGAGGTTCTCCCAAGTACCACTCGTACTATATATTCGGATGTTCGTTACCAAAGTCGGGTTATCGCAACTGATCGATTCAACGGTTTTCCATGTCGGCAAACCAAAGCGCTCCCACTGATAGTTCGAACCATTCTCACGGTATGCTATGGTTGATTTGTATTGAACCGTAGCGTGCGGGTGAGCATTCGTACTTACCGCAGGGTTAAACAGGAAGATGGACGGGTTATCTGCCTGAGTCTGCAGAATCAGGTTGCTTGCCTTCGGAGCATAGATACCATCCTTCTTGGTTACAATAAATGTAGCACCCGGCTCAACAATAATCTGAGCGTTCGCACCAAGGATAACACTACCAACCTCAAGAGTAACACCTGTCTTAACAGTTACGGTTTGAGAATATTTATCCTGATTGATCTGCAACTGTTCAAGCCTCAAGTCTGCTGTAATATCCTCAGTCATCGGCGTAGTTACCAATGTGGTATGTTTCCAGTTAACAGACTCATCCTCATGAGTAGAAATTTTGTCATAGCCCGTGGGCTTCTCACCCGTGACGATAACCATCACTTTCTCACCTTCCTCGTTTGTAGTAACCGTAACGTGCGTCTGCTCTTGTGATCCAGATTCCGCAGCTTCCGTCAAGAACTCGGTAAGCGTCAAGCCACCAATGCTTACTACACCCTCATCATCAGGATTGCCTCCCTCTACCTGACCACCGGTTACTGTAACGTTACCATTATCTACTGTGGTATCCGTAATCTTGATGGTTCCTTGATCAGAACTACCCTCAAACGAGCCACCGGAAATTTCCACAACTTCTACCTTCGAGTCCTCATCTTTTGTCGTGATAACCTCTTCCAGAGCATAGCCGTTTTCAGACGATATTTCCGTGTCACCACCAATGGATACCTGAATACCACCGGCATAAGCATCGGTAGATGCAACAACGATACCGCTACCGGAACTTGTTGTACCGGAATTGGAAGGAGTAGCCTCTTCATATTGAGGACCTGTACCGATTACGGTCGCGTCGGTGAAATCCACCTGACCGGACTTAATAACGGCGCCATTGCAACCCTCAGCGTAACCTTCCACTTTCCAACGGGCATAACCTGCTGCATAAACACCTACTGGGTTCTTTGATTGCCCGGCCGGTGCTTCATCCAATACGGTGATTCTTCCTGTCGGATAAATATAAATATAGGGAGAATATTGGATGTCTGTTGCTAATATCTTATAGCCTGCCGGAAGATACGAACTGGAGAAAGCAACTACATCCCCTGATTGGCGACGACCTGGCGTTTCGAAATAATAAGTCGGGTTACCCAGATAACCATTCGATTTAATGCCATATTTCGAGCCGTTAATGGTTCCCTTAAGATCCACTCTCACGCCATGTGCCACGCACTTATTTTGCACTTTTTCGCCATTGGCATACACGTTAGTAATATAACTCAGTGCCGGCTTCGACGGGATATACGACGATTGTGCTTCCTGAGCGGTTCCTGTTAACCAAATACCATCTATTGATATTGCGCCATCATACTTATCGTGCTGAACGATAGTACCTTCAGCAATCTCAAGGTGCGTGAAATAATTTGCGCCATCTACACTCGGATCAACATCTTTATTGGTAGAACCGGTAATATAGAACACGTTCGTACATGTACCCGAACCAATAAGTTTTCCTGAACCTGACGCAGCCTGCGAATTGGAGATCTTCAGCGATCCGTGTGTCAGCATGAAAGCATACGTTGCTGATGATGACAAGTCGTTACCATTCAGGTCAATCTCAAGAGAGCGAGCTGCATCTGTCAAGTTCTGCGTACCAAGCCACAAGGTCTTGGTCATCGCTACATCAGCAGTCAGTTTGATGATGTCACCACTCTTAGCGTTGGTCCACGCCGTGGTGAGACCAGCAGCATCTGCCACACTCTTTGTCTCTGCCCACGCGTTTGTGCCTATCAGCATCATCACTGCCATCAGCACAAGATAATTAATCTTTTTCATTTTGTTTTTTGTTTGATTAAAAAATAACGTTATTTTATTGTTTTTGTTTTTTGTTTCTTATCTATTTGTCTTAATATTTTTCTCACTTCACCCTCGCACCTTGCACAGCCCACTTCATGCCTCCGCGGATGATGTACAGCAGGTCGTTCTCTACCACTTTGACTGCCGGTTCGTGGATAGTAACCGTATTCACACCCGTATCGGGTTTCGCCTCGGCGGTGTATGTAGCCACATATGTTGCATCACCGCTGACTACTTCGATCTCCGGATCCCAGCCGCTGAAGGTGTAAGTGAACTGCTCATCTTCCTCCTTGGTAGGCTCTTCGCCTGCATACTCCGGCAACTGACCGTAATCTACCTCTTGCTCGTCAAGCACGGTGATACCGTCCTCATCCAGCCAAGTAACAGTGTACTTGTGTGCCACGGCAGTGTAGAGTGCTACGTATGTAGCGTCCTCCGTCACGATCTGCAGCTCCGGTGACCAGCCGACGAGCGTATAGACGCTGTCTGTAGCCACATATTGGTCGCCAAACGTTTCAACTATTTGCGCTACCAGTTCCGTCAGATCCGTACCATACGGCAGCGATTGCTGCTGGCTCCAGCCCTTGGCGGTTACGGTTATCGTGTACTTACGTACTATGCTCGTGAACTGAGCCGTGTATGTCGCATCGCCTGTCACGGCAACTACTTCCGGTGACCACGTATTGTTAAACTCATACGAGTATTGAGCCGTTTCTGTCTTCGTCGGTGTTTCGCCTACATACTCAGGAGTCTCGCCATACGCCACTTGCTCGGTCTTCAATATATTATCATCGCCATCAATCCAAGTGATCGTGTACAAGTTCTTCGTTGCACTGAACGTTGCCTTGTACGTTGCATCACCCGTTACGGCTACAGGAGTATTGTCCCAACCGGCAAACGTGTAGGTATATTCTGCGGTTGCTTCCTTGCTTGCATCAGCATGTGTCGGAACTATACCATACTCTACAATCGTCTGATCAATCAGCGACTCGTCATCATTCAACCACGTAATCGTATATTTGTTCTTCGTAGCCTCGAACGTAGCCTTGTATGTTGCGTCACCTGTTACTGCAACCGGCGTATTGTCCCAACCGGCAAACGTGTAGGTATACTCAGCAGTATTCTCCTTTATTGCATCTGCGTGCTCAGGAACTACACCATACTCAACGGTTGTATTGTCAATGAGCGTATTGTCGTCGTTCAACCAAGTAATCGTATACTTGTTCTTCGTAGCACTGAACGTTGCCTTGTACGTTGCGTCACCTGTAACAGCAATCGGCGTGTTGTCCCAACCTGCAAATGTATAGGTGTACTCTGCGGTTGCTTCCTTGCTTGCGTCTGCGTGTTCAGGAACTACACCATACTCTACTATTGTCTGGTCGATTAGCGACTCGTCGTCGTTCAGCCACGTGATGGTGTACTTGTTCTTCGTAGCGTCGAACGTTGCTTTATACGTTGCGTCATCCGTCACGGCTACAGGAGTATTGTCCCAACCGGCAAACGTGTAGGTATATTCTGCGGTTGCTTCCTTGCTTGCATCTGCATGCGTGGGCACTACACCATACTCTACAATCGTCTGGTCAATGAGCGTCTCATCATCATTCAGCCAAGTGATGGTGTACTTGTTCTTCGTAGCACTGAACGTTGCCTTGTATGTCGCATCACCCGTCACGGCTACAGGAGTGTTGTCCCAACCGGCAAATGTGTAGGTGTATTCAGCGGTATTCTCCTTGCTTGCATCAGCATGTGTCGGAACTACGCCATACTCTACTATCGTCTGGTCAATCAGCGACTCGTCATCATTCAGCCAAGTGATGGTGTACTTGTTCTTCGTAGCACTGAACGTTGCTTTATACGTTGCGTCATCCGTCACGGCTACAGGAGTATTGTCCCAACCGGCAAACGTGTAGGTATATTCTGCGGTTGCTTCCTTGCTTGCATCTGCATGCGTGGGCACTACGCCATACTCTACTATCGTCTGGTCAATGAGCGTCTCATCATCGTTCAGCCACGTGATGGTGTACTTGTTCTTCGTAGCACTGAACGTTGCTTTATACGTTGCGTCACCCGTCACGGCTACAGGAGTATTGTCCCAACCGGCAAATGTATAGGTATACTCTGCGGTATTCTCCTTTGTTGCGTCTGCGTGCGTAGGTACTACACCATATTCAACGGTTGTATTGTCAATGAGCGTATTGTCGTCGTTCAGCCACGTGATGGTGTACTTGTTCTTCGTAGCGCTGAATGTAGCCTTGTATGTCGCATCACCCGTCACGGCTACAGGAGTATTGTCCCAACCGGCAAATGTATAGGTGTATTCATCTGTATTCTCCTTTGTCGCGTCTGCATGCGTGGGCACAGTACCATATTCTACTACTGTCTGGTCGATGAGCGTGTTGTCATCATTCACCCACGTAATCGTATACTTGTTCACAACAGATGTGTACGTAGCAGTGTATGTAGCAGCACCTGTGACGTTGGTAATCGCCGGTGTCCAGCCCGCAAACGTGTAAGTGTATTGTGCTGTAGCAGCCTTGGTCGGCTCCTCGCTGAGCAACGGCAGGCAACCATAATCCCATACCGAATCTTCGTAGAGTGAACCATCATCGTTGAGGAACGTGATCGTGTAACTCCTCGTGTGGTTCTTGTATGTCGCAGTATAGGTTGCCGCTCCGGTCACGGCTACCAGCTTTGGCGTCCATCCGTCGAACTCATATTCGTACTGCGCAGTAGCAGTCTTAGTCGGCGTGGTAGTGCAAGTCGGCGTAGTGCCGTACTCCCACTGCTTGGCTTCAATCGTAGTGCCGTTCTCGTTCTTGAACGTGATCGTATATTTGTTCACGGTCTGCGAGAATTGTGCAGTGTATGTCGCATTAGCCGTTACGGCTACAGGCGTCTTATCCCATCCGGTGAACGTGTAGCTATACTGCGCCGTAGCTGTCTTGGTGGGCGTAGCACCCGTATAGGCGGGCACCGTACCATAAGCCACCTTCTCGGTCTTCAGCGTCTTGCCGTCACCGTCTTTCCACGTGATCTTATATTCTTTCACCGTGCTCGTGAACGATGCTTTGTACGTTGCATCGCCTGTTACCTCTGCCAGAGCCGGAATCCACTTGTCGAACGTATAAGTGTACTGCGCTGTAGAAGTCTTAGTCGGTGTCTCCGGCTCGGGCATCGCGCCGTACTCCAAAATCTCCTGATCAATCTCTTCATCCGCATCGTCCAGATACGTTACGGTGTAACTGCGCACCGTGCTACCGAACTGAGCCGTATAGGTCGCATCAGCTGTTACGGCAACTATGGTCGGCAACCATATATTATTGAACGCGTACGCGTATTGCGCGGTCTCGGACTTCGTCGGTGTTGCTCCTGTGTAAGCCGGTGTCACGCCGTAAGCGACTTTCTCGGTCTTCAGCGTCTTGCCGTCGCCATCCACCCAGGTGATGGTGAACAAGTTCGCTTCTGTCGTGAACGTAGCCGTATAAGTCGCATCACCCGTGACTGCTGCTACACTCGGATCCCATCCGGCAAACGTATATACATACTCATCGGTGGCTGCCTTCGTCGGCTCCGCGCAGGTCGGCGTTGCGCCGTATTCCCACTCCTTCGACTCGATCGTTGTGCCGTTCTCGTTCTTGAACGTGATGGTGTACTTGTTCACCGTCTGCGTATAGGTCGCTGTATATGTAGCATGTGCCGTTGCGACTACAAGTGCCTTATCCCAACCCTTGAACGTGTAGCTGTATTGTGCATTACCCGCTTTGGTCGGCGTCGCACCGCCATATACAGGTATCTGTCCTTCTTTTACCTTGTCCGACTCAAGCAATGTACCATCCTCGTCAACGAAGCGGATCGTGAAGTAATGCGGGTCGCAAGCGTAGGAGTACAAGTTATGCGTAAACGATTGAACGACGCCGCTGCTCCATGAACCGGTAATATCTCTACGGAGTTTGGCTTGTGCGTCATTATCGTAATACAACTCATATCGCTTAAATATCTGCCATTGCCCGGACGCCCAATTATACTCATTATCCTTCACCAATGTAGAACCGCGGTATTCCTTCACGTACTTCTCAGAGTTCACCCATGCGCCGGAAGAATAATACTGCACCAAATGTAGGACTTCGTGACCGGCGGCATCATATTGGTAGTTGTGTAAAAACTTATATACCCATTCACCCTTCCACGAATATTCTATTTGCTTGGTCATTCGGCCATTGGAATCGAACTCATACGAATACTTCGTTCCGCCAATCCAAGTCGATCCAACAGTGTTCCAGTTCAAGTAGTTAGCAGTCATTATTGTCCGCCCCTGCGCGTCATACGCGGTTTCGTACCGATAGTGTCCGTACCAAGCATTATTCTCCCAGTCCAAACGTTGCCTTGCGACTTCACGATCTGCATCATCATACTCCCACTCACAGATATATTTCGGAATCCAATCACTACCTGACCAGCCTTTATAGTGTCCCTCAAAGAGGAGTTTCCCCGTTGGGGAATAGTTGAAGGTGTCCTTTTGTACGCCAATCCAAACCAAATTCGATGAGCACTTCCACGATGCATTAAGAAGCTGACGATTCGCTTCATCCCTGATGATTTCCGTCTTCTCCATAGAAGTCGTCACCCACTTCTCGCCGTCCCACATCTCATTTTGCGTAAGGATCTTATCGCCGTCTGCGTTATACGTAATTTCTGTGCGCTCGACGTCTTCCCAATCTGTTCCGTTGAACACAATGGTCTTCGTCAAATAGTTCTGCCCCGCAGCATTGTAATAATAATCTATCTGACTACCGGGAACCCAGTCATTTCCATCCCACGTAAAATCAGCCTGTTGCTTCAACACACCATTATCATAGGTTGCTGTCACGCGCGTCTCATTCAGCCAATCATTCGTGTCAGACGACCACCCCTGGGTAATATGCTCTGTCTCTTTCTTGTCACTGTTGTATGTACTGAGTTCACGCGATCCCGATCCTTTCCACTTGTCATTTTTCCATGTGTACTTGCAGGTCTCAGTCTTATTGCCTGCCGCATCATAGCCGGAGACCGTCCAAGTATTATACACCCATGCTTTGTTCGCCGTGACCCACTTGTACACATACTTGTCCGTCATCTTGCCGGCAGCATTGAAGGTGTATTCCTCTTTCTTTGTGCCTTTGTAAGTGGTCGAAGTAATCGAGTATGTCTCTATGAGGGTCTGATTGTCTGCGAGGTCGTAGCCCTCACGTCCGGAAACAACCCAGTCACCTTGGAACCACGCATACGTAGCATGGAGCGTATTCTTGCCGGAGGTGTACTCCCACTCTTCTTTCTCCGTGCCTACCCACGCGCCGTTTTGACCGGTGTATTTCTCATGCAGAGTCTGATTGCTGCCGTCGTATGCCCACACTTCCTTCTCGACGTATGCCCAAGCACCATTCACCCAGTTATATTTCTCGTTAAGCGTCAGCTTGCCGGATGTGTAAGCCCAAACCTCCTTGTCGGAGTTCACCCATGCGCCGCTTTCCCAAGCCCAGTTAATCTGCTGCGTCTTCTTGCCGGAGGTGTATTCGCTGGTGCGCTTGGTCTTACCGGTCTTCACGCCGCTCTCCCAAGCATACTTCTCGTAATTCGTCTCGTTGCTACCACTATAAGCCCACACTTCCTCCTCGGAGTCCGTCCAGTCACCGCTACCCCATACAAACTTGTTGTGTTGGGTCATCTTGCCGGAGGTATAAGCCCACGTTTCCTTAGTAGTGCCCACCAATGCGCCGCTCTTACGCGAGTAGTTCGCCAACAGCGTTTGGTTGTTCGAGCCATCATACTCGGAGACTCTCCGAGCTGCAATCACCAGCGAGCCGCTCTCCAGACTCTGCTTCTCATAGAGCGTCTCTTTGCCCTTGCCGTTGTATGTCCAGTCTTCGCGCTCGGTGGTCTGCCATGCGCCATTGCTCCATGTGAACTTCTCGTGACGTTTGTCCTTGCCCGAGGCATACTCCCACTCTTCCTTGCTTACGCCAACCCAAGCACCATTCTGCCATGTGTACTTCGCGTACAAGGTCTGCTTACCGGCTGCGTAGTTCCACTCCTCTTTGCTCACGCCAACCCAATCGCCATTCGACCACGCGTACTTGGCGTACATCGTCTGCTTGCCGTCAGTATAGCCCCACTCCTCTTTCTGAGAGCCTACCCAGCCGTTCGACCATGTGTATTTCTCGTACTTCGTCTTGGTGTTCGATCCGTCGTATGTCCAGAGCTCACGCGTTGAGCCCG
>Ga0265300_10004128_pt1 | contig 11661 bp, 5 predicted proteins | sample AusTroGonzalo_MG_FD_193482 | JGI IMG/M metagenome (GOLD analysis project Ga0265300, IMG submission 193482) | Bovine rumen microbial communities from tropical cattle in Woodstock, Queensland, Australia - Gonzalo_03 | ecosystem: Host-associated > Mammals > Digestive system > Stomach > Rumen ... | reverse complement strand
CCGAATTGTTTTCAGATATGATTGACACGGATGCCGAGTTCATCCCTGTGCTGACCATCGAGCAGAGCCAACTCGGCCAAAACGAGTCGGTGCCGGAGGAACTGCCCATCATGCCGTTGCGCAACTCGGTGCTATATCCGGGCACGGTCATCCCCATCACCGTGGGGCGCGAGAAATCCATCCAGTTGGTGAAGGAATACAGCCGCAAGCGCAAACCCATCGGTGTCATCGCGCAAAAGGAATCGAATGTGGACGAGCCAGTGCTTGACGATTTATATAAGGTAGGCACTTCGGCTCAAATCCTCAAGACCTTCGAGATGCCCGACGGCAGTATCACGGTCATCATACAGGGCATCCGCCGCTTCGAGGTGGTGGAGTCCATCCAAAACGACCCTTACATGAAGGCCGCCGTGATACCGTACGCGGCTTCGGAAGACATACCCAACACGCGCAAATTCGAGGCTTTGTTGCAGTCAGTCAGGGACTTGGCCATTCAGGTCATCCCACGCTCGCGCAACCTGTCGCAAGAGGCAGGCTTCGCCATCAAGAGCATCGATGACCCCGTTTTTTTGCTGAATTTCATTGCCAGCAACGTAGAGGCTGAACTTCCTGTCCGTCAAGGGATTTTGGAGGCTCGTAACCTCAACGAGATAGCCAATGGACTGCTTTCCGTGCTGACCGAGGCAAAGCAGATGCTTGAACTGAAGCAGCAAATCCAGAGCAAGGTGCGCGACGACATGGACAAGCAACAGCGTGAGTATTACCTCAACCAGCAGTTGCGTACCATTCAGGAAGAGTTGGGCGGCAATCCCAACGAGCAGGATGTCAAGGAGTTGAAGGAGAAAGCCGAGAAGAAGAAATGGTCGAAGGAAGTGGCCGAAGTCTTTGAGAGGGAACTTAAGAAACTGGAACGTACCCATCCGCAGGCGGCGGAATACGGCATACAACTCAACTATTTGCAGTATCTTGTCGACCTGCCGTGGGAGGAGTATACCAAGGACAACTTCGACTTGAAACGTGCTCAGCGTATCCTTGATGCCGACCATTTCGGCTTGGACAAGGTAAAGGACCGTATTGTTGAGCATTTGGCCGTGTTGAAGCTGCGCAAGGACATGAAGGCCCCGATTTTGTGCCTCGTCGGGCCTCCTGGCGTGGGAAAGACCTCTTTGGGCAAGTCCATCGCAAGGGCATTGAACCGCAAATATGTCAGAATGTCATTGGGCGGTGTGCGCGATGAGTCGGAGTTGCGCGGCCATAGAAAGACCTATATCGGTGCCATGCCGGGCCGTATCATTCAGAATTTGCGTAAGGTGAAGTCAGGCAACCCTGTCTTTGTCTTGGACGAAATCGACAAGGTGAGCGGCAATAACATCAGCGGCGACCCACAGGCGGCACTTTTGGAAATCCTTGACCCAGAGCAGAATAACGCTTTCTATGACAACTTCATCGAGTTGGACTACGACCTCTCGAAGATTCTCTTCATTGCCACGGCCAATAACCTCGCGACCATCCATCCCGCCTTGCGCGACCGTATGGAAATCATCGACTTGAGTGGCTACTTACGCGAAGAGAAATACGAAATTGCCAAGAGGCACCTGATTCCCAAGCAGATGAAGGAACACGGCCTCGACAGCAAGCAAATCACTTTCCCGAAGGACATCGTCATGCACATCATTGACGACTATACCCGCGAGGCTGGAGTGCGCAATTTGGAACGCCGTATTGGTGATATGATGCGTTTCCGCGCCAAGCAGGTCGTCAGTGAGGATGCCTTCGACAAAAAAATTACAATGGACGACATTCGGAAAGTGCTCGGTGTGCCGATGCACCACGACGAGGACGAGGTGAAACACACCATGCCAGGTGTGGCTACAGGTTTGGCTTGGACCCAAGTGGGTGGCGAGATTTTATCCATTGAGGTTAGTTTGAGTCGCGGTGGGGGACATCTCTCACTGACGGGCAACCTTGGTGAGGTGATGAAGGAGTCCGCTACCATTGCATACGAGTTCATCAAGGCACATGCTTCACAACTCAATATCAATCCCGATGTGTTCGAGGCTTGGAACGTCCATGTCCACATCCCCGAAGGCGCCACGCCTAAAGATGGTCCGTCGGCAGGCATCACCATGCTTTCCGCCTTGACTTCGGCCTTCACCCAACGCAAGGTGAAGAGCCAGTTAGCCATGACAGGAGAAATCACGTTGCGTGGCAGAGTTTTGCCCGTGGGTGGCGTGAAGGAGAAAATACTTGCCGCCAAGCGTAACGGTGTGACAGATCTCATCCTTTCCATCGATAACGAGCACGATATCAAGGACATCAAGGAGGATTACATTGATGGCTTGAACTTCCATTATGTGGAGAGCATGATGGAGGTGCTTGACCTCGCTTTGGAGAAGGAACAGGACAAGAACGACCTCGACTACAACAAGTATCTGAACAACCTGCATCCCGAGGTGATCGGTTTCAAAATCAAATAAAGAGTTAATGCCCATGTCATTCCGAGGATTTTATCGGCATAGATACGCTCACCTAAAGGTTCGGTATGACATGCCGAGAAAATCCGTAGGGAATCTATGGGCATGGCTGGTGGTGGCTTTGGTTTTTCTGACCGCAGGATGCGGTCAGCGACAATGTGATGAGGAAGGCCTCGCCATCTTCAAGTACAATGAAAGCGCGGGCATCCTGACCCTCGACCCGATTTACGCCAAGGACTTGCCACATATCTGGGCCTGCAACCAAGTGTTCAATAGCCTGGTGGCTTTCGACGACCAGATGAACCTTGTTCCGATGGTGGCCAAGTCGTGGGACATCAGCGAGGATGGATTGACTTATACTTTCCATTTGCGCAATGATGTGCAGTTTCACGAGGATACCTGCTTTGTGCAGCCGCGCTTTGTAACCGCCGAAGACTTCGTTTATTCCTTCAACCGCGTGGTGGACAAGCAGTTGAACTCACCAGGCTTGTGGGTTTTTTCATCTGTCAAACACGAGGATGACCAGTATGCTTTCACTGCCTTGGACGACACCACTTTCCAAATCGAGCTGTCGAAGCCATTCCCGCCGTTTTTAGGCATTTTGTCAATGACTTACGCTTCGGTGGTGCCGCACGAAGCCGTTGAATATTATGGTGACGACTTCCGCAGTCATCCCGTTGGGACGGGGCCATTCAAGTTCCAGTATTGGAAAGAGAACGTGAAGCTCGTTTTCCGCAAGAATCCCAACTATTTTGAGCGTGACGAGGCAGGGGAGAGGCTACCTTATATTGATGCCGTCTCCATCAGTTTCCTCATCGACAAGCAGGTGGCCTTTTTGGAATTCATCAAGGGCAAGTTCGACTTCATGTCAGGCATCGATGCGCGCTATAAGGATGAGCTGCTGACTTACGACGGCCAGCTACGCCAAAAATACGAGGACAAAATCAATTTAATCACTGAACCTTACCTGAACACGGAGTATTTCTCTTTCTTTCTCGATCCGAAAGATAGCCTAGGTCCCGACCGTTCGCGGGCCTTGCGTCAAGCCGTCAACCTTTGCATCGACCGCGAGAAGATGCTGCGTTACCTGCGCAACGGCATCGGTGAGCCAGGAACGGGCGGCATGATTCCCGTGGGTTTGCCTGGTCACAAAAACACGATTGGTTATGGCTACGACTTGAAACGCGCCCAGCGTTTGGTGTCGGAAAACCATTTGAAAGGTTACTTACTACAACTCTCCACTGTCGCCGATTATGCTGACATTGGCAAGTTTGTGCAGAGTCAGGTGGAGCAAATCGGTTTGCAGTGCAAGATGGAGGTGATGCCACCCGCCACGATGCGTAGCATGAGAAGCAACGGTAGTTTGCCCTTCTTCCGTTCCTCATGGGTGGCTGACTACCCCGATGCGGAGAACTACCTTTCGCTGTTCACAACATCGAATTTCTGTCCCTCTGGACCGAACTACACCCATTACACCAATCCTAAGTTTGATAAACTTTACGAAAAAGCCCTATTGTGCAATGACTTGCAGGAACGCGCCGCCTACTACACCGAAATGGATAGTCTGATGATGCAGGATGCGCCTGTGGTGGTGCTGTTCTACGACGAGGTGCTGCGTTTTGTGAACAAACGGGTGACAAACATGGGTAGCAACCCGACGAATTTGTTGGATTTGAGGAGAGTAAAGATAGTTGAGGAATAAGGTTTACAACAAAAAAGGAGGCTCGACGGCCTCCTTTTTTCGTTTGATAAGTGCGGTACTTATTTGACAACAAACTTCTGCGTGTCGTTGCCAGCACTGATGAAGTAGATGCCACTGCTGAGGCTGCTGATGTCGATGGTGTTGGCACCGGCGTAGCCTTCCACGGTCATCACGACTTGACCCATGATATTATAGACGCTTACTTCCGCGTTCTTGTTCAGCGTCACGCTGATTTGGTCAACGGCGGGGTTGGGATACACGCTGATGTGGTTGTTGTGCTCCACTTCAGACACACCGACGCCATAGAAGAGGTCGTTCAAATAGAAGGTGTAGCCCGTATAGAGGGCATCGGACGAATCGTTGTCGCCTCCCATGACGAAGGTGCCAGTGGTGCCGTCAGTTTGGACAGCCACGATGAGGGTGTTGTCAATCACTGCAGCTTGAGGATATACTTGCTCGGTATAGGTCAACATGAAGTCGTCGGCGAGGAACACTTGGGGTTGCCATGTGCGGCCACCGTCGCCAGAATAAGAGGCCCAGAGCTTGAAGTAGTAACCGTTATCATCCGGAGGAGTAGTCGGGTCGATGGTAACCCAAACAGCCACAAAGTCGACATCGCTTCCCGGGACTTTGCAGAGGACGGGCATGGCCACGCAACCGCAGTTATAGCCACCGTGCGCACCGAAGTCGTCGAGTTCTTCTGCACCTTCTGGGAGGTATCCGAAGTATTCAGGCCACATCTCGTGCGTGGCATTGCTCCACATCCACAAGGAGGCGTAGATGTCTTCGTAGATATAGGACGAGTCCATGATGAAGGGTTGGCCAGGTGTGGGAGGCATCGGATTGGTCGGGTCGGGGCCGTTAGGAAGGCTGGAGCCATCGCCATGGTAAGGCATGCTCTCGCTCCAGAAGCCGATGCCACCGATGGCGGGATAGTAGCTGCCCGAACCAGGTTCGCCACTGCAGCCGTTGAATTCGTAAGCCACACAGAGTTCGTCGTTGGCACCCCAGAGGCAGGAAGTCCAGCGAGGATACATGAACCAGTTGTCAATGGTGGTGTTGATACCAGGATGGTGCCAGAACACCTTTCTTTCCCAAGTCTCACCATCGTCGTAGCTATACATCACGAAGCAGTCGCTCCAGGCGTTGTTCACCACGAGGGCGAGGCAGTTGTCTTCGGTGGTCTCCATCCAATAGCAAACGTTGCTACCCCAGTCGCTACCATATTCGGAACTTAAATAGGGAAGAATGACGTTTTCAACGTCCCAGGTCTGGCCGTCTCTCGAACGGAAATAGTACAGCTTGCTGTCACTGTAACCCGTTGCGATGATGTGGATGATGTCGCGGTTGGGGCCGGAGGTCATCACGACAGGCCAGCAGGGGTCGATGGTGGGGTCAAATGTGACGGCGCGAGGAACACTGTTGGGGGCCAAGTCATCTCTGTTCTCAAGGATGTAGAAACCGCACTGGGTGTCAGTGTGGGCAGCGATGACGATGCCGTTCTCCTTGTAGCGGCAGATGGAACCGAAGCCGGTCTTCTCTGTTTCGACTCGGCCTTCTGACGGAATCCATTCGTCGTTGTTGTAGTCGTAGGTGCCAATGCCTGTACCACCGGTCGCTGAAGTTCGTTGCAGTAGCCATGGTGTAGGCGAAGTTCACCTTGTTGTCAGGCCACACAATGGTGCGGTTGATGGGACCGGCGTTGGTTTGCCAGTCGTAGGTGGTGTAATCTAACTCACCTGAGCCATAGTCGATGCGAACCAAATTGGGTTGGCTCTCCGCGTTGGCGTTCACGTTGTCCATTCTTCCCACTTTCTGTTGGGTGGCAACTTTGCGCAAGCCGTCCTTCGTCGACTTGCTCTTCACTTGCGAGTAACCTGCAAAGGCTATCAACAAAGCGAGTGTTAGGGTAAATAACTTCTTCATAATAAACGAGTTTAGTTAATGATTAGGTGAATTAATGTTGCTTGTTATTCATTTAATACGAGCCAAAGATATAAATTATTTCAATAGAAGTAGCAGGTTTGGATTATTTTTGCATCTTTGCAAAGTCTTTACATTTTAATCTCAATCATCATGAAAATCAAACAACTGCTTCTATCAATTCTGCTGCTGGGCGCGTTCACCATGACCGCCCAGGAGGAAGCCAAAATGTTGCGCTTCCCGACCATCCACGGCAACGACGTGGTGTTCAGCTATGGCGGAGACCTGTATTCCGTCGACATCAAGGGTGGCATCGCCCACAAAATCACCAACGACCCGATGGGCTATGAGATGTTCGCACGTTTCTCGCCCGACGGCAAACATCTGGCTTTCACCGCGCAATACGACGGCAACACTGAAGTCTATGTGATGCCTTATCCTGAGTGTGGCACGCCCACACGTCTGACTTACACGCCCACTTTGGGTCGTGACGACATCAGCGACCGCATGGGACCGAACAACATCGTCATGGCCTGGAAAGACAATGAGAACATCGTCTTCCGCTCCCGCAAAGAGAGCTGGGATGACTTCGTAGGTCAACTCTTCGTCGCTAATATCAACGGCGGCTTGGCCGAGCAACTGCCCCTGCCCGAAGGTGGCTGGATTTCTTATTCGCCTGACGGTAAGCAGATTGCCTACAACCGCGTGATGCGTGAGTTCCGCACATGGAAGTACTATCGCGGCGGCATGGCCGATGATGTGTGGATTTACGATTTCAAGACGAAAAAAATCGAGAACATCACCAACAACAACGCGCAGGACATTTTCCCGATGTGGGTCGGCAACAAGGTCTACTTCTGCTCCGACCGCGACCGCACGATGAACCTGTTCTGCTACGACCTTGGCACCAAACAGACCACCAAGGTGACGGACTACACCTATTATGATATCAAGTGGCCTTCGCTGGGTGACAACGACATCGTTTACGAGAATGGCGGTCAACTATTCCGCTACAACCTGAAAGACGGCAAGGTGTATCCCATCCCTGTGCAGATGGCTAACGATAACAAGTCGACCCGCACCAAGTACGTGGATGCCAGCAAGTTCATCAACTCAAGCACGATTTCTCCCGACGGCAAGCGTGTGGCTTTCGGTGCCCGCGGTGATGTGTGGACGGTGCCGGTTAATTCGGGCATTACGAGGAATTTGACCAATAGCGACAATGCCCACGACCGCAACGTGGCCTGGTCGCCCGATGGCAAATACATCGCCTACATCAGCGACCGCACGGGTGAGGATGAGATCTACATCCAATCCCAAGACGGCAAGGAAGAAGCCATCCAGTTGACTTCGAACTCCGACACCTATAAATACAGTCTCCTTTGGTCACCCGACAGCAAGAAGATTTTGTGGGACGACAAGATGAACCGCATCAATATGGTCGATGTGGCTACGAAGAAAGTTACCGTGGTGGCTCAAAGCACAGCAGGAGAAATGGACGAATTCTGCTGGTCTGCCGACAGTCGCTGGATTGCCTACGCCATGCCGAGCACCTTCTCTGTGAGTCGCATCCACATTTACAACGTGGCATCGGGCAAGGACGAGGTCGTTACTGATGGCTGGTACAACGCCTCTTCGCCTGCCTTTGACAAGAACGGCAAATACCTGTACTTCACCTCTGAACGCGATTTCCGCCCGACCTACGGCTGGCTTGAGTGGAACCATGTCTACACCGATATGTCCAAGGTCTATCTGCTGACTTTGCAGAAGGATACGCCGTCGCCATTCCTCACTGAAAACGACGAAGTGAAGGCAGAAGGTGACAAAGAAGGCCCGAAAGATGAGTTCAAGTCTGACGGCCCCAAGGGCGGCAAACCCGATGGTCCTGGTCCCAAGGGTGGCAAACCTGATGGCAAACCAGAAGGCAAAAAGGAAGCCAAGGAAGTGAAGATTGACTTTGAGGGTATCAGCAATAGGGTAGTGGTGTTGCCCGTCAATGCGGGACGCTACTTTAACCTGACGGGTGTCGAGGACGGTTTATACTTTGTGGCATTTGGCCGCAACGGTGGTGGCCTCAACTACTTCGATGCCAAGGCGAAGAAGGTCACGAACATCGGTGGAGGCATGGGCTACGAACTCTCCGCTGACGGCAGCAAGATGCTTATGCGCGAAGGCCGTGGCTACAAGGTGGTCAATGCGCCGAAAGGTCCGATGCCTGGCGGTGGTGGCCCTGGAATGAAGCCCGGCGAGCCTGGCAAGGGCGGCGGCGATGGTGAAATCGACCTTTCCAACATGAAGAAATGGGTCGAGCTGCGTACTGAATGGACGCAAATCTACAATGAGGCTTGGCGTCAGATGCGCGACTTCTTCTATGCGCCCAACATGCACGGCGTGGATTGGCCCGCGATGAAGGAGAAATACGGAAAGCTGTTGCCTTATTGCGCCGACCGCAACGATGTGAACTACCTCATCGGTGAATTGATTGGTGAAATCAACATCGGACACGCATACGTTGGCGACGGCGACCGCGTGAAACCCGAGCGCATCCCGATGGGTATGTTGGGTTGCCGCATCCACCGCGACAAGTCGGGTTACTATCAGATTGACAAGATTTTGAAAGGCGAGAACTGGAACGACAAGACTCGCTCGCCGCTGACTGAGGTCGGGGTGAACGCCAAGGAAGGCGACTACATCATCGCCATTGACGGACAGAGCACCAAGGACATGAAAGACATGTACGCTGCCCTCATCGGCAAGGCTGACAAGGCAGTGTTGCTCACCATAAACAATAAGGCTTCTGAAAATGGTGCCCGCGATGTGGTGGTGAAGCCTATCGCCGACGAAACTGGCTTGTATTACTACAACTGGGTGCAAGGCAACGTGGAGAAGGTGAGCAGGGCTACCAACGGACAGGTGGGTTACATCCACATCCCCGACATGGGTGTTGAAGGCTTGAACGAGTTTGCCAAGTACTTTTATCCGCAATTAGACAAGAAAGCCCTCATCATCGACGACCGTGGCAACGGTGGCGGCAATGTCAGCCCGATGATTGTGGAGCGTCTGCGTCGCGAGCTGTCGATGTATGATATGATGCGCAACTGTGAGCCTGAGACCAAGCCTACCAAAATGATGCTTGGCCCCAAGGTGTTGCTGTTCAACAAGTATTCCGCTTCCGACGGCGACCTGTTCCCCTACCAATTCAAGAAGCATAAGATTGGTACAACTATCGGTATGCGCTCCTGGGGTGGTGTAGTCGGCATTCGTGGCAGCCTCCCCTTCATTGATGGTGGATCGCTGACCCGTCCTGAGTTTGCACCCTTCAGCGAAGACGGCAAATGGGTCATTGAGGGCTATGGTGTTGACCCTGACATCGTCATCGACAACGACCCCGCCCGTGAGTTTGAGGGCATTGATGACCAATTGAACAAGGCCATCGAAGTCATCTTCGAACAGATGAAGGATTATCCCGACATCCCCGACATTCCCGCATGGCCCGACAAGACGAAATAAGTCGTTGATACATAAGCGAAAAAGCAGCAACCTTGGTTGCTGCTTTTTTCGTTGTAGCGGGAATGAGAATTGAACTCATGACCTCCGGGTTATGAATCCGACGCTCTAACCTGCTGAGCTATCCCGCCGTCTTTCGGGCTGCAAAAATAGGCAATTATTTGATACACCCAACACTTTTGTAGAAAAAAAGTTGACGGCGGTACTTTTAGGTTTTATTCGGTCAGTTCTTTGGCGGCCTTTTCGAGTTGGCTGTCAAGTACTTTCATGCCTTCTGCGATGCCGTTCTTAGCGTTGCCCTTCATGCTGAAGTAGAACTTGATCTTTGGCTCGGTGCCCGAAGGACGGATGGTGATTTTCGAACCGCCTTCGGTGAAGAACTGCAGCACGTCGCTCTTGGGCAGGGTGATAGGTGTGGTCTTGCCCGTCAGCAAGTCCTTGGCTTCCTGTAACTTGTAGTCGCGGATTTCAACAACCTTGTCGCCAGCGATGGCGGTGGGTGGCGTGGTGCGGAACTTGGCCATCAAAGCCTTGATTTCCTCGGTGCCACTGATGCCTTTCTTGGTCAGGGAGACGAGCTTCTCTTTGTAAAGGCCGAACTCCTTGTAGATGTCCATGAGCAGCTGGTAGGGCGTCTTGCCTTGTTCGGCGGCCCAAGCGGTGGCCTCGGCAATCATACTTGTGGCGATGACGGCGTCCTTGTCGCGGACGAAGTCGCCAGCGAGGTAGCCGTAGCTCTCTTCACCGCCGCCGATGAACTGTTTCTTGCCTTCAAGTTCCAGAATCTTGTCGGCGATGTACTTGAAGCCGGTCAGCACGTCGTAGCGGTCCACGTTGTATTTCTTGGCGATTTCGAACAACAACTCGGTAGTGACGATGGTCTTCACGACGAACTCTTTTCCAGTGAGTTTGCCCAGCTCGTTCCAGCGTTTCAGCAGGTAATACAGGAAGATGCTGGCGGTTTGGTTGCCGTTGAGCAGAATGAACTCACCCTTGTCGTCCTTCACGGCAATGCCTACGCGGTCGGCGTCGGGGTCGGTCGCCATGACGAGGTCGGCATTCAGTTCTTTGGCTTTATTCACGGCCAAAGCCATGGCTGCAGGTTCCTCGGGGTTGGGTGACTTCACGGTGGGGAAGTTACCGTCGACGACCATCTGTTCTTCGACGCAGTAGACATTCTCGAAGCCCTTGCGTTTCAGGATTTCGGGTACCAAGCGGCGACCCGTGCCGTGGATGGGTGTGTAGACAATCTTCAGGTCTTTGTGCTTCTTGATGAGGTCGAGGGAGAGCGACAGGCCATACACCTTATTTAAATAGATGTCGTCGAACTTCTCGTCCAACACAGTGACGAGTTCAGGGTTGCGCTTGAAGTTCACCATCGAGGGGTCGGTGATCTTTTCGACCTCGGCGATGACGTTCTTATCGTGTGGGCTGACTAACTGACCGCCGTCATTCCAATAGGCCTTGTAGCCGTTGTATTCTTTGGGGTTGTGTGAGGCGGTGACCATCACGCCGGCATCGCATTTCATCTCGCGCACGGCGAACGAAAGCTCTGGGGTGGGGCGGAGGCAGTCGAAGATGTAGACGTGGATGCCGTTGGCCGACATTACGTCAGCGGTGACATTGGCGAAAGCGGGGCTGTTGTTGCGGCCGTCGTAGGCGATAGCGACGCTCAGCGTTTTCTTGCCTTCGTTCATCTTTTTGATGTAGTTGGCAAAACCTTGGGTGGCCATGGCCACGGTGTAGATGTTCATGCGGTTGGTGCCGGCACCCATGATGCCGCGCAGTCCGCCGGTGCCGAACTCGAGGTTGCGGTAGAAGCTCTCGGTGAGTTCGTTGGGGTCGTTGTCGAGCATGTTTTGCACGCTCTTTCTCGTTTCTTCGTCGTATTGTTCAGTGAGCCACGACTTGGCTCTTTCGATGATTTTTGGGTCCATATTGTATAGTTTATAGTTGTTTAGTCTAATTCTTCGATACACTTGACCAAACTATCCCGCCAAAACGGTATCTCAATCCCAGAATACTCCTTTATCTTGCTCAAATCCAACACACTAT
>Ga0265300_10004124_pt1 | contig 11670 bp, 10 predicted proteins | sample AusTroGonzalo_MG_FD_193482 | JGI IMG/M metagenome (GOLD analysis project Ga0265300, IMG submission 193482) | Bovine rumen microbial communities from tropical cattle in Woodstock, Queensland, Australia - Gonzalo_03 | ecosystem: Host-associated > Mammals > Digestive system > Stomach > Rumen ... | reverse complement strand
CTATCAAGCGTAAGAAGTATCCCGGATACGTCTTCATCAAGTTTGTAAGCGGATTCGATACACTCGGAAGAGATGAAGAGCCGTCCGCGGCTGATAAGGAGCTTTGGTACCTTATCAGAAACACAAGAGGTGTAACGGGTTTCGTATCTACTAACCCCAACAAGCCTCTTCCGATCGCAGACAGCGATCTGGTAGCAATGGGTATTGATACTGATTGGGTACCTGAGGTTGACTACGATGTCGGAAGCACGATCCGTGTTATCAGCGGACCGTTCGCTGATTCTATCTGTGTCGTCGAAGAGATGAACAACGAGAAGCAGCAGGTTAAGGTTAAGCTTACGATGTTCGGTCGTGAGACACCTGTATATCTCGACTTTACACAGGTCGAGAAGATCTAAGGACTGGAAGCGGGCAACCGCACAGTAAATAAAACTATTTTTGGGAGGTGGCCGTTATGGCTAAGAAAATTGCAGGTTATGTAAAACTTCAGATTCCTGCAGGCAAAGCTACACCCGCGCCGCCGGTAGGACCAGCTCTTGGACAGCACGGTATCAACATCGCGCAGTTCGTTAAAGAGTTCAATGAGAGAACAGCTAAGGATGCCGGACTCATCATTCCTGTAATCATTACAGTTTATGCTGACCGTTCCTTCACTTTCATTACCAAGACTCCTCCGGTGCCGGTACTTCTTAAGAAGGCCTGCAACATTGAGAGCGCTTCAGGTAAGCCTAACACACAGAAGGTTGCTACAATCTCTTTCGAAGAGTGCAAGAAGATTGCAGCTATCAAGATGGTCGATACTAATGCATCATCTATCGAGTCCTGTGCCGAGATGGTAGCAGGTACTGCTAGATCCATGGGTATCGTAGTAACAAGAGACTAAGGAAGGAGAGACTGTAAATGAAAGCAGGTAAGAGATATACAGAAATCGCTAAGCTTGTTGACAGATCAGTAGCTTACGATCCTTCCGAGGCAGTTAAGCTTATCGAGCAGACAGGTAAGGCAAAGTTCGACGAGACTGTAGAGCTTCACGTACGTTTGGGTGTTGACTCCCGTCACGCTGACCAGCAGGTTAGAGGTGCGGTAGTACTTCCTCACGGTACAGGTAAGACAAAGAAGGTTCTCGTTTTCGCTAAGGGCCCCAAGGCTGACGAGGCTACAGCAGCAGGTGCTGACTTCGTAGGTGCTGAGGATATGGTTCAGAAGATCCAGTCCGAGAACTGGTTCGACTTCGATGCAGTTGTTGCAACTCCCGACATGATGGGTGTTGTAGGACGTATCGGTAAGGTTTTGGGTCCTAAGGGCCTCATGCCTAACCCTAAGTCCGGAACTGTTACAATGGATGTTACTAAGGCTATCAACGATATCAAGGCCGGTAAGGTTGAGTATCGTCTTGATAAGACAAACATCATCCACTGCCCCATCGGCAAGGTTTCTTTCGGTGAGGAGAAGCTCCTCGAGAACCTCAATGCCATCATGGAGGCAATTGCTAAGGCTAAGCCTTCAGCAGCTAAGGGACAGTATTTCAAGAATGCTACCATCGCTACAACGATGGGTCCCGGTATCAAGATCAACGCACAGAAGTACGTTTAATCTTGAATTAACTTACAATTAAATATCTTTCATGCCGAAGACAGCCGCAGGGTGACCTGCCGCCGAGGAATGAAGTTTAACCAAGTTGAACTTTAACCCTTATGTCTTCAGGCATAAGGGTTTTAAAATCTTATAAGGAGGTAAACAAGAAAATGCCCAGTGAGAAAATCCTTGCGGCTAAGAAGCAGGTTGTAGCTGATCTCGTAGAAGAGTTCAAGAGTGCTAAGACATTCGTATTCGTTGCATCCCGTGGTCTTACCGTTGAGCAGGATACAAACATGAGACGTGATCTGAGAGCCGGCAACGTTAAGTTCCAGGTAATCAAGAACACAGTTCTCCGTCTCGTATTCAAGGAGCTCGGTATCGATGGAGTAGATGAGATTTTCGAAGGACCTACAGCTGTAGCATACTCTGACGATGTCGTTGCACCTGCAAAGATCATCGCTAAGTTTGCTGAAGATTTTGAGCCTTTGCAGATCAAGGGCGGTGTAATCGACGGTAAGGTTGCTTCCGTTGACGAAGTCGTTGCTCTTTCCAAGGTTCCGGATCCCGAGACACTCTACAGCCAGGTCGTATATGGTTTGCTTTTCCCTTTTACAAAGCTTGCCATGCTCGTTAAGGCAGTAGCAGAGAAGAAGCAGGAAGAAGACGGTGCACCCGCACCTGCAGCAGAGGCTGAGGCACCTGCAGCTGAAGAAGCTCCCGAAGAGGAAGCACCCGCAGCTGAAGAGGCTCCCGCTGAAGAAGCAGCTCCTGTAGAAGCCTAATAGATAGGCACCCAAAGAAATAAAACTAAATCATTAAATGGAGGAATTTAAAAATGGCTAGTGAGAATATCACAAAGATCCTCGACGAGATCAAGGCTCTTTCCGTAACAGAGCTTTTCGACCTCGAGAAGGCAATTGAAGAAGAGTTTGGCGTATCTGCAGCAGCTATGGTTGCAGCAGCTCCTGCAGCTGGCGGTGCAGCTGGCGGTGCTGAGGAGAAGACAGAGTTCACAGTTATGCTCAAGAGCTTCGGTGACGCTAAGATGAACGTTATCAAGGCTGTTAAGGACGCTATGGGCCTCGGTCTTAAGGACGCTAAGGAGCTCGTTGAGAAGGCACCTGTTGCCCTCAAGGAGAACGTTTCCAAGGATGAGGCTGATGACCTCATGAAGAAGCTTGCTGAGTCCGGCGCTGAGCTCGAGCTCAAGTAATCTTACTGATTATTGGTTACTTAATAGGGATGCCTTCCGGGGCATCCCTTTTTTATTATTTAATTAGTATTGACTTTACCGTTCACAGCTTATATAATTTTCAAGCGATTTATGGCGGCATAGCTCAGTTGGCCAGAGCGTCCGGTTCATACCCGGCAGGTCGTAGGTTCGAATCCCACTGCCGCTACCATTTTTCGAAAGGCCCGTTGGTCAATCGGCTAAGACGTCGCCCTTTCACGGCGGAGTGACGAGTTCAACTCTCGTACGGGTCACCAGAAAATGAAGGGCCGTCTTCCGAGACGGCCTTTTTTTATGCTAAAATTCAGCTATGTTCAGAAAGAAAATCCTATCACTGTTACTCGCATTAACAATGCTGTTTACCATGAGTTCGTCTGTATTGGCAGACGGATGGAATTATGATGTCGAGTATTTCATAAGAGGTCTGTATCAGGGATGTCTCGAGCGTGAAGCTGACGTGGACGGTCTTATGTACTGGTATGGAAGGATCACATCAGGTGAAGTCACAGGTAAGCAGGCTGCTTACGGATTCTTCTACAGCCAGGAGTTTCTGAACAGTCTTCCCATGATGACGGAAGACCAGGTTATCAACAGATACTATAATGTCTTTCTCGGAAGATGGGCCGATCCCGATGGCCTTGCTTATTGGACTCAGATGCTGCACAGCGGAGGCGGACCGGATGAGCTTTTCGCAGGGTTCGCTGACTCGCAGGAGTTCCTCGGCAGATGTAATGCTGCAGGCATAGACGCAGGACCGCACTTGAACGTGCCTAATGTCACTTCCTACTGGGGTCCGTATTCCACGGCATTCAATCTGTTAAGGCTCAGAGGGTGCACCATCGACGACGCGGCGGTTATCAACTCCATCATCGATCAGTGCAATTACTGGACGAGCCTCGAGTATTCGGGTTCACCTGACGCACTGCACTATCAGCTGGGCGGCAAGAACCTGATGCCCGGCAGCGGAATCGACTGCTCGGGCTTCGTAACGGCTATCTATAAGAGAGCCTTAGGTACGCAGATCATGGGCTACGGCGAGGTATATAGTTCCGCTATCTATACATCGTCGATGGTACAGCGCGGATCATGGATCGCAGGACCTGACAGATGTCCTCCGATGACAGAGGGCGTTTACTCCACAATCGGTGACTTCGGCCGCCCGGTTTTCACGGACCGCTACGGCATCTCATCGGCGTACGCCATGAATACCTTCCAGTGGCACCACTACCTTAACGCGATCGGCTGCACGGGTAATTCGTACCTGACATGGCGCATCGGCTCTTATTCGCAGGAGCAGATCGAGACAGTACTTAACACCAGAGGCTTCAAGCCCGGCGATATCGTTATGTGGTACACATCCGCAGTAGATGCGGTTCATTCTGACCATATCGGCATCTATGCAGGAAACGGCATGGTATGGCACTGCACGTCCATGTGGGATAACGGAGTCCAGCTGTCGCCTATTAGTTTGCTCGGCAGTTACGAGGGTACAAGTCTGCAATACTGTCGAATTTATCACATGACTTAAAATCCTATCGTGTTATAATACGTTTCTATGGGAAATGTTAAGACAATACTTAAGTCTGTAAGGGATAATAAGAAGGCTACAATATTCTCACTGATATTCATCATCGGCGAGGTTTTCCTCGAGGTTTTGATTCCCTATATTACTGCGCTTCTTGTTAACCGCATCAAAGACGGAATCGATATGGAGTATATCCTGAAGATGGGTGGCATCATGGTCGCATCCGCTATCTTCTCACTTATATGCGGCGTTTTGGCAGGACTGTTCTCGGCCAAGGCTTCCGCAGGAGTCGCGAGAAACTTGAGATCCGACGTCTTCTCGAAGATACAGAGCTTCTCATTCGCTAACGTTGATAAGTTCTCTTCTTCGTCTCTTGTAACAAGAACTACCACGGACATCACGAATGTCCAGAACTCATATATGATGTGCATCAGGATCGCAGTAAGAGCTCCTATGATGCTTATCTTCGCTATCATCATGGCGACTGTCATGGGCGGCAAGCTAGCACTGACCTTCGCAGTTATCATTCCGGTCCTGGTATTCGGACTTATCATGATCGCGCGTAAGGCTATGCCCGCATTCGTCGCAGTATTTAGAAAGTACGATAAGCTTAACGAGTCCGTCGAAGAGAATGTACGCGCCATGCGTGTAGTAAAGGGCTTCGCGAGGGAAGAGTACGAGACTAAGAAGTTCTCCACGGCTTCCGAAGACATCATGGTGGACTTTACTAAGGCTGAGAGAATAGTCGCACTGAACTCTCCTCTCATGCAGTTCTGCCTGTACTTCAACATGCTGTTCGTACTCTTCATCGGATCCAAGCTTGTTATGACCAATTCCGGTATCGACGTAGGCCAGATGTCAGCCATGATTACATATGGTGTTCAGGTACTCATGTCCTTGCTCATGATCTCCATGATCTACGTTATGCTCACGATGTCCTTCGAGTCCATCAAGAGACTTGCTGAGGTATTACGCGAGGAGCCTACGATCACGAATCCCGAGAACCCCGTTATGGAAGTTCAGGACGGTTCCATCGAGTTTACTGACGTTCACTTCAAGTATTCCGAGCACGCCGAGAGAGAGGCTCTGTTCGATATCGACCTTCGCATCGAGTCCGGCATGACTGTCGGTGTCCTCGGAGGAACGGGTTCGTCCAAGACTACCTTCGTTCAGCTTATACCGAGACTTTATGACGTTACTTCCGGTTCCGTTAAGGTCGGCGGCATTGACGTAAGGGAATACGACATTAAGACACTAAGAGACGCGGTCTCCGTAGTACTCCAGAAGAACGTGCTGTTCTCGGGCACTATCAACGAGAACCTGCGCTGGGGTAACGAGAACGCCACTCAGGATCAGATCGAGGAGGCATGCCGTCTCGCACAGGCAGACGACTTCATCCGCTCTTTCGAAAAGGGCTACGACACCTTCATAGAGCAGGGCGGTACCAACGTGTCCGGAGGTCAGAAGCAGAGGCTGTGTATCGCGAGAGCGCTTCTTAAGAATCCTAAGATCCTTATCCTCGACGACTCGACTTCTGCTGTCGACATGAAGACGGACGCTCTCATCAGAAAGGGATTCAAGGAATTCATCCCTGAGACTACAAAGATAATAATCGCACAGCGTGTCGCTTCCGTTATGGATGCTGACATGATCGTTATATTGGACGGCGGTAAGATCGTTGCTACGGGTACACACGAGCAGCTTCTTAAGTCTTCCGATATCTACCGTGAGATCTACGAACAACAGACGAAAGGAGGATTGGAGTAATGCCGCCCAGAGGTGGAGCAGGTGCCGGCTTAGGCCAGGGCAAAGAAGGCTATAACCAGGGCTTCGGCGGTCTTAAGAGAGCTCTTAAGATGTTCTTCGGTTTCTATCCGAAGATGGGCCGTGCAGCCGTATTCTGTATTATTTTCTCCGCTGCCGTATCCGCAGCGCCCCCGATCTTCCTTCAGAAGGTCCTCGCGATCGTCATCGACGGTGTAGAGGGAGGCGTGACATGGGATGCTGCGCGTCCTGAGATCGTAAGCAACCTTACGATCCTTCTCATATTGTATGTATCGGCTCTGATCCTTTCCGTAGTGGAGACGCAGATCATGGCTGTAATGACGCAGGGCTATCTCGATAAGCTGCGTAAAGAGATGTTCGGAGGCATGCAGCGTCTGCCTATCAAGTACTTCGATACTCATAAGCACGGCGACATCATGTCTCACTATACGAACGACAGTGATACATTAAGACAGCTTGTATCCCAGGCTTTCCCGGCACTGTTAAGATGCGGAACTATCGTACTCGGCGTATTCGCTCTGATGCTCTGGTACAGCGTATGGATGACACTTGTTCTCGTAGCAGGCGTATTCCTCATGTTCTTCTTAACTAAGTTTGTAGGAGGCGGTTCAGCCAAGTACTTCGTTAAGCAGCAGGAAGCCGTAGGAAAGACCGAGGGTTATATCCAGGAAATGGTTAACGGACAAAAGGTTGTTAAGGTCTTCAATCACGAGAGCAAGTCCATCGATGAGTTCAATAAGATCAACGACGGTCTGTTCGAGGATTCGTGGAGAGCTAACGCTTATGCGAATGTACTTGCTCCTATCATCGGCAATATCGGAAACATCATCTATGTTGTACTCGCGATCGTCGGAGGTATGCTCATCCTGTTCCATGCACCGAGCGTATCCATCTCAGGACTCGCATTCGACGTATCGGTAATGGTTCCTTTCCTTAATATGGCAAGACAGTTCACGGGCAACATCAACCAGCTTACTATGCAGATCAACTCTGTAGTAATGGCGGGTGCCGGTGCTCAGAGAGTATTCTCTCTCATCGATGAGAAGCCCGAGACTGACGACGGTTATGTTGCTCTCGTTAACGTTAAGGTAGATGAGAACGGCGATATCACAGAGACTGAAGAGCGCACAGGCCACTGGGCGTGGAAGCATCCTCACCAGGCTGACGGCACAGTTACGCTGAAGCCTCTTGCAGGTGACGTAGAGATGGTGGATGTTGATTTCGCTTACGAGGAGGGACACGATGTCCTGCATGATGTAAGTGTTTTCGCTAAGCCCGGACAGAAGGTAGCCTTCGTAGGCGCCACGGGTGCAGGTAAGACCACTATCACTAACCTTATCAACCGTTTCTACGACATTGCTGACGGTAAGATCAGATACGACGGAATTAACGTAAACAAGATAAAGAAGAGAGACCTTCGTAAGTCCCTCGGACTCGTACTGCAGGAGACAAACCTGTTTACGGGTACCGTTATGGATAACATTAGATACGGCAGATTAAGTGCTACTGACGAAGAGTGTAAGGAAGCAGCTAAGCTGTCGGGTGCCGATGACTTCATCACGAGACTTCCTGAAGGCTACGACACGCTTCTTACGAATAACGGTGCGAACCTGTCACAGGGCCAGCGCCAGCTCATAGCCATCGCACGTGCTGCAGTTGCAGATCCGCCGGTAATGATCCTCGACGAGGCTACATCTTCTATCGATACACGTACTGAGTCCATCGTTCAGAAGGGTATGGATAAGCTCATGGAGGGCAGAACGGTATTTGTTATCGCCCACAGACTGTCGACCGTAATGAATTCTGACGTCATCATGGTTCTTGACCACGGACGCATCATCGAGCGCGGTTCACATGACGAGCTTATCGCGAAGAAGGGTACGTATTATCAGCTCTATACAGGAGCGTTCGAGCTCGAGTAAACGCGTTCATGAAGACTTCTTATGACACAACTGCTTTTGCCAAGATTAATCTCTTCTTAAGATGCTGCGGCAAGTACGATAACGGTTACCACAGACTTTACATGCTCATGCAGGAGATAGGTATCGGTGATGATATCCTAGTGGAGTTAGATGACGAGCGTGACTTTAGTATCGATATCGAGTCAGGTGTGGATATTCCTAAGGAGAAGGATCTGGGTTATAAGGCAGCCAAGGTCTTCTACGATGCTCTTGCTGATAAGTTAAGATCAGAGGCGAAGCCTGTACCGCGTTTCCCTTTTACGTTTATCAGGGAGACCAAGAGTGTTCCTTCGCAGGCGGGACTCGGAGGCGGTAGTTCAGATGCGGCAGCCGTGCTTCAGATCCTGCAGCAGCACTTCGATTATCCTTTTGATGCAGAAGAGATGACGAAGATAAGCAGCAAGCTCGGTGCTGATGTACCTTTCTTCCTTACGGGAGGTACATGTATATGTGAGGGTGTAGGTGAGATAGTAACTGAGCTTCCGGACCTTTCCGGAGTGAATATAATCCTGGTTAAGCCCGAGGCCGGAGTAGGAACGAAGGAGTGCTATGAGCTTTCTGACGCGAACCCGGCGGTCTTCGACGAGGAGGCTTACAGGGAGCGCATGAATGCCATTTTCACTGATGAGAAGAAGTCTCCTCTCGACAAGATAAAGGAAGCCTCAGAAGAGCTTACGAACGATCTGCAGGAGCCTGCCATAAAGCTCGCGCCCGTTATAGCGGATCTTATTGAAGCTGTAAAAAGAACCGGTGCCGTATTCACGGCGATGTCCGGTTCCGGTAGTTGTGTGTTCGGTATATACGAAGATGAGAAGTCTGCAGCAGAAGCGCTGGCAGCACTGGAGTCAGATTCCGTAACGTCAGGCTGTAAGATTATCCCTTCCGTTCTGATCTGACATATAAGCGAACAGTCCGCGCTCGTATCCGCGTGAATCTTCGCTGTCGAGTACTACAAATCCTCTGTTGTTATAGAAGTCTCTCATCTTGATGTTCGATACTGCTGTGTGAAGCAGTACCAGTCCGGATCTCGTGGAGATCGGCATCCTCAGTGCTTCGTTCATGAGTGACACTCCGAGACCTGTATCTCGGAACTGCTCACATACTGCGAATCTTGAGATGTAAGCGCAGTCTTTATACTCGCGCAGTGTTCTCGCGGTCTGAGCGGAGAAGCTGTACTTCATCGGGTTATCGCAGTAGCTTACCGTGATCGTTCCTACGGGAACTTCATCGCAGGTCGCGACGAGGCAATGATGCCTTCTGATCCTCTCCTTAACAGATTCGGTGCTCTCCGTAAGAGACTCCAACACCTCGGCATTGATGCCTGAAGACATACGGTAGAACTCCATGGCCTCGCGTATGAGGTCACGGATCTTCTTGGCTTCTTCGGGCAGAGCCTCTCTTATGATTATCTCGTCGTTGTTATCCATTAAGCCCCCGATCAGGAATTAAGGAAACAGTTCACGAGGATAGCCTTGTGAGCATGGAGTCTGTTCTCGGCTTCCTGGAAGACATAGCTTCTGGGTCCATCGATGATATCCTCTGTAACTTCGTAACCTCTGTATGCGGGCAGGCAGTGGAGGAAGATAGCATCCTTATCTGCGACAGAGAACAGTTCCTTGTTGATCTGGTAATCCTTGAAGATCTCGACTCTCTTAGCCTTCTCTTCTTCCTGTCCCATGGAAGTCCATGTGTCTGCATAAAGAACGTCAGCGTCCTTGGCAGCCTCGTAAGGATCTGTAGTCATGAGAACCTTGGAGCCTGTAACCTGAGCATCCTTAAGTGCCTGCTGAACATACTTGTCAGGGCATGTGAAATCCTTAGGGGATGCTACGGCGATATCCATACCTGCCTTGGCGCATGTCTGGAGCAAGGAGTTGGCTACGTTGTTGCCGTCGCCGATATAAGCGAGCTTCAAGCCCTTAAGGTCGCCTTTAACTTCCTTGATGGTAAGGAGGTCTGCGATCATCTGTGTAGGGTGCTGGTCATCCGTAAGACCGTTGATAACCGGTACGGAACCGTACTTGGCAAGATCCACTACATCCTGGTGAGCGAAAGTTCTGATCATGATACCGTCTACCATTCCGGAGAGAACCTTAGCCGTATCGTGGATAGTCTCGCCTCTGCCGATCTGGATGTCGTTGTTGCTCAGGAACAGAGCGTGGCCGCCGAGCTGGTACATACCGACCTCGAAGGAGACACGTGTTCTCGTGGATGACTTCGTGAAGATCATCGCGAGGGACTTGCCCTTGAGGTAATGGTGCTCGATACCGGCATAAGTCTTTGCCTTCATGTCGGCTGCGATATCAAGAAGATAATTAAGTTCTTCGATTCCTACGTCTTCGTGCAGATCGATAAAATGCTTCATACTGTCCTCACTTTCTGCTGCCCTTAAGGATCTTGGCAAGGGCGTTTACGAACATCGCTGCTTCTCTCTGAGTGATGATGAGAGGAGGTGCGATTCTGATTACTGACTCTCCGATAGCGCTTACGAGGAAGCCTTCCTGCATAAGGCGTGTCTTCATGCCTGCGGCCTGAATGGAGCTGTCGAATTCGATTCCGATAAGAAGGCCTGCGCCCCTTACGTCTACGATCTTGTCCGACTTCTCCTTAAGCGCATTAAGCTTGTCGAAAAGGAAAGCGCTCACGCTGTTGACGTTAGCAAGCAGCGTGCTGCCTGAGGAAGCAAGCTGGTCGATAACGACGTTTCCGGCTGCACATGCGAGGGGGTTGCCGCCGAAGGTGGAACCGTGGTCGCCGGGCTTCATGCCTGTAGCAACTTCATCCGTGCACAGCATGGCACCGATCGGAACTCCGCCTGCAAGACCCTTGGCAAGTGTCATGATGTCGGGGATGATGTCGTAGTTCTCGTAGCAGAACAGTCTTCCTGTTCTTCCGATACCTGTCTGAACCTCATCGATGATGAGGAGAATACCGCGCTCCAAGCACAGCTTCTTAACCTGCTTAACATAAGTTGCGTCTGCGGGGTGAACACCGCTCTCGCCCTGTACGAGCTCGAGCATAACAGCGCAGGTCTTATCGTCTACCTCAGCCTCGAGTGCGCTGATGTCGTTGAAGTCAACGTACTTGAAGCCGGGCACGTTAGGTGCGAATGCCTTCCTGAACTTCTCCTGGCCCGTAGCTGCGATGGTAGCCATAGTCCTGCCGTGGAAGCTCATTTTCGCTGTGATGATCTCGTTCTTCTCGGGCTGTCCCTTGTAGTAGAAATAGCTCCTCGCGATCTTGATGGCAGCCTCGTTAGCCTCGGCACCGGAGTTGCAGAAGAATGCCTTGTCGGCGAAGCTGTGGCTGCAAAGCTTGAATGCGAGCTCAGCCCTCTGCGGGATCATGTAGTAGTTGCTGCAGTGAATAAGCTTGCTTGCCTGATCACTGATAGCCTTAGTGAGGGCCTTGTTGCCGTGGCCCAGTGAGTTAACGGCGATACCGCCGATCATGTCCATATACTTTCTGCCTTCTGCATCGTAGAGCCACACGCCCTTACCCTTGGTAAAAGCGATGGGCATGGGTGCGAATACATTAAGACAGTACTTATTCTCGTAGAGCTTCGTGAGCTCCATATCGTTCTCTATAGC
>Ga0265300_10004122_pt1 | contig 11675 bp, 8 predicted proteins | sample AusTroGonzalo_MG_FD_193482 | JGI IMG/M metagenome (GOLD analysis project Ga0265300, IMG submission 193482) | Bovine rumen microbial communities from tropical cattle in Woodstock, Queensland, Australia - Gonzalo_03 | ecosystem: Host-associated > Mammals > Digestive system > Stomach > Rumen ... | reverse complement strand
CGGTACGCTTCCGTGCTCGACCGCTGCCCGGCCATCGTCTTCCTGCTCTGCGGCATCTTCCCGCTCGTCCCCGGCGCCGGCGTCTTCTGGACCTCCTACTACGTGGTTACCGACCAGCTCCGCCTCGCCCTCGGCAGCGGCTTCATGGCCGTCAAAGTCACCATCGCCATCGTCATGGGCATCATCCTCATCAGCGAGCTCCCCAACCGCTTCTTTACATTACGCCGCAAGGCGCATCGGGTGGCCTGATGGGTCCACCGTCTACGTGCGTGCGTGGCGAATGCGTGGCAGATAAATATCTGATACCTAGACGAATAACGATAATCGGTTGCGCATTTTGACGCAACCGATTTCGTTTAAATCACTCTGGGTCAGCGGTTTATCTGCCACGCTTACCGTCCTTCATGGCCTGTCGCCTTCGTCCGCCAGCGATTTTATCTTGTTGACAATGCGCGACACAGACGATTCATCTATCCCATCTGTGTCGCCATCGATATTGGGCCATTTCGGCTCGAAAACGGCATGTGACACAGACGAAGCGGCACATCTGTCTGTGTCGCTATGCAAAATCGGCCGCTAGCGGCAGCCGTTGGGCACGGAAAAGCCCCGATTCGTGTCGACACCGGCGGTTTAGAACTGCGCCGACACGAATACCCGTTAAAACGTGTCGACACCGGCGATTATCAGCGTCGCTGGCACGAAGATGGCCGAAAACGTGTCGGTGCAAGCCTTTGGGGGCAGTCAGGAAAGGCTAGAGTGTCCGGCGGATGGCGTCGGACCAGGCGGATTTGGCGGCGGCGACGGCGACGGGGGACATCGACGGCGAGAAGCAACGTTCAGACTGCCAAACGGCTTTGAGCTCGTCGAGGTCGGACCAGAAGCCGGTGGCCAGACCAGCGTTATTCGCCGTCGCCGACACATAAAGGGCCGAAAACGTGTCGAGACCAGCGGTTTTGAGCGTCGTCGACACGAAAACCCAACAAAACGTGTCGACACGAGCAATTACTTGAATCACATCGTTCCGCCGCCGATGAAGGCGCGGAGGAGCGAGGTGGCGGGGACTTCCTTGTCGGAGACGGGAGTGAAGTAGCGGATGAATTTCAGCAGGCGGTGCGCTTCACTGTATTCGGGACAATTCTTCGGTACCGTGCTGAGAATCAGCTCCGCGTGTTGGCGAAGCACCGCGAATTCCACCAGGTAAGCCGAGTTGAACATAACGTCCGCATTCTCCTGGTACGGATAGATCCACTGCTCCTCGGCGCGCCGCACGTTGGGCCACTGGTTGATGGTCTCGCGCGCCGAGAAAGCGCCCTTGTTGTAGTCGCGGATGATGCGGCGCAACAACCGGTTGTCGCTGGTAGGCACCCAGTTATGATCGTCCAGCGCAATGCTGGTGAGCGTCGAGATGAAAATCTTGAACGTGCTCTCCGGCGGAACCTGCGGAATCAACTGCGGATTGAGCGCATGGATACCCTCGATGAGCAGCACGCGGCCCGGAGCCATCTGCAGGTGCTTGCCGTTGTACTCGCGGCGCCCCGTCACGAAATTGAATTCCGGCACGTCCACCACTTCCCCGCGCAGAAGCTTGAGCACATCCTTCTCCAGGGCGCGGTGGTCTACCGTCTCGAAATTGTCGAAATCGTAACTGCCGTCCGGGAGTTTCGGCGTCTCGATGCGGTTCACGAAATAATCGTCGGTCGAGAACGAGATGGGCCGCAGACCGCAGGCCTTGAGCTGGACGCTCAGGCGCCGCGTCACCGTGGTCTTGCCGCTGCTCGACGGACCGGTGATCAGCACGATGCGCACCGGGTTGACAGGGTCGTTGTAGCGCCGCTCGATTTCCTCTGCCATCTGCACCAACTTCTTCTCCTGCAGGGCTTCCGAAATCTGGATCAGGTCCGAGGCACCGCCAGCCAGGCAGATGCGGTTCACGTCGCCTGCGTTCTGCATGTCCATGATCTTGTTCCATTTGAAATCTTCCGTAAACACCTCGAAGGTCTTGGGCTGGTCGATGAACGTCGCCAGGCGCTCCGGATGCAGGCGGTCCGGGACACGCAAGAGTATACCGCCATGATACGGGATTACATCCCACACCGTGATGTAGCTCGCGGAAGGCAGAAGGCGACCATAATAATAATCTACCGTGTCGCCCAGCATGTAGTAGTCCACGTAGGGCTGTCCGCTCGTCTCCAGCAGCCGCACCTTGTCCTCGTAGCCGTTCTCCCGGAAGATCTCGATGGCTTCTTCGAGCCGCACTTCGCGGCGGTGGAAAGGCAGGTTCTGGTCGATGATCTCCTGCATACGTGTCTTGATCTTCTGGATATCAGCCTCTTGCATCTCTGCACCGTCGGGCTTGTGGAGCTCGCAGAAGTAGCCGTTGGAGATGGGATGCTTGATTTCCATCTGGGCTTTCGGGCAGACGTCCTGCGCGGCTTTGCAGAGCAGGAAGCACAGGGAGCGGCAGTATACGCGGCGGGCGCTGGGGTCGCGCAGGTCGAGGAATTCGATGTCGCGGTTGTTGTACACGCGAAAGCGCAGGCCCTGTGACACGTTGTTGACCTTGGCCGAGACAATGGGATACGGGCGGTCGAATTCGAAGGCCGGGAGCATGTCCTCGAGGGTGGTGCCTTCGTTGAAGCGCTGGGAGGTGCGGGTGTTTTTGCAGTAGATGGTAAGCATGGCGTTTCTACACGTTTTTAAACGTTTCTAAACGTTTTTACACGGATAATTATCAGATTTTGTCGAAATAGCGGAGGATGTCGTCCCAGACTTCGGCGCGGCGGGTCTCGTTCAGGAGTTCGTGGCGCATACCGGGATATAATTGGGATGTAACGTGTGTGTAACCGGCCTGTTTCAGTTTTTCGACCGCCTGCCGGAACTGGCTGTCGTTGCCGCGGCAGGGATCTTCGGCGCCGGAAATGAAATGGACGGGCAGCTGCGGGTTGCGGAGTGTCCAGTGCTTGATGCTGTAGCAGTCCTGCATCAGGCCCAGCAGGTTGTAGAAGCCGTTGGCGGTAAAGACATATTGGCAGAGCGGGTCGGCGTGATAGTCCTTCAGGGTCTTGGGGTCGGAACAGACCCAGGCGGCGGGCCAGCCTTCTTTTTCGAAAGGCTTGTTGTAGGCGCCGAACGACAGTTTCTGCAGCAGCTTCGAGCGATAGTGCCAGCCTTTGAGCTGCCCCAACGACCAGGCCAGGGCCTTGCCAGGCCCTTTGGCCGGATTGTCGGCGGGTGTTCCGCAGACTACCAGTGCATCGACCGTATCGTCGTGCCGCTTCAGATAGGAGCGGACCGCCATGGAGCCCATGCTATGGCCGAAAAGGATGATTTTGGTACCGGGGAAGCGTCGGTGAATCCAGTCGTTGACGACGGCGATGTCTTCCACGAGCGTCCGCCATCCGCCTTTATACATATAGCCGAGGTCTTCGGCGTTTTTGACGGATGCGCCGTGGCCGCGATGGTCGTGAATGACGCAGGCGTAGCCATGCTCCGCCAGATAGTTCATCGTCGGCTCGTAGCGTTCTTTGTGCTCGCACATCCCGTGCACGAACTGCACGATGGCCTTCGGTCTCGGCCGCTGTTCCGGCTTCGCCGCCACCTCCACCGCCGCGGGTCCCGCTTGACCTTCGCTAACGCTCCGGCCCTCGCCGGTCCCGCCGGCGGCTGCGCCTGCAGCACTCGACGCGCCTGATGGGCCCGTGGCGCTCGTAGCGACCGTTGCGCCTGATGCGACGGCAGCTCCCGCAGCACCCGACGCGCCTGATGCGCCCGCGACGTCCGTAGCGACCGTTGCGCCTGAAGCACTCGATGCGCCAGCAGTGCCTGTTACGCCCTCCGGCAACACCAGCATCGCCGCCAACGTCAGCCCGTCGGCCGAAGCCGCCACGCTAAAATGCTCTATCATGATCGATAATTCGCTTAATCATACAAAATTAAGAAAATTTTTACGAAAAATACCAACCCTTTTTCGCTGCAATGTACACACGTGATTTTCAGATGATTACGCAATGTTCTCCCCTTCGTCAGCAGGGGGATGATATTGCACAACTTGTTGATTATCAGTTGCGTACGTTGCATCAGAAGGGGTATCAAAGCTGGAGCAAGCGGGCGGTACTGAAATGCGTAAGCAGGTCGGGATCAGCGGGAAAGAAGATGTTCAGGGCGGAAGATTTCGGGAAGCGCAGGAAGTATGGGTCGTTGTTGATATAGAAGTCGACGGAGGCGACTTCGCCGCTGCGAAGCAGGCCTCTCCGATAGGCGTTCATCCGCAGCAGATCACTCCGTTGCAGGACTATCTGCTGAGTATCGTTTTGCCGACTGCCCAACGCCTGCCGGTCAGCCTGCAGTGTATCGTTTTGCCGACTGTCCATTTCCTGCCAGTCACCCGGCTGTGACATACTCTGCCGTTGGCTCATATGCCCTGCGCTTCTCTTCTGCGACTCACTCTGCCGCTTGCTCGTCTGCCCCGCGCCTCTTTGCTGCCGGTCAGTCGGCTGCGACTCACTCCGCTGCGACGCGCTCCGCCGAAGGTTGGCCGGCAGGCGTTTGACGCCGATGCGGCCATCTTTCATATGGACCAGCGCCACGAGCTGGGGCTTCAAGTCCTTCGGAGCGGCCACCGGCGGCAGGGCATGGCGGTGCGACACCGAGATGTGCCGGCCGTACTGTTCGTTGAACTGCTTCATCCGCGCCCGGAACAGCCGCCCGTGCGCCGACGTATCCTGCCGCTGGTTGACCAGAATCTCATAATGGATCATCTCGTGAAGCAGGATGTCCTCGAGTTCATCTTCCGGCAGATCGTAGCGCGTGCTGATATGGAGGCAGAAATCGTAGTATTCCTGTTTGCCGAACAGTTTTCTCCGCTTTTTATAGGTGCAGGAGCCGAGACTCCGCACCGCCCGTCCCAATTTGATGGGGACCGGCGGCAGCGCGCCGTCGAAATAAGCGTGGTTAAACGTTTCGAAACGTTTAACAAGAAAATCCTGCGTGGCAATCATCATCCAAAAATACAAATAAATCGGCGGCGCCGCGGCAATTCGCAGCAATTTCTTTAAATTTGTAGAACCGACCAACCGCAAGCCAACGTCAGCCGCAGAAATCCCCATGAAAGAAAACGCCTATATCCTCGCCCTCGACCAGGGAACGACCAGCTCCCGCGCCATCGTCTTCGACCACGAAGGCAACATCGTGGTAACCAGCCAGAAAGAGTTCCCGCAATACTTCCCCAAACCGGGCTGGGTGGAGCAGAAGCCCGTCGAAATCTGGTCGTCGCAGTCGGCCGTCATGGCCGAGGCCATCGCCTCGCTCTGGGAGTCCGATTTCAAGATCTGCGGCATCGGCATCAGCAACCAGCGCGAGACGACCATCGTCTGGGACGCCGTCACGGGCAAGCCGGTCTACAACGCCATCGTCTGGCAGGACCGCCGGACCACCACGCTCTGCGACGAACTCAAGCGTCAGGGCCTGACCGACATGATCCGCGAAAAGACGGGGCTGCTGATCGACCCGTATTTCAGCGCTACGAAAGTGAAATGGATTCTCGACAACGTGCCGGGCGCCCGCGAGCGGTCCGAGAAAGGGCGGCTTCGTTTCGGGACGGTCGACAGCTGGCTGATCTGGAACCTGACCAAGGGCATGGTGCATGTGACGGACGTGAGCAATGCTTCGCGCACGCTGCTTTTCAACATCCACACGCTCGACTGGGATGCGGATCTGCTGAAACTTTTCGGCGTGCCGGCCTCGATGCTGCCGCGCGTCGCCTCCTCGAGCGAAATCTACGGGTACACGCGGGCGCAGGTGCCGATTGCCGGCATCGCGGGCGACCAGCAGGCGGCGCTTTTCGGGCAGATGTGTCTGGAGCCGGGCTCCGTAAAATGCACCTACGGCACGGGCAGTTTTTTGCTGATGAACAGCGGCGCGAAACCGATGGCTTCGCAGAACAACCTGCTGACGACGGTGGCCTGGAAAATCGGCGAGCGCGTGGATTATGCGCTGGAAGGCAGCATCTTCGTGGCGGGCAGCGTAGTGCAGTGGCTGCGCGACGGGCTCGGCATTATCCGTTCGTCGGACGAGATCGAGGCGCTTGCGGCGAGTGTACCGGATGCGGGCGGCGTGGTGTTCGTGCCGGCGCTGACGGGGCTGGGCGCTCCTTGGTGGAATGCGGAGGCGCGAGGCAGTCTCTACGGAATCACGCGTGGCACGACGGCGGCGCACATTGCCCGTGCGGCGCTCGACGGCATCGCGTTCCAGACAATGGACATCGTTGCGGCGATGGAGAAAGATGCCGGTGTGCCGTTGCAGAACCTGAAGGTCGACGGCGGCGCGGCGCGCAACAATCTGCTGATGCAGTTCCAGGCGGACCTGCTGGGCGTCGAGGTCGTGCGGCCCAGCACGACGGAGACCACGGCAATGGGCGCCGCCTTCCTGGCCGGCCTGGCCACCGGCTTCTGGTCCGACCTCGACGAACTCAAAGCCGTCTGGCGTTCAGAGCGTTGCTTCAAGCCGACGATGTCCCCCGACGCCGTCGCCACCGCCAAATCCGCATGGTCCGACGCCATCCGCCGGACACTCTAGCCTTTCTCTCTGCGCCCAACGGCTTGCACCGACACGTTTTCGGCCATCTTCGTGTCGGCGATGCTGATAATCGCTGGTGTCGACACGTATTGCAGGGTTTTCGTGTCGGCGGCGCCGAAAATCTCCGGTCTCGACACATTATACCGGGTTTCTGTGTCGGCGCACATCAAAATCGCCAGTCTCGACACGAATCGGGGACTTTCCGTGCCCGGCTGCCGCTTGCGGCCGATTTTGCTTAGCGACACAGACAGATGCGCCGCTTCTTCTGTATCACATGGCGTTTTCGAGCTGAAATGGCCAAATACCGATTGTGACACAGATGGGATAGATGACTCGTCTGTGTCGCGCATAGTCAACGAGATAAAATCTCTTAAATCGCTGGCGGAAGAAAGCGACAGGCCATGATGGAAGGCCCGGGAAAGAGATGCCCGGTCAAGCCGGGCATGACAAAGGGAGCAGACTCGGGATGAAGGAGATGCCCGGTCAAGCCGGGCAGACGAAGATAGCAATACGACGGGGAGAACAAACGGCCACCGTTTGCGGCCGATTTTTCATAGCGACACAGACAGATGCGCCGCTTCGTCTGTGTCACTTGGCGTTTTCGAACAGAAATTGCCAAATATCGATGGTGACACAGATGGGATAGATGACTCGTCTGTGTCGCGCATAGTCAACGAGATAAAATCTCTTAAATCGCTGGCGGAAGAAAGCGACAGGCCATGAATGACGGCAAGCGTGGCAGATAAGCTGATGACTCAGAGCGTTTTAAATGAAAATTCGGTTTCGTCGAGATGCGCAACCGATTTTTTATAGCGACACAGACAGATGCGCCGCTTCGTCTGTGTCACTTGGCGTTTTCGAGCTGAAATGGCCTAATACCGATTGTGACCAGATGGGATAGATGACTCGTCTGTGTCGCGCATAGTCAACGAGATAAAATCTCTAAAATCGCTGGCGGACAAAAGCGACAGGCCATGAATGACGGCAAGCGTGGCGGATAAACTGCTGATATATAGCACTTTAAATGGAATCGGTTGCGTCAAAATGCGCAACCGATTATCGTTATTTGTCTGATTATCAAATAGTTATCCACCACGCATGGGCGGCAGGTCGATGGGGGCATGCACGTACGAGTGGACCAGCGGGACGGGCGGGCGGGTCAGAAGTCGCGCTGCTGGGAGTCGATGATGATGGTGACGGGGCCGTCGTTGACGAGGGAGACGTGCATTTCGGCGCCGAATTCGCCGGTGCCGACGGAGTGGCCTATGGCGGCGGACAAAGCGGCGCAGAAGGATTCGTACATCGGGATGGCCAGTTCATGGCCAGCCGCCCGGATATAGGACGGGCGGTTGCCTTTCTTGGTCGAGGCCATCAGTGTGAACTGGCTGACGACCAGGGCTTCGCCGCCGATGTCGACCACCGAGCGGTTCATGACGCCGTCTTCGTCGTCGAAGATGCGCAGGCCGGCGACCTTTTTCACCAGATAGTCCAGATCGGCCTGTTCGTCCGTGGGGCCGACGCCAAGCAAAATCAGCAGTCCCTGTCCGATCGAAGATTTAACTTCGCCCCCGATCGTCACCGACGCCGAAGACACACGTTGTACTACTACTCTCATTCTATGTCTATATTAACAAAATCTATCAAACTTTGTTTGAAACGACTACGTCTCGTCTCTCATTAATTGGATGTATCTTCGTCAATGTCCCGGCTTTGGCCAGTCACAACGACCAGATATCTCGGATCAGCGGAACTATCAGGCGGGATAGGTGTCGATGTAATTTGGGGTAGGTCCAACAAATTGGTTGACATCTACCCCTCTGGAGAGCCTGGATGGCCGATTCTTGGGGTACTACCCCAAAACAGCAGGAGACCTACCCCGAAACATGGCAGGACCTACCCCAATATAACACATGTCTACCACACTCCTTTTCCTAAGATCCGCAATACATCCATTTCTTCTGAGCGACACAGACGGTTTATCTTTCTCGTCTGTGTCACGAGGTTAAATCTGCTATTTTCGGTCCCAAACCCCTTCTGACACAGACAAAACGATGCCTTCGTCTGTGTCGCTAGGTTAAATCTGCTATTTTCGGCCCCAAACCCCTTCTGACACAGACAAAACGATGCCTTCGTCTGTGTCGCTAGGTTAAAACTGCTATTTTCGGCCCCAAATCCCTTCTGACACAGACAAAGCGACGACTTCATCTGTGTCGCGAGGTTAAAACTGCTATTTTCGGCCCCAAATCCCTTCTGACACAGACAAAACGATGCCTTCGTCTGTGTCGCAAGGCTAAAACTGCTATTTTCGGTCCCAAACCCCTTCTGACACAGACATAGTGACGACTTCGTCTGTGTCGCGTAGAGGGAGACTCCACAGCCAACGTCTAACATCTGCCCACCCGGTTTGGTCTGCAAGGGCCGCCGATGCAGCCGTCCCTGCATCATCAAAAAGGACGGTGATCCGCTATCTCCGACCATCTTATAAATTCACCGGCCTCAGAACGAAGTGGAAACGATACTCGCCGTAGGGCAGGCGGTGCTGGGGGAGCGGGAGGGCGCCCCAGCTGTTGACGCAGGCGACGCCGGCCTGGCGGTAGTCCAGGAGGAGGTTCGTGACATCGTCTTCCCGCAGGAGCTCACTGTGCCGGTTGTCCTTGATGTCGTTATCGTCGAGCGTCTCGATGGTGTAGTGCAGCGCCGAAGCCGAGAACGGCTCCTCCGCCGACACTTCCAGTCCCCTGCCCTGCGCATCCGTCAGCCGCAGCCAGCGGATATCGGTCTTTGTGCCCGTCTCCTGCGGCCGGATGTACGGATAGAACTGCTCCGTCACCGTCTGCCGCCACCAGCCCAGGAACGAAGCCGCGTTGCGGTCCGCATAGTTCTCGAAGGGGCCGCGGCCATAATATTCCAGATTCTCGAACGAGCGCGGCATCTGCAGCTGCACGCCGAAACGGAACAGGTCGGGCATGTCTTTCGAATTCCCCGGAATCAGCGTCTCCACGATCTCCATCGCACCCTCGTCGTTGATGCGGTACTCCATCCGCAGCCGCGTATCCGTGCCCGCCACCATGTACTCGATCTGAATGACCTGCAGCTTGTTCTTATCATATTGCGACAGGCTGTAGAATGTCAGGCGCGGCTTGCGCCAGATCTTCATTTTCTGCTGAAGATCAGCACCATAGTCGTTGTCGGTCGGCGCCCGCCAGAAGTTCGGCAGGATGGTCGTGCCCTGCTTCAGCAGGTCGACGCCGCCCACCCGATAGCGCTGCAACTGGCCGTCGTCCACCGAGAAGACGATGGAGAAACGCGCGCCCGACACCGTGAACTGGTGCGCCGCCGTGTTGTTGATCTTCGGACGCGCCGCACTCTTCAAAGGCGTCATCGCCCAGACATAGTCGTTGAGCCGCAACTGCTGACGCGCCGCCACGTGCCCGGCCTCAAGCATACCCTCGTCGGCCTTCAGCACGTAAGCCAGATTCAGCAGCCACTCGCCGGACGAGTCGATATCCCCGTACGGGATGTCCAGGACCCGGCGGCCATGCGGCGCTACATTCACGTCTTCCACGACGCCCGTACCCTGCACCTCGCCGTTGCGCAACAGCTCCCACTGCAGCGTATATGCCGACAAATCCCTGAAAAAGAATTCATTGTATACTTCCACTTTCTGCGGCTCCACCAGCGAAGACCAGATGTCCTGGTAGCACCAGCCCACCTCGTACATATGCGGATTCGGCACACGGTCGGGGCTCACCAGACCGTTGTCGCAGAAATTCTGGTCCGTGGGATCCGTCGAATTGAAATCACCGCCGTAAGCATAGAAACGCTTGCCGCTCTTGTTTTTCCAGTGGATCGACTGATCCACGAAGTCCCAGATGAAGCCGCCCTGCAGCTTCGGCAGCGTGCGGTAGAGGTCCCAGTATTCCTTGAAACCACCCTCCGAATTGCCCATTGCATGGCCGTACTCACACTGGATCAGCGGCTTGGTGCGCTCCGGATTCTCCGCGTAACGCCGCAGGTACTCGTGGCTGGCGTACATGGGGCAGAAGATGTCGGTCCGGCCGTCGTAGAGCGCCCGCTCGTACTGGATGGGGCGGCTCGGGTCGAGGGCCCGGACGCGGTCGTAGGCCGCATCGAAGTTCGGGCCGTAGCCGCCCTCGTTGCCCAGCGACCAGATGATGATGGACGGATGGTTGAAATTGCGCCGCACGTTGCGCTCGTTGCGCTCGATGTGCGCCTGGCGGTAGGCCGTGTCGCGGGCCAGCGTGCGCTCGCCGTACCCCATGCCGTGCGATTCGACGTTCGCCTCGGCCACCATATAGATACCGTAGCGGTCGCAGAGCTCGTACCAGTAAGGGTCGTCGGGATAGTGACAAGTGCGTACCGCATTGATATTGAATTGCTTCATCAGCTTGATGTCCTGCTCCATGCGCTCGCGCGAGACCACGTAGCCGCCGTCCGGGTCGAGCTCGTGGCGGTTGGCGCCCTTGATCAGCACGCGCTGGCCATTGACCAGCAGGTCGGAACCTTTGATCTCGACTTTGCGGAAACCGACGTCGAAGTGCAGGGTCTGGAGGGCGCGCTTCCCTTCGAGCAGCCGCACCTCCAGCTGGTAGAGATACGGATCTTCGGCGCTCCATTTGCGGGGGTTCTGCACGTAGAAACGACCGCTCACGAAACTGCCGGAAGTCTGGATGGGCGTGCCCACTTCCTGCCCTTCCGCGTCGAGCAGCCGCAGCTCGACATGCGTTCGGGCATAGTTCGACACCGTCAGGTTGACGGCCAGCGTGCCGTCGCGGTAGTCTGCATCAAGATCTGGCGTAATCTGCACGTCTTCAATGTGTTTGGTCGGGCGCGTAAAGATGTAGCAGTCGCGCGCCACGCCGGCGAAGCGGAAGAAATCCTGGTCCTCCAGGTAGGTGCCGTCGCACCAGCGGAACACCTGGAAAGCGATGAGGTTGCGCTTGCCGGGCTGCAGGTAGTCCGTGATGTCGAACTCGCATTCCAGCTTGCTGTCCTCGCTGTATCCCACGAACTTGCCGTTCACCCAGAGGTAGAGGTTCGAGGTGACGGACCCGAAGTGGATGATCACCTGCTCCCCTTTC
>Ga0265300_10004120_pt1 | contig 11678 bp, 12 predicted proteins | sample AusTroGonzalo_MG_FD_193482 | JGI IMG/M metagenome (GOLD analysis project Ga0265300, IMG submission 193482) | Bovine rumen microbial communities from tropical cattle in Woodstock, Queensland, Australia - Gonzalo_03 | ecosystem: Host-associated > Mammals > Digestive system > Stomach > Rumen ... | reverse complement strand
CCCTCACGGCCTCCGACTCGGTGATTATCCCCATCCAGAGCGAATATTTTGCTCTCGAGGGTCTTGGTAAACTGTTGAATACCGTGCGTATCGTGCAGACACGCCTCAACCCCAAGCTCTCCATTGAGGGATTGCTCATCACCATGTACGACAACCGTCTCCGTCTGGCCCGTCAGGTGGTCGAAGATGTACGTGAGCACTTCAAGCAGATGGTCTTCAATACCCTCATCTACCGTAACACCAAGTTGGCCGAAGCACCGTCTTATGGCAAGAGCATCATCATGCATGATGCCGCTTCCACCGGTGCTATCAACTACCTCAATCTCGCACAGGAAATTCTGGAACGAAACAAAAAATAATAGAAAATGGCAGTAAAGAAAAGTGGTGGTCTGGGACGTGGATTGAGTTCCATCCTTCCTGATACCAAGGATTTGGAGGTCAATAACACTGTCACCGCCGCCATCAGCACCATACCCTTGAAAAAGATTGTCGCCAACCCCTTCCAGCCCCGCAAGGAGTTTGACAAGGAGGCCTTGGAGGAACTTGCACAATCCATCCGTCAGCAGGGGGTCATCACTCCCGTTACTGTGCGCAAGATGCCCGACGACACTTACCAGCTCATTGCCGGTGAGCGTCGCTTCCGTGCCTCGCAGCTTGCGGGTCTCAAGGATATACCGGCTTATGTCCGTGTGGCCACCGACAACCAGATGATGGAGATGGCTCTTGTGGAGAATATCCAGCGCGAGAACCTCAACGCCATTGAGGTGGCGCTGGCCTACAAAGCCCTCATCGAGGAATGCCGTCTCACCCACGACCAGCTCAGCGAGAAGGTGGGAAAGAACCGCAGCACCATCACCAACTACCTGCGCTTGCTCAACCTGCCGGCTGAGACCCAGTTGGCTCTTGGTAGCGACAAGATAAGTATGGCTCATGCGCGCGCGCTCGTAAATGTAGAGGATATAGACCTCCACCTCGAGATACTCCATGCCATCATCGACCGTCATCTCTCTGTCCATCAGACAGAAGATATGGTCAAGAATGCCAAGAAGAAACCCGTGGCCCCCACCACCAAGAAACGTGGCGAGTTGCCTGCAACACATGTGGAGGCACAAGGTCGTCTCAAAAAGAAGCTCCAGTCGACAGTGGAAATCAAGCGCTCTCAGCGCGGAAAAGGCTCCATGACCATCTATTTCAACTCCGACGAGGACTTCAACCGCATCCTGCAGTTGATTGAAAAATAAGAATAATGAAGGGAGTGAAAAGGAGTGCAAGGAAGTGCAAGGGAGTGCAAGGCAAAAATGTCAACCGACAGTATTGTCCCCGCACTCCCTTGCACTCCTCTGTATTTCTTACACTTCTTCTTTTTACCCTTCACCTTTCACCTTTCACCTCGCAGGCTCAGCGTGTCGAGGTGCAGCCTCCGGCCGAACCAGTGAATGTTGTTGTTCCGGAAGAGCATTCCGGTACCAAAGCCCTCCTCTGGTCGCTCATTCCCGGTGGAGGACAAATCTATAACGGGCAGGCTTGGAAAGTCCCCGTCATCTACGGCGCTTTCGCCGGCATGGGCTACTTCATCCACTACAACTACACACGTATGGTGAAATTCAAGGATGAGTACCTCTACCGTGTCAACCATAACGACACCCCCAACCTCGCCGACTACGCCAACTATCCCACCTCCAATATCTATAATCTCTACAACTCCTACAACCGTGACTTCCAGCTCATGGTCATTATCACCGTTGGTGTCTATGCCCTTAACCTCGTCGATGCCTATGTTTTCGGCCACCTCTATGACTTCCGCATCGACGACGACATCTCTCTGGCTGTCGCCCCCACGCTCCAGCCCACGCCCATGGGCTTCCAGCCTTCGTTGGGAGTGACTCTCTCATTTTAGAAAACTTAGAAAAACTAGTTAAACCAGAAAAACTAGTTAATCTATGCAATAATAAACAAAATAACACGTTTAATCAAGCAAACACAAAAAACAACAAACAATGACGAACTCTCTTTTTATTCTTCTTGACAGCGCTACTGCCGAAGCCCCCAAGTCTCTTTCTCTTTGGGAGATGGCTGTCAGTGGCGGATGGATTATGATTATCCTCGGACTGATGTTGGTCCTTGCCGTCTACATCTTCATCGAGCGTTACATTACCCTCAGCAACGCTCTCAAAGGCAACGACGACAGCGTCTTTATGGACGAAATCCGTCAGCATGTCCACAACGGCAACCTCGACGAGGCCCGCAACCTCGCCAAGCAGACCGCTTCGCCCCTGGGTCGCATGATCAGCAAGGGCTTCTCGCGCCTCGGTCGTCCGCTGCCCGACATCCAGGCTGCCATCGAAAGTGAGGGCAAACTCGAAGTCGCCAACCTTGAGAAACGTGTCTCCCTCGTCGCCACCGTGGCCTCTTTGGGACCCATGCTCGGCTTCCTCGGCACCGTCACCGGTATGATTACCGCTTTCCAGGATATGAAGAATGCAGGCACCGACATCAGCATCGCCACCCTCTCCGGCGGCATCTCCACCGCTATGGTCACCACCGTCGGCGGCCTCATCGTCGGTATCATCTGCTATTTCCTCTATAACCTCCTTGTCTCCCGCATCAACAAAGTGGTCTTCGACCTCGAGGTCCGCGCCAACGAGTTTATGGATCTCCTCCATGAACCGGCCTAAAAAATGTTTGAATGCTTGATTGTTTGAATGTTTGAGTGCTGTCGCGCCAAATTCTCACACAATCAAGCAATAACACAATCAAACAATAATAGTAATGATTAATCTACAGAATAAAATACGTGTCGAGACTTCCTCGTCGAGCATGAGCGACTTGGTCTTCCTGCTGCTCATTTTCTTCATGATTACCTCGACTCTCATTAGTCCCAACGCCCTGCCGCTGAATCTCCCCGAGAGCAGTAGCGACACCCGCGTCAAGCAGGACCTCACCGTCTATATCGCCTTCGACGAGGCTGGTATGCCTGCCTACTACATTCGTGATGAGAAGACTCTTGTCGCTCGTGAGTCCCTTCAGGATGAGCTGAGCAAAGCGCTCGAAGGCTCCGCCAAAGACGCTGCCATCGTGCTCCGCGCCGATAAGGATATGCCCGTTGAAGAGGTGGTATACACCCTCGACGCTGTCAACCGAATCAACGATGCCGACCCCGAGAATCACGCCCACAAGGTCTCTTTGGCCACTGTCGGTAAAGAATAAAAAAAACAAACAAAAGCTATGTCATCGAAAACCAAATCCGCCATCTCTACCGCCATCTTTGTCGGGGTGATGCTCCTGCTGATGTTTTTCGTCAGCGGCTACACCTTCGACAAAGGGGCCTACGAGAAGGAAAACCCTCCCAAGGAACCTCCCGAGGGTTTCGAGGTGAGCCTCGGTGAACCCGACCGCGGACAGGGTGACGAACCCGCTCCCGCGGCCAAACAGCAGACCACTACCAAGCCTGCTCCGGTGGCACCGCAGCAGAATATTCCCACCCAGCGCAACAGCGACGCGAAGGTCAACGCCAGCGACAAAACGGTCACCACCGACGCCAAAACCACCGAAGTGAAACCCAAGGAGCCGGAAATCAACCAGAACGCCCTCTTCCCCGGTAACCGCAACAAGAATAGCACGGGTAGAGGACAAGGGCTCGGCGAGGCTGGCACTCCCGGCAACCAGGGCCAAGCCGACGGCAACCCCAATTCACTCAACACCAACGGTAATGGTGGCGGAGGACTCTCGGGCAATGTGAAGGGCTTCAAAGTTGTCTCCCATCCCCCCATCAAGTTCAGCTCCACGCAGACCGTCAACATCACCTTCACCCTCGACGTGTGGGTCGACAAGAACGGCAACGTGACACGTGTCGACTACCGCACCTCTACCTATAGCGATGTCCGTCTCCGCGACAAAGCCATCGCTTTGGCCAAGGGTACCAAGTTCGCACCGCTCCCGGGAACCGATATGGGCGACGAGTTGCGTAAGGGTACCATCACCGTCACTTTCAAGAACACCAAATGAGACTCGACAAATACCTCTGGGCAGTGCGCCTCTACAAGACGCGCTCCCTCGCCGCCGATGCCTGCCAGTGTGGCAAGGTGAAGTTGACGGCCGAGGGTAAGGAACTGAAGCCCTCCCACGAGGTGAAGGTAGGGGAGAGGTTCAGCCTCAATCTCGACCAGTTGCACAAGGAAATCGAGGTCCTCGCCATCCCGCCCAACCGCGTGGGCGCCCCCCTTGTCCAAGGTTTTATGATTGACCGCACCCCGCAGGAGGAATACGAGCGCATCCAGATGGCCCGCCAGTACGCTTTCGAGAAACGCGACCGTGGCGTCGGGCGTCCTACAAAACGAGACCGTCGTGACTTAGAGGAGTTTAAGTACATGTAAAAGGAAAATTCCGGGAAAAAGAATATTTTTCCGAAACTTTTTGCAAGAAAAAACAATCAAGTAGTACCTAATAACGATTCGAGACAGTGGAAGACAAGGAAATCGTCGAAAGAATCCTCTCAGGAGACACTGAGCAGTACACGCTCATCGTGCGGCGCTACCAGCAGATTGTGGCCAACCTCACCTACAAGCTCTGCGGCACGCGCCTCGAGATAGAGGAGGTGACACAGCAAGTCTTCGTCGAGCTCTACATGGCCCTTCCCCGATTCCGTTTCGACTCGAAGTTGAGTTCTTACATCTACCGCATCACCGTCAATGTCGTCAGCAAGATGCTGAACAAAAGCAAACGCTTCGTCAGCAGCGACGAATGGGAGAACCCGCCCGAGGAGGTCTCCACCGACCGCAACGCCGAGCAGCAGATCATCCACAACGAACAGATGGATGCCCTCCGCACCGCTATCGGACACCTCAAGGACGAACAACGCACAGCCCTCATACTCTACACCTTCGAGGACTTCTCCTACAACCAGATTGCTGAAGTCATGCAGTGCAGCCTCGCCAAAGTGGAGTCGCTCATCTTCCGAGCCAAGAAAAACCTGGCAAAGGAACTGAAAAATTAAGAACAATGAATATCGACGAACAACTGAAACAACTCGCCCAGCAGACTTGCCCCAAGCAGGTCGATGTGGTGGACAGTGTGATGGCCGAGGTGCGCAAACACCCCTACCTGCAGCCTGTCGCCAAGCCCGCTGTGCGCAAGGTCCGTTGGGTGCCCTGGGCCTCCCTCACGGCTGTTGCTGCCGCGGCGGGTCTCGTTGTCGTCAACCTCACCCCTGCCGTTGCCGCCACCTATAACGAAGAGCAGATAGGCTCCATGATGGCCTCGGTGGCCGACTATAACTACTACGCCCCTGTCGAATCGGCAGCAGAAAACCCCATCGATTACCTCTACGACGACTATTCGGATGAGTATTAATTATTGCGTTATGAAAAAAGTCCTTTTCCTCACCTTGACCCTTGCCCTCGGACTCTCGCTCTCTGCACAGCGTCAGGGCGGTCAGCGTCACAAAGACCAGCGTCCCGATATCACGCAGCTTGTCAGCAACCTCACCGACAGCCAGAAGAACAAGCTCGAGACCGTCACCAGCGAGTCGCGCCAGCGTGTCGACAAGCTCCGCGCCCGCCAGAAGACTGTGCGCGACAGCATTGCGCTCTATATGGACCGCGAAGGCGACCAGTCGCGATACCTCAATCCCCTTTTCGATTGCGAAGCCAAAATCCAGGCCGAGATTTCTCGCGAGATGTACAGCACTAAAGTGCGCATCGAGCAAGTCCTTACCAAAGAACAGCGTCAGGAGTTCCAGAAAGTTTCCAAGCAGCACCGCAAGAAACACGGCAAAAAGCATCAATAATTACGTATTGCTCCGAAAGTACCCTCTCATAGTAACCCCACACGGAAGTGTGGGGTTATTTTGTTCTTGTTTTGTAAAAAATAATTTATGGCTAATTGACGATAATTCACGTTTATAACTATTACGGAGATTTTTTTTTCAACTTGTCCTTGTCTGTTTTGGAAAAAATATGTAAATTTGCACCCAAATTCAACCCATAAAAACAACACACATGAACAACAGTATTTTCGTTTTCCCGAAACCTGAGAATGAACCCGTGAAAGGCTATGCCCCCGGCAGCCCCGAACGCAAAGAAATCCGCAAAGCCCTCGACGAGCTCTACAAGAAAGTGACCGAGATTCCCGCCATCATCGGTGGCAAGGAGGTCAAGACCAAGAATATGGGCGAGATTGTGATGCCCACCGAGAATCACCATGTGTTGGCCCGCTACCACAAAGTGGGCGAGAAAGAGGTGCAGGCCGCTATCGACGCCGCCATGAAAGCCCAGAAGGAATGGGCCGAGACCCCCTGGATCGACCGCGCCAGCGTGATGCTCAAAATCGCCACCCTCATCAGCGGCAAATACCGCTACCTCATCAATGCCGCCACCATGCTCGGCCAGGGCAAGACCACTATGCAGGCCGAAATCGACAGCGCCTGCGAGCTCTGCGACTTCCTGCGCTACAACGCCCACTATGCCAGCCAGATTTATAGCGACCAGCCCTGCAGCGACAAGGGCACGCTCAACTATGTGACCTATCGTCCCATGGAAGGCTTCGTCTTCGCCATCACCCCCTTCAACTTCACCTCCATCGCCAGCAACCTCTGCCTCAGCCCCGTGCTCATGGGCAATGTCTGCATCTGGAAGCCCTCCACCACCGCCATGCTCTCCAACTACCTCCTGATGAAAATCTACAAGGAGGCCGGTCTGCCCGACGGTGTGGTCAACTTCCTCCCCGGCAGCGGCGCCCTCATCGGCAAGGTGGCCTTCGCCAACGAGAACCTCGCGGGTGTCCACTTCACCGGCTCCACCGCCACCTTCAAGGGCTTCTGGAAAGCCATCGGCCAGAATATCGACAAATACAAGAGCTATCCCAAGATTGTCGGTGAGACCGGCGGCAAGGACTTCATCATGGTCCACAAGAGCGCCGACCCCGACCAGGTGGCTACCGCCATCGTCCGTGGCGCCTTCGAGTTCCAGGGACAGAAATGCTCCGCCGCCAGCCGCGCCTATGTGCCCGCCTCCATGTGGCCCAAGGTGGAAAAGATTATCGGCAAGATGCTGAAGGAGATTAAGATGGGCGACGTGCGCGACTTCAGCGCCTTCGTCAACGCCGTCATCGACGAGGCTTCCTTCGACAACTGCAAGAACTATATCGACCACGCCAAGAAGAGCAAAGACGCTGAAATCGTCTTCGGTGGCAAGTGCGACAAGAAGAAAGGCTGGTTTGTCGAGCCCACCGTCATCCGCGCCCTCAAGCCTAACTACAAGAGCATGTGCGAGGAGATCTTCGGACCCATCATCACCATCTATGTCTATGAGGACAAAGACTACGAGAAGACCTGCCAGCTTTGCGACAGCACCTCGCCCTACGCCCTCACGGGAGCCATCTTCTCAAGCGACCGCAAGGCACTCCGTGCCGGCTACGACCTGCTGAAGAATGCCGCCGGCAACATCTACTTCAACGACAAGCCCACCGGAGCTGTCGTTGGCCAGCAGCCCTTCGGCGGTGCCCGCGCCAGCGGCACCAACGACAAGGCCGGTTCCTACCTCAACCTCATCCGTTGGACTTCGCCCCAGGCCGTCAAGGAGACCTTCGACCCCGCCTACGACTACAAATACCCCTTCATCAGCAGCGCCGAATAAGCCCTGCCGCGAAGTGGTAAGTGATACATTGTTTGAATCCTCTGACTCTTGCGAGTCGGGGGATTCTTCTTTTGTCAATTCCCCAGAAGGAATTTGTCCGCACCCTATATAACTGCTGTCCGAAGTGCGTCCGGCATAGTCTTCCACGAAGCCGTAGAGATGCACCTCGCATCCCGCCCAACGTTCAGGCAGCTCCACCGTCACCTGGCGACTGCGGCGGTAGGCAGGCACCGACAGCACCCCCTCGTCCATTTCCGGACACCAGGCATAGAGATACACCTGGTCGTCGTTCGACGAGCAGAGATGCTGTGGGTTGCGCTCGAAAGGCACCGTAACGGTGCATCCTTCAGCAATTTGTGGTGTCTCGAAGCCTACAGGTGCCACAGGGCCGATGCTGAGGGTGAGGCTCTCGTAGTCTATCGTCAGTTGTCCGCCTTCCAAAGAAAAACAGTCGCTGTTAACGCTCATAAAATGGTTACACTCCGTGCGGTGCATCCGCACAGCCTCTGTGTGCATCCCGATACGCAAAACCGAACGCAAATGTGATGCCAACTGCGACACCCGTGAAAAAAGACCGCGAGCCCTCTGTTGCCGCTCCGTGCGCGGATTGCGCACCCTCCGCGGCTTCGCCCGCAGACACCATTGTCCGCGCCATTCGTAGCCTATCACTGTCCCGACGGTCCCGCGGTAGCCGTCGTTGATTCCATAATGTTGCTTTGCCATAATTGTAAAGTTTAAAGTTTAAGGTTTAAGGTTTAAGGTTTAAGGTGTATTTCCTGCCTCCGGCAGAAAAATGAAACATATATAATATAATCTCCGAACGTGTTACCGAGGGAATTTTAACTAAACTTTAACAGTTTATCCTCCTCACGACGGTGTATCATCGCCGACTGTTGTCGGTGATGATACATTGCTGATACGTCGTTGGGACGGATTTAGGACGGTGTTAGTATCTGGGGATGCTGATTTTTAGATGGTTGTGAGTTTGTTTTATACATGAGAGGTATAATTTAAAAAATATTAGTATATTTGCAATTATATACTAAACGGGATGGAATATTGTAATCTGCTGGTAATCATTGAACAACGCGTATTTCGCAGGTTTTTCGCATTTTTAAATCGCGAGAGTGTTTTGTTTCCCATCGTTCCTACCCGCCGCAAGATTTGCGGAACGGGATTATTTTGCATTTAATTAATTATTTATATAACCAAACATTATGAAAGAGACAAAGAAAAAGATGTACGAGTCCCCACAACTGACGGTGGTGACCTTCAAGACAGAACGGGGCTATGCCAACAGTATAAACCTACAGATTTACACAGGTGATATAACGCTCAATTCCAGAAAAAGTTATGGTGGTGCGACCTTGGAAAATGGTGGAATACAAGAATGGTTTTAAAGAGGATTGAAATATGAAGAAGATTATCAATAAGATTTGCATGTGGGCCACCCTGTTTGTGGTGGCTGCCACCGCCCTTTCGTGCGAAAAAGAGGATGCCACCACTCCGGAGGCGAAAACCTTTACCATGACCGTCAACGCCACCAAGGGCGGCAAGAACGCTATGAAACAGCTCACCCTTGACGGCCACACCCTCAACGCCACTTGGGCCGTGGGCGATTCTGTTACCGTATACAACGTCACCAAAGGCGCTGCCCTCACAGGCACCCTTAAGGCTCAAAGCGCTGGTGCAAGCACCAGGCTATACGGCACGCTTACCGGTGTTATTGAGGGTGGCGACCAACTGAAGTTGACGTTCCTCGGTCCTGACTATGGCACACAGGACGGCACCTTGACCGGCAGCGAGACAAGTATCGACAAGGTATGCGATTACGCTGAAGCCACAGTAACTGCATTTGTTAGCGGCTCAGGAGTTACAACCATTGATGCCGAGTTTGAAAACAAACAGGCCATCGTGAAGTTCACATTAAGGAATTTCGGCGACATCAGCGATGTCAATGTGTCGCGCCTAACCGTCCGCGATGGTACCAACACCTACAACGTCACCCCCGCCTCGGACACAGGGACGCTCTATGTGGCCATCCCTGCCATTACCTCGGGAACGCTGACCCTCACGGCCGTCGGCACCGACAAGCCCTACAAGTACGAGCGCACGGGAGTCACCTTCGAAGCCGGTCGCTACTATGAGATTACGGTGGGTATGTCGGTGAACCTCGACAGTATCTCCAGTGATATCACCCTGCAAAACGGCGACAAGGTGGTTGGTGGGTATGAAGGTAATAATAAAGTCTACCAAGTCTCTATTGCTGCCGATGCCACAGTGACACTTGGCGGCATGAGAATTAATGGTTATGAGATCCCATACGACGGGGAATGGGCTGGCCTCACTTGTTTGGGCGATGCCACCATCAACCTCATCGGAACGAACTATGTCAAGGGCTTCGATGGAAGATATCCCGGCCTCTTCGTGCCCTCGGGCAGCACCCTTACCATCCAAGGCTCAGGTTCTCTTGAAGCCAGAAATAATGGCCGTGGCGCTGGCATTGGAGGTGTTTCATCGAGTTATGATCATAATTATTCAGGAATTGACTGCGGCAACATTGTGATTACAGGCGGCACCATCGATGCCCAAAGTTCTTCCGGTACTGCAATCGGTAGTGGTTTGGATGCTTCCTGCGGCAATATTACCATCACCACTGGGGTCACCAGAGTAAAAGCATCAAGATTAAGCGGCGCATCCGATTGTATCGGTCAAGGTGCAGGCGGTTCTTGCGGCACTGTGACCATCGGCCTCGTGGCGGGGCGCATCTCTGGCAGTTCCTTTACCTATCCCACCACCATCAACGTCGGTAGCCTGACGGCAGATTATGTGGCACGATATGGCGATACGCTGACGGGCACACGTACATCAGGTTATAAGGTTTCTGTCTGCGCTGGCGGCAATGTAACCATCAACAATCTGAATATTAGTGGATGTCCAGATGCCGGCCTCACCTGTCTGGGCACTGCCACCATCACCCTCAACGGGACGAACTCTTTGACGGGAGAAATGGGGTTCCCTGGCATTTTTGTGCCTTCGGCCAGTACACTCACCATCCAAGGAAATGGTTCGCTTGCCGCTGGAACCAAGAGCAGCTCAAGCCATGCTGCAGGCATTGGTGGTGGTGATGCTATGGACTGTGGCAACATAGTGATTACAGGTGGTAATATTACTGCTACGGGTGGGGATGATTGTGCTGGTATAGGTGGCGGATATTATAATACAGGTGGTTCTGGTTTGCATGCCATGTGCGGCAACATTACTATCAGTGGCGGAACAATAGTGGCCACGGGTGGCGGATCTGCAGCTGGTATCGGAGGTGGCTATAATAGTCTATGTGGCGATATTACCATTACCGCCGGTGTGACCAGCGTGACAGCCACTAGAGGAGGTACCTATAGTGATGTCATTGGTAGAGGCTTTGGTAATTTTCGTGACTGTAGCTCGGTGATATTCGGCAATGCCACGGTGTTCAATGGTACCGCTTGGTCGCCCGACCCGATGGTGGCCGGCACCTATGGCGGTTTGACGCTCGCCATCTCTAATAGTGACAACACCTGGACACTGACGCCACTGACGCCGCCATCCAAATAAGAGCCAACTCCCAGGAGAATTTCCGAAGAGAGCGGTTTTATCCAACAGGATAATTACGACAGGAGGGCGCCCCGCATGGGGCGCCCTCCTTTGTGTGTCGAGATTCCTCTGTGGTTGCTATGAGCAACAACACGTGGGAAGGAAAGAATGATTACAGCTGGTGATACAGAAACTCATCGAGTCCGAGCATGGTCATAATCTGTACTGATTCGGGGTCATCCGTAGGACGGACAAGGACGTTGTCGCTCGCGCGATAGGTCACAGCAAATTGCATGTCTGGTATGCTCAAGGTGGTACCGTCCCAGGTGTAGTGTACAGTGTTGGTTACATCCCTACTGTTTCCTGCCATTTCGAAATGGACAACGCGATTGAGAGAATCGGCGGAGAAGATTTGGAGTTCGTCGCTCATGACGATTTCCATACCCTGGACGTCTCCTTCATAGTAGAATTTCC
>Ga0265300_10004113_pt1 | contig 11689 bp, 6 predicted proteins | sample AusTroGonzalo_MG_FD_193482 | JGI IMG/M metagenome (GOLD analysis project Ga0265300, IMG submission 193482) | Bovine rumen microbial communities from tropical cattle in Woodstock, Queensland, Australia - Gonzalo_03 | ecosystem: Host-associated > Mammals > Digestive system > Stomach > Rumen ... | reverse complement strand
GTCTTCGACGACCACATCAAAATTGAATTCACGGTCGAGCTTGCGGATGTTCATTGCCACCGTGAGCTGGAACAGCAAATCGCCACCCTTGCGCACCACCTCGATGCCATCTACCGTTTCGCGGGCTTTGCAGCCGGCAAACGCCGTCGTCAGGAGCACAACCTTGTGCCCCGCTTCAGCGATCTGCGAAAAAATGCGGTGTAGGTGCTTTTCGGCGCCCCCTGCGGCGGGGTGCAACCGATCGCGATAATTTACGACAAGGATGTTCATCGGCTAGGGCTTTTTGCCCAAGACTCCAATGCACAACTGCGTGTAGTGCATAAGCGAATTGTTTTCAAGAGCATCCAGAATTGCATCTTTCGCTTTCTGGTATGCCGTTCCCTGCAACGGATACTTCGGGAGTTCCACGCCCACCTTGAAACCGACTTCACGAACGATTCGGTAGAACAGGTTCGGGCGCATCCAGTCGCCATAATCGTAAACGCATTCAAAGCCAGCATCGGTCATGAGCTTCTTGAGCTGCGGCATGGTAAACTGCTTTTCCCAGCCGGCAAACCACTTGTCCATAGCAATCAAGATATGCTTGATGACCGTGTAGGGGTGAACCGTCTGTGGCACGTCGCACAGGCAGTGACCGCCATGCTTAAGAATGCGGTAGTTTTCCTTGATGAGCGGGAGCGAATCCTTGAAGTGTTCGGCCAGGCCCTGATGGAAAACCAAGTCAAAAGTGCAATCCGGGAACGGAGCCTTAAAGGCATCGCCACGAACCAATTTCAGATTATCGTAAAGGTTGTCTTTAGCTCGAATGGCATCTACAATCTTCAAACTATTCTCTGCGTAATCGAGCACATAAACGTCAGCACCCAGGCGGGCAAGTTCGGCACTGTCGCGACCGGTACCGGCACCGACCTCCAAAACCTTCAGGCCTTCGAGCTTAAAATTCTTCTTAATCGTGTTCAGCACAGACGGGGACGAAGGGTAAACCTTCTCCATATCGTTCTTCTGCTGCCAAAATCTGTTCCATACAGACTGATCAGGTTCTTTAATAGACATAGCGCGTAAAATATACTAATTCGGAATTAAAAGACATTAGTTTATATGGCCTAAAACGGGGCCCAATCATTACAATTTTTCGTATTTTGGGGCATTTTCGTACAAGAATTCCGCCAACGTCCCAGCAGCAAAAGTCATAAATTTATGACAATAGTTGAAAATCAACGACTATTTTTCTATTTTTGTAGACAAAATTCATCAAAGTGTGACAATATACGGGAAATTTGATACACTTTGCAATTTTTTTACACTTTTGGCACGCATCTTGCTTAAAAAAATACGATATTAAGGATGTAAGGTTACAAAATGCATATTGATTCTACTGATACCACTCTAAAACGTTACCTCGAAGATATTAGACGCACCGCTCCCCTCTCTCGTGAAGAAGAGCAGATTCTTTTCCAGAAAGCCAAAGAAGGCGATAAGATCGCCCGTAAAAAGCTTATTTCTGCAAACATGCGTTTCGTTTTGAAAGTTGCAATTCAATACCGTGGCTGCCCGATTCCTCTGCCGGACTTGGTGAGCGAAGGTGCCATGGGTCTTGTACGTGCAATTGAATCCTTTGAACATACTCGTGGTCTTAAGTTCATTAGTTACGGCGTGTGGTGGATTAAGGCTTATATTACCCGCGCTATCAACGAACAGGGTAACCTGATTCGCTTGCCGGCTAACCAGCACCTCCGCGTGCGTAAGGCTTTGCACGAACAGAGCCGCGGTAAAGAGATTAACGAAGAGATCCGCGAACTTATCCAGATCGGTCAACGCGGCGTTTCCTTCGATAGCCCCCTCAAGGCAGACTCCAAGGCAACTTATGCCGAAGTGTTGCCCGATGGCACCGCTACGAACCCGGAAAACGAATCCGAAATCCAGAGCGTCGAAGCTTTGGCCCGCGATCTCATGGAACAGCTTCCGGAACGCGAAGCCAAGGTGATTACCGGTATCTTCGGCATCAACCAGGAAGCTCCGCAGACGTTGCGCGAAGTGGGTGAATCCATGAACATCTCCCATGAACGCGTGCGTCAGTTGCGCGACCAGGCTCTCCGCCGTATCCGCAAGTACAACAGCAAGGAATTCTTGCAGGACAAAAAAGACGCGTTCCTCGCCGCGATTAACAAATAACCAAATTCAACAAAACTTACACAAAAACGGTCGCACATTCGCGACCGTTTTACATTTTATAAACTAATGCGTCTAGGAATGTATGGACCCCGGACGCAACGCGTCCAGGGAGACATAAGAGACTACTTTTTGTGTTTCTTGCGGCGCACGCCCCACTTGTCCTTGATCTCTTCGACAATCTTCTTGTCTTCGTAGCGGACCACCATCTTGAACTGCACGGTGTACACGCCAGTTCCGACGAAGCGACCCTTGTGATCCTTGAAGTTCCAGTTCACAAAGACCTTCTTGTCGGTTTCAAGGCAGTTACCGCCAAACTTCGGGCTTTCGCAAGGCACTGTAATAATGGTGTCGTTCACGTACTGGCCCAAGTGATCGAAGTAGTTCACGATGAACGAGATGTACACATCTTCGGGCTTCAAGGAATCGAGCACGGTCGGGTCATAGGTTCCGTCAGAAGAGACCTGGGCGCGGTCAAGGAGCTGCGGCACAAAGCGTTCGCCCAACTGCACCAACTGTCCAAGAGCTCCTTCCTTTTCCATGTCTTCCTTGGTGGTCGAGCCCGGCACGTAGCGCAGGTTCACAGAGCTAACCGTCTGCAGCGTGTAGGACTTGCCATCGGCATCTTCCATCGGACGGTCATCGTTCACGTCGAACGTACCCATCTGAGTGGCTTCAACCAAGTGGTTCAGGAGACCGCCGATAATAACTGCCTGCGGATTTTCGCCAGCGATATTACCGTAGTTATCCTTGATAGCATCCTTAAGACCCTTGTGCACCACGATAGAGTCACCCGGCATAATCGTTCCGTCGCTTCCGTTAAAGACGAGCTTTGCGGTAAGGCCATCCGGAGACCAGTCGATTCTTGTCGGATTCAGTTCAATCGTTTCTTCACCATGAATGTAAGAGAAGTAGTCCTTACCCTTCAGGTTCTTCGTGTAGATCGGTTCCGAGAACTTGATTTCAAGCGTGTCGGCCTTCTTGCCGTAGCTGAGCGTTGCGCTGGCAACGACCGGAGCCATCTTGTCAACCAGCGGTGCAACATCTTCATTTACGAACGTTTCGCCAAAGATCTTGTAGTAGGTATAGACATTTGCCTGCGGCAAGTTATCGCTAATACTCGTGACACCAGAAGCAAGCTTGGTCGTCGAGAACACATCCCAAATAACGCGGGTCGGATCCTTCGGATCGATCTTCATGTTTTCGGGCTGAGCCTGCAGTTGGATCATCATACCGCGATAGCTATACCACGGGAAGCTCATGTACAAGGATTCGTCCACGTCATCCTTCGTGAGTTTCTTGTCAAACACGGCCACAATCTGGTCAAGAACGCCATCGCCATCGGTATCCCAGTATTCCACATTCTGAACCATCGGGAATCTGTCAACCACCTGAACAGGAACTTCGCGTTCATATTCGTCAGAGGTGATGTACGGCAAATTCGTGAAGGTTGCACCCGGATACAGCGACACGCTATCCTTGTTGTTGCCCTTCAGCTTGAAGTTCTTGCCAACCAGAATCACGATATCCTTGGCAGGCATATACACCTTCTTGATCTGGTCCACATCGAAGCCATAGCGTTCTGCGCTCTGCTTGATCATGACCAGCATTTCGGGCATACTGATGTCCACCGGGAACAGGTCAACGTTATACTGCAAGAACAGGGAGTCAAGACCGTTTACGTTGCGAATAGCGTAGGCATCCTTAATGACATTGCTACCCACTTCCACAATCGGGGATTCACGCACATAGGTTGCGCCATCGCTAGCCTTGTCGGCGTAAGTCACAAGAGCCTTGGCATCCTTCGGGAATTCGCCAACAGACGGAAGCACGAGGCTAGAGACATCCGCCAAAATGCGGTCGCGAGCAGAATTGAGCTTCGGATCCACGCAATCAAGCGTATCCTTGCCAATCACAAGCTTCACGCCATCCAGGTAGTAGCTCTGCGACAAGGTGTCGTTCAACAGGATTTCTACGTAATCCAGAGCCATATCGCCATCGGTATCCTTGATGTAGCCGACGCGGGTATCCGGAATCGGATCGTAGAAGTTGATGTTGTCGATGATGACCATTTCATTGCCACCATACACCTTGATCGAACCGCCCTGGACCACTTCGTTAGCCGTCACGAAAATCGTCACGGAGCCGTCAGCGTTAACCACCAGGGATTCATTCTTGGAGCCATCCGTCGGGTCAACCAGCTTCACACCTGTCTTCGAAACGAAGCGGAGCGAATCCGGAGAACCGAAGTAATCCTTGACTTTATCCTTATCCAAGGTAATGGCAACGACATCGCCCACCTTGGCAGAATCCAAGCCGGAATTATAGTGCAAATCCATCGGAATACCCTTGGGGTCGTTAGTCAACTGGTAGTAGTTACCATTGATCTTAACCACCTTCGGGTTGTTCGGATCAGGATCCGTGGGAACAAGGACCACCGTCTTCGAGACAAGGGAGTCACCCTTTTCAAAGTCGTCTGCAGACGGGTATTCGTCGAAGCCATCACCCGAACCTTCATCGTAGTCTTCAGCACCAAAATACACTCTCGAAGAACTGGAGCCATCGCCTTCGTCTTCGCCACTTCCGATTGTACGGCTCGAAGAAGACTTGTCGCCAACATCTTCGCCATTGCCCTGTTCGCTGCTGCTAGAACCGTCGCCATTGCTATTGCTGCTGGAGTGGCCGCCGTTTCCGCCAGAGCTCAGGTTAGAACCATCGCCAGCGCTGCTGGTGCCGTCGTTACCGCTGCTACCGTTGTCATTACCGGAGCTGCCTCCGTTGCTGTTAGAACTTCCGCCATTGCTATTGGAGCTACCGCCGTTGCTGTTAGAACTGCCGTTGTTGCTGCCAGAGCTAGAGACTTCGCCGCCAGAGCTATTGCCATTGCCAGCAGAGCTCAAGTTGGTGCCGCTGCTAGAATTGCCGTTGTTGCCGGAGCTAGAGCCGTTATTGGAGCTGCTAGACTTTGCGCTGCTAGAAGATTCATTGTATTCCACCAGCGAAGAACTGCTTTGGGAATCGCTAGAAATTTCATCATCGCTACCCGTATGACCGCCTTCACGAATCACGCCCACACCAGAGAGCGGAGCCAAGTCATCGAGGTAGTTATCAATCCACTGCACGTGAATCAAGACGTTGTCGTTAATCAACTTTTTCGGGTTTGCGGCATAGTCCACAAAGATCATGTGACCCGTATTAGATGCCACAAAAAGGTGACCGTAACCGTCCGTGGTACCCTGGTCCAAACGCCAACCCACGCCACCTGTTCTCGGACCACTCAAGTTCTCCTTCGATTCTTCGAAGAAGTATGTACGCAAATCAATTTCAGCAACCTTCTTCGCCGAGACTTTACCGTTTTCATAAGACGGCTTAATCTGCACAATCTTGGAACCACCGAACACAAAGATGGTCTTGGAATAGATATCGTAGGCGCCACCATGAGCACCTTCCAACGAGTCAATCAAAACCTTGGTACCGATAGAAGCGATGACCTTGTCACCCACTTTACCGCCATAGGTACCCTGGTTTGCATTAGTCACAGTCACCCAAGTCGTATCGGTGAACACGCCGAAATACGAATCCTTTAAGTTGTTCTTATTTCTGCGTTCCTGTTCCGTACAGGCTCTGGTACCGCCGCCAGCTTCGCAACCACCGCCAAAGTAGTCAGAACGCGTAAAGAAGGCAGTTCCTTCGCTGTCCCAAATCACGGTTGCCAACTTCTTGTCTTCTTCAGAAGTGTGCTTCGGTCCCCTGGGCTTCAATTCAACCTGGTAACCGGTCGTTGCAAAGTTGTTGGGGTTTTGAGCATCGATTTTCGTCGAGAAACGGTACAAATAGCCCGGAATACCGGCCGCCCAAAGGTTGTCACCCTTTGGGTCCATCATCAAATGCCAGAAACCACCCTTACGTGTTGCAGGAGTAGCCCTTGCGACACGGCACGCTTCGCCTTTTTCCTTGGCAGTCTTGCTCACCTTGAAAATGCGTTCGCCCTGGCCGGCCACCAACAAATCGCCATCGGGGTGGTGGACAATACCATCGGCACCTTCCATGCCATCGCCTTCTGTACAAAGAGTCTTCTTGTCAGAGGGTTTCATCAAAAGATAACCAGCACCATTATACTGGTAGCTGATACTCTTGACGCGGTCACTCTGCTCGTACTTGGTATAGTACAGCGTAGCCTTGGTTGCAGCATGCGGCACAATGTCGCCAATCTGCTGAATCCAAATACCCGTCGCCGGGTTTTCCGGGGCGGGAATCTCTACGTCCGCGGCAGCGCCTGCCACCATGGACAACAAAACCATCGAAATGTATTTGGCCGTATTTCTCATGTTCTTACCCTCGGAAAAAATCCTTATTTAGCCCTCTTAGAAGAGATACCCCATCTAAAGATTCTTTCAACCTTAAAGTCGTCCTTTGCTCCGTAAACCTTAACTCTGAATTTTGCAAGATAAATACCGGCGCCCACCTTGCGGCCGTTGTCGGCACGCATGTTCCAGCGAACATAGAGCTTGTCCGGATTTTCAAGGCAATTCCCGTCGAAGAACGAATCGTCGCAAGCAATGCTGCCCGAAGCGCCGCCAACGTAGTTGCCAATGTTTGTATACACATACAGTTCCCAATGGAGCCCGATATCTTCCATATTCGGCACAACCTGACCCTTGTCATTTTTACCCATAATGGTCGAATAACCGATATCCATGAGCACGCCCAGAGAAGACTGATCAGAAGCTTCCTTGGCATCCTTCACATGTTCAATCGTGAACGACTTCACGCGATCGCTGAGTTCTTCAGCCTTATTCAGGTCCGCAAAGGAATTCGTCTTCATAATCACGCGCGGGTCGCCTTCCACCATAACAGTCGGAGCAAGTTCAGACACCTTGTTGCCGCTCTTGTCGACAAGACCGCTCGTGAAGTTATCGAAGCGCACGGAGTCAGCAGGATTCATGCGAGATGCAAGATCTTCGCCGGCTTCCATGTACAGAACCAGTTCGCGGCCATTTTCGCTCCATTCCGAAGATCTCAGGCTGTAATGCACCCAAGAGCCATCGACATAGAAAGCGAGGCAGTCGTCGGAAAGATCCACGCTATTCTTGTCCATCGCTTCGGAGAAGCTAATCTTGAATTTATCCGGTTCCATCATCTGGAAAGATTCCGGATACAGGAACGTCGACGAAATGACCGGAGCCATATAGTCGTTCATTCCATACTTCATTTCTTCTTCGGCTTCCTTGCCTTCGACAGAAACCTTATTGGTAATCGAAGCAAAGCCGTATTCAGTCTTTCCGTCCTTCGAATAGGACTTGTCAATTCCTGTCAGCAATTTCTTGATATCGTATTCTTCGGGATCAAGAGCAAAGCCAAGCAGCGTGCCGTCTTCCGAAAGGGTAAGGTCTGCGGGGTTCGGATGAATCGCCACCTGTTCGCCATCATTGTCGAGCCAGTAGAAGGTGATATCCATCTTCTTGAGATCGGCTTCGGTAATCGGAGTTTCAAAGCCGAGGGAAGTAGAATCCATGCGGCCATCGCCGTCGCGGTCATAGAATCCGTTCTTGTCGTTGTCCACATAAATGCGGCCAGCATTCTGCACCGGAACTTCCTGGTTGTTCTTGCTGGTCGGTACACCGTCGGCGGCAGTCAGAATTCCATCGGGGCATTCCTTGCTGCTGCAGATGGTTTCGATCTTGAGCATGTCGCCCACAGACACAACGCCGGATTCCACAGTGAAGACCCACTGGGTTCCCTTCTTGGAGATAGCATCTACATCGATTGCTTCGCCATTGAGTTTCAAACCGCGACCGCTTGTCCAAGACGGATCAATGTCCTTGTTGAAGCGAACGATCAAGGTATCCGTTCCATCGTTACCCTTGACCAAAGTAGCCAACTGAATGGCAGCACCGATGCTATCGGCAAGAGCGGTCGTGAGCGTGTCGCAGCGGTTTCCAACCGAGCACACATAAGCCTTTACTGCACCCTTCGCATCGTCACCCTGAATTTTAACCTTGACATCGGGCAGTCCAAAGATATCGCCATCTTGCTTGACATCGCCGCTGTACTTTTCAAAGGACTTGTCGCTCGGCCAGCTGTAGAAGAAATCCTTCACGTCCATGGAATCGGTCTTGCCGCCGAACCAGGTCGCAATGCTGTCGCCGATGCCGTCGCCATCGGTATCGTAAATGGCAGCGTTATCGAGAGTCGGCATATCGGGGTTCACGAACTGGTATTCGCCCGGGAACGGATCCGTCAGAATGAACTTGGTATCGCCTGCGGAATCCTTTCCGTCGTCGAAGGCATTCATGCTGAACGTAGAACCGTCGGTAATGGCCTTGGTCGCAACTACCAGGAACTGGCCCTTGCCGTTATCAATATTTAAGCGAATGGTGTTGTCACTTTGCTTCAGGTTTACTCCACCATCGCTCAAGAACTGCAGGTTTTCGCTTTCACCGAAAGCCTTGAAATAGAATGTCCTCTTAAGAGTCGAATCGACTTTACCCTTAGCCGGACCAACGGGAATAATTGCTTCGACATCGACGTGCATGGTATCGCCCACTTCGTACTGGAGCTTCGTCACGTCCGTCACTTCTTTGCCCTTCACAATGTACTTGAGGTACGGCACGTAGAAGTTGTAGACCAGACTCACAATGGGATCGGTGGCCGATTCGTTTTCGGCAGTACCGAGCATGAAGTTGTAGAGTTTGTAGCGGCTACCGACGCGGAGTTTCACGAGACCGGAATCTTCGTCAGCCTTTACGGACTTCATGTTGTGAACGACAGAGGAATCTTCCGAAAGTTCGAGAGTCAAAGTGTCGCGGCCATAGTCCTTTTCTTGCGGAGCATAGATGAAGAAGGATGCACCCTTGATAGCGTTTTTCTTGATGAGGTCTGCTTCGGGCGGAACCACGTAGAGAATGGCGCCACGATTATCCCAGATGCGGTAGTACTTGCAACGCACATCAGGTTTGTCTGTTTTGTAGTCAATGCAATCGATAGATTCAAGCGCAAAAGCACCCGCTGCAAGGAAAAGCAACGTAAGCAACATCAGCGAAAGAATATGATTTTTTACAGACTGCATTCTGACCTCTAAAAATGACTCCACTTACGCAAAGAAAACTTTGCATAACATATACTCCAAAGATATGATTTTTTTTAGAAAACGGACAACAAAAATTTACGTTGTGATAGGAATCTCAAGGCATTTCCAAAGAGGATTATTCCAAGTTGGAATAAGAATTCGCCAAATCTGTGACAATTTCGTCCATAAAAATCCAGCCGCGGCCATTAAGGCACAAATTGGATTTAGTTTGTAACAAATTTAACAGATTACGTTGTGTCAAAAAGCCCTTCGAAACCCAGCGTTCGCACACCGATTTGTCCAAAACGATACCCATTTTTTCGAGATCTTCAGTCGAAAGCCCCTTGGATTGACGAAGTGAAAGCCATAAAAGTTCCATAATTTCGTCTTCACGCCTCAGCCGGTCAACCGAAAGCATCGATTCCGGGCAGTCGGATTTCACGTAATCGCGCCACCGGGGGTAAATTTCAGGGGCATAATAGCGGACACCATGCAAATAGCTGTGGGCACCAGGGCCAAAACCCGCGTATTCACCGCGATTCCAGTAATTCTGGTTATGAGCACTTTCAAATCCGGGCCGCGCAAAATTCGAAACTTCGTAGCGTTCAAAGCCCTTGCGCTCCAGGATTTCGACTCCTCCCATGTACATGGGTTCGTACAGGTCTTCGTTTACCGAAAGCTCCCCGCGATCCACGCGGTGCCCGAGCCTAGAGCGGGGCGAAACGTTCAATCCGTAAAAACTCACGTGATTCAGCGGGAAATCCGAAAGGCGGTCCACATCCGCCAAGAAACTTTCGACGGTCTGTCCCGGCAAATCGAACATCAAGTCCGCATTTACCTGCAAATTCGGCGTAGAGGTCAGTAAATTCAATGCCTCTAGCCCCGCCTCTACCGAATGCGAGCGCCCGACCGTTTTCAACAAATTAGCGTCAAACGTCTGGAGCCCAAGACTGATGCGGTTTACGCCCAGTTCCATCGCGTTTTTCACGGACTCAGGGCTAGTGGATTCCGGGTTGAATTCCATGGAAACTTCGCTTAATTTGGACACATCGAGCCCTACCGAAGCGAGGCATTCAAAAATCTGGCTCAGGTATTCCGCCGGCAATTCCGAGGGGGTTCCCCCACCCAGGTAAAGCGTTCGCGCCGAAGCAAGCACCCCTGGATTCGCCTTTTCGAAACTTACAATTTGCTTACACAACAAATCCGTATATTCGGCAAAAATTTTCGATTGCGACGGCATTACGCGAAAATCGCAATAATCGCAAACTTTTTTGCAAAACGGCACGTGAAGATAAACACAAAACATCTTTTACAAACGAATAAAAATATTACAAAAAGCCTTTTTTATAAAATTTAGATTATATAAATGTATATGGACAACAAGCAGTTAAATAAATTCAAGAAAAAATTGAAGAAGCGGCTCCCGCTCCTGATTTTTTTGACGTTGTCCACCACCATCTTCTTTTTGGCATCGACCCTGCTTCTAGACGAATCATACAAAGATATCATTATTATTGCCATGATTTGGGCGTTGCCTCTATTTATCCACTGAAGGTGCTATGGCCATTACCCGATTAACGCAGCGTAAGTGCAAAGCGATCGCTTTCTATATCTTGACCTGGGTTGCATTTACCTTGAGCGCCTCGGCCCTTTTGACGTATGGTTCCGGCAACGGATTCGATGCGACCCGCATGCTGTACATGCTGCAGTTGTCGCTCTTGACCGGCCTTTCGCACGCCATTTACGACGTCATGATTTTGCAAGACGAAATGGACAAGAGACCCGTGGCCGCAGCCCTGTGCATCCGCTCCTGGTTTTTCTTGGCAAGCATTTGCGCAAACCTTACGCTTTGCATTCTCATTTGGGACATTGACCGTAGCGAAGGTCTTATCAACGAAGCCGCCTTGCAACACGTACTGAACGAGTTCAAACAGTCCAGCACGCATATCCTGATTTTCGAGCTGTTCATGCTCGGGCACCTGATTACCTTTATCCGCTCGGTCCACAAGAAGTTCGGCACCCGCGTGTTCATAAACACCCTGCTCGGCAAGAACCAGGACCCCAAAGAAGAAGACCTGATATTCATGTTCATCGACATGAAGCATTCTACCGAGATTGCCGAAGAGCTGGGACACGTGAAGTACAGCAACTTTATTCGCGACTACTACCGCCTGCTTTCGAACTGCTGCGAAGAGAACCACGGCGAGATTTACCAGATTGCAGGCGATGGAGTTTTCTTGACTTGGAAAACCAGCGACTGCAAGCGCGCCGCTCGCCCGCTGGACTGCTTTTACGACTTTGCCGAATGCCTGGAACGCACTGCATACAAATTCAAAAAGCGCTACGGCATCGTTCCCGAATTCAAAGCCGCCGCCCATTGCGGAAAAGTCATCTCTACCGAAGTCGGAAACTTCGGAAGTGAAATGGCCTACCACGGCGACGTGCTGAACA
>Ga0265300_10004110_pt1 | contig 11695 bp, 9 predicted proteins | sample AusTroGonzalo_MG_FD_193482 | JGI IMG/M metagenome (GOLD analysis project Ga0265300, IMG submission 193482) | Bovine rumen microbial communities from tropical cattle in Woodstock, Queensland, Australia - Gonzalo_03 | ecosystem: Host-associated > Mammals > Digestive system > Stomach > Rumen ... | reverse complement strand
AAGTCAAACCTGTCCACAAACTTGGCCAACGCCAATGCAGTGGCAAACTTTGCAAACTCAGCAGGCTGCAGGCTTACCGGACCCAGATTGAGCCACGAACGCGATCCTTTAGTGTCCTTGGCTACGAATATGGTAAACAAGAGCAGCAATAGCAGAGCGATATAGATTATGTAGGCGTATGAATTATAAAAGTTCTGGGTAATGAAAAGCATCACGGCACCCAGCACGAATGCACACAGTATCCATACCATCTGCTTACCCGGACGCGTGGCAAACGAGAAGAGGTCCGGATTCTCCATGTCGGCACTGGCTCCGCATATGCTGAACCAGCCGCACACCATTATGACCACCACAATCAGTATGGTCAGCCAGTCAAGCTTTCCTATGATATCAACGTTCCTCCTCTCCATAATCAATCACACGACCGGAATAATCTTCAACCTTGCGTTTGCTGGCCTCACTCAGGCCGCCGGTTATAAACTGCTCCATCATCAACGCGCCTATGGGCACGCCATAGACAGCGCCGAAACCACCGTTCTCCACATAAACCGCAATTGCAATCTGGGGCTCATCCATGGGAGCGAACCCCATGAATACGGAGTGGTCGATACCACGGTTCTGGGCTGTTCCCGTCTTGCCGCACACCAGATAGTCGCGGTTGTTGGCCGAACGGCATGTACCGTCTATGACCGACTGGCGCATGCCTCGTACCACAATCTCATAGTTCTCCTTGTCAACTCCTACGTAATGGGGAGTGGTATATGCGGAATCAGGGGTTTCGCCTTCTACACTACGGACCACATGCGGCTTTATGTAATAACCCCTGTTGGCAATAGTGGCACCAAGATTGGCTATCTGCAACGGGGTGAGCGTAACCTCACCCTGCCCTATGGCATTGCTTATGGTAGTAAGGCCGTTCCATGATCCATTGTAATGACGGTCATAATACTCCGAATTCGGGATCATTCCACGCGCCTCGCCAGGCAGGTCCACACCTAGCGTATAGCCAAATCCCATATCCACCATGTAGTCCTTCCAAACCGTAAGTGCATTCTGGGGCGTCTCATATTTGGCGGCGCCTATCATGTAATAGTAACCCCAGCAGAAATAGCCGTTACAGGAAGTGGCAATGGCAAAATTCAGCGCCAACGGAGACGAATGGTCATGACAGCCCACCTTAAGTCCTCTGAACGAGAAACCTCCGTGACACGGATACTGGGTGCGTGTATCAATAATACCCTCCTGCAGAAACGTTAGAGCCTGCGATGTCTTGAACGTGGAACCGGGAGGGTAAGTGCCCTGAATGGGCCTGTTCAGAAGCGGCTTGTCCCATCTGGCCTGCAACTCCTGATAATGTTCTCCACGATGGCGTCCTGACAGTTCTGAAGGATTGAACGTAGGCGACGACACCATACAGAGTATTTCGCCGGTCTTGGGCTCGATAGCTACTATGCTTCCTATCTTGTTCTGCATGAGCTTCTCACCCAACATCTGCAGCTCTATGTCCAGTCCGAGAGTCAGATTATGCCCAGGTATGGCCTCCTTGTCAAACTCTCCGTCATAATAACTGCCCTGAATACGTCCGAACGCATCCTTGAGCAGCACTTCGGTACCCTTTTCTCCGCGCAAACGGGATTCATAATATTTCTCAACTCCCTGTTTGCCTATCACGTCACCCTGGGTGTACCAATTGTCATCGTCAATTTCACTCTTGGAGACCTCGCCCAGATCGCCCAAAAGATGTGCCGCCGCCTCATAACTGTACTTACGCTGCTGACGCTGGGTAATACCGAACCCGTCAAACCTGTAAAGATTCTCCCTAAAGTCCGATATCTCCTCAAATGAAAGCTGTGCCAGGAAAACCTGCTCGGTGTATGGAGAGTAACCGGGATTCTTCCTGCGGTTACGGATATCATCCATACGGTTCTCAAAGAACTCCGTGGTTATGTCCAGTGACTTGCAGAACGCCAAGGTATCCAGATTCCTGACATTACGCATCACCACCATCACGTCAAATGACGGCTGGTTACTCACTATCATGCGGCCTTTACGGTCATAAATGACACCGCGTGTAGGATAAATTGTACGGTAATAAAGGGCGTTGTTATCGGCCGAATTGCGGTAACGGGTATCCAGTATCTGGATCTGAAAAAGCCTGAACACATATATAAGCACCACGGATAAGACCATTATGCCTATTACGTATTTCCTGTTGTCAAACCTGTGTCGCCTCACAGTCAATTCAACGTTTCAAGCCAGACCCACTCGAGACGCTCTCCGCCACGAGCATGAAAACGAATGTGAGCAGAGTACTGAACACAACCTTAAGAACCAACACAGTCCAGTCACCTAACGGTATGCTGCGTAATATGAAATAAACCGTATGATGCAATACCGTGACAAACAGCAGGTAACCGGCAAACGGCCGGCTGCCCATCACTGCCGAGCAAGGCACAACCACATCATGACGGTCCAACGAAACAAACAGTTTTACTATTCCGGGCTGGAACATGGCCAGAAGTGTAGCGGATGCCGCATTCAGACCTGGGGTGCCGGAAAAAACGTCTATAATCAGGCCAAGGAAGAAAGACCAAAGCAAAATTGATGACCGTGACATGGAGCTGTCAAAACGGACTATCATCCAGATGTAGAACAACGGCGTCACATAACCGAACAGGGCAATCCTGTTAAGAAACAGCACCTGAAGCAGCACCAGCCCTATCAAGGTAAAAAGCCTTCGTGTAAAAGATACCCCATCCATCGCCTTACTTCAAAACCTGTTCATACAATCCGTCAATCTCCTCATCACGTGTCTTTGTGTGGATATAGACCCAACCTAACCTGGACATATCGACCGAAAGATCCACCTCAATTCTCAGCGTGTAACCGTTCCTGGAGTGTTCCACGCCAGCCACGGTACCCACAGGGATATTTTCCGGAAACACAGATGAAAAACCAGTAGTAACGATGGAATCACCTATCGTGACCTCCGAATGATAGGGCATATCCCTGAGCAGGGCCTTATAAGGGTCTCCTCCCGTCCACTCCAGAAATCCGAAACTGTCACTGCCCTTGACTTTACAACTTATGCTGGTACTGCCGTTCAGGACAGGCATGACTACCGAATATCGCTTGCCGGTAATCATGACCACGCCAACCACACCTGCGGGACTGTATACTCCCATACCCTGAGCTATACCGTCACGGCTGCCCTTGTCTATAGTCATATAGTTGTCGTCCTTACGGACCGAATTGTCTATGACACGGGCAGCGACCACACCGTCTGAGGACATGCCTTTTTCCATGTCAACATACTGGCTGTCTGTAAGTTCGTAAAGCATACTGCGCAACCGCGCGTTCTCCTGGACCAGAACGGCATTCTCTTTTCTAAGGCTGAAATACTGTCCTACTCCCGAACGCCAGCTGTACAGTGTTCCGGACATGGAATTGGCCGAAGTCATGAACGCCTCTTTCTGACGGTCATTGAAACCGAACAGAAGAACCAGCGATAACGTCTCCAGCAGGATAAACAGGAAAACGTAGCTGTGCCTTACTATGAAATCAAGCAGGGAACGCACGGCTACTTCCGGAAATTATCTCATCAGGAATGAGAAACGGTCAACGTTCTTAAGTGCCACGCCTGTGCCCTTGGCAACGCTGAGCAGAGGCTCGCTTGCCACATGGAACTCTATACCGATCTTGTCGGCCAGACGCTTGCTGATACCGCGGAGCATTGAACCGCCACCCGACAGATATACACCGTTCTTAAGGATATCGGCATAAAGTTCGGGAGGTGTGTTCTCCAATGCGTTCAGCACGGCCGATTCTATCTTGGCTATGGAACGGTCCAGGCAGTGTGCTATCTCCTGATAGCATACGGGGATGGACATGGGCAGAGCAGTAATCTTATTGGGGCCGTTTACGATATAATCTTCCGGAGCATCATCACCAAGCTCGGTAAGGGCGGCGCCCACGTTTATCTTGATACGCTCGGCCATACGCTCACTGACCCTGACATTATGCTGACGGCCCATATACTCCTGGATATCGGCCGTAAAATCATCGCCGGCCACCTTTACGGAGTTATTTGAGACCAGACCGCCCAGTGAAATGACAGCAATCTCAGTGGTACCGCCACCTATATCGACTATCATATTGCCCTCGGGTGCAAGCACGTCAATGCCTATACCTATTGCGGCCGCCATCGGCTCAAAGAGCATGTATACCTCGCGTCCGCCGGCATGCTCGGCAGAGTCACGTACGGCACGCAACTCAACTTCAGTACTGCCTGAAGGAACGCCTATCACCATCTTGAGTGAAGGTGAGAAAAGACGGCGTCCGGTATCGACCATACCTATAAGGCCACGCATCATCTGCTCGCAGGCATCAAAGTCGGCAATCACGCCGTTTCTGAGCGGACGGACCACGCGGATATCCTTGTTGGTCTTCTCGTACATCAGTTTTGCCTGGTTACCTACCGCCACCATTTTGTCGGTACGGTTATCCAACGCAACTATCGAAGGCTCGTTCACCACAATCTTGTCATTGTGCATTATGATGGTATTGGCGGTGCCAAGGTCCATCGATAATTCTTGTGTCAATGAAAATAGTCCCACTGTAGTATGTGTTATTCGTTAAAAATCAATGTTTGAAATGACGGAAACCAGTCATGACCATAGTCATGTCATGCTGCTCGCAGTAGTCTATTGACTCCTGGTCGCGTACCGAACCTCCCGGATGAATCACATTCTTGACGCCGGCCTTGTCTGCCAGTTCCACACAGTCGGGGAACGGGAAGAATGCGTCACTTGCCATAGCTGCACCCTCCAGAGTGAATCCGAATCCGTGAGCCTTCTCGACTGCCTGCTTGAGCGCATCCACACGTGATGTCTGGCCCACGCCGCTTGCCAGCAGCTGCTTGCCACGGGCAAAGACAATAGAGTTGCTCTTGCTGTTCTTTACTATCTTGTTGGCAAAAAGCATATCCTCTATCTCATCTTCGGTGGGCTTGCGTGAAGTCACCAGCTTGAGTTCATCGGGAGTCTCTATCTTGGTATCCTTATCCTGGACAAGCACACCGTTCAGGGCTGAACGGACCAGCTTGACGGGAAGTTTCTGCTCCTTGCGTACCAGAATGATGCGGTTCTTTTTCTGACCCAGGATCTCAAGCGCGTCAAAGTCATAGTCAGGAGCGATGATAACCTCAAAGAATATCTTGTTAATCTCCTCGGCGGTAGCCTTGTCAATAGGAGCGTTCGCAATCAGTACGCCGCCGAAAGCCGACACAGGATCACCGGCCAGGGCATCCTTCCAAGCCTCAAGCAGTGTGGGGCGTGAAGCCACGCCGCAGGCGTTGTTGTGCTTAAGAATGGCGAATGTGGTCTCCGAGAACTCATCAATCAGGTCAATGGCGGCATTTATGTCAAGCAGGTTGTTGTAGGAAATCTCCTTGCCGTGAACCTGATCGAACATGGCATCCAGGTCACCGTGGAACACGCCGTTCTGGTGAGGGTTCTCACCGTAGCGCATTGCCTTATGGCCGTCCAAAGCCAGACGGAAATGATCCTCGTCATCACCTGCAAACCAGTTGTAGATGCAGCTGTCATAGTATGACGAAACTGCAAACGCCTCTTTGGCAAACCAGCGACGCTCCTCAAGCGTTGTCTCGGCGCCACGCTCGTTGAGTATGTCAAGCAGAGGCTTGTACTGGTCCTTGCTGGCTACTATAACGGCATCCTTGAAGTTCTTGGCACCTGCACGGATAAGTGATATGCCGCCTATGTCTATCTTCTCGATAATGTCCGCATCCCCGGCACCGGACTTGACGGTATCCTCAAACGGATAGAGATCCACAATCACCAGATCTATCTCAGGGATGTCATAACTGGCCATCTGAGCCATATCGTTATCCTCTTCACGACGGGCCAGAATACCACCGAATACTTTAGGATGAAGGGTCTTTACGCGGCCGCCCAGAATTGACGGGTAACCGGTGAGCTCCTCCACGGCCTGGCATGGCACGCCAAGCGACTCTATGAAGCGCTGGGTACCGCCGGTGGATATTAGTTTTACACCCTCTTCGTGAAGCTTGCTGATGATCTCGTCAAGGCCGTCCTTGTGGAAGACCGATATCAGAGCTGATGAAATTCTCTTTGTTTCGGACATTTTTATATCGGATTATCGGTTTAACAGAAATATTTTGCGCGAAATTAGCAAAAACCCCCTACTATTACAAGATTACTTAAAGTAAATAGTAAACAAAAAATATAATAAACTTAAAACCGGGCGTTTTTTCGGACAAAAGCCATATCTTAGCGCAAAATTAGCATTACTAACCATTGTTTATTTACAAGACCTTTATGGATAGAAGAGATTTCCTCAAGACTCTGGCAGCTGCCGGAGCACTTGTTACAGTAAAGACCAGCGGAATGATGGACGTCATGGCATCGACCGTACCGTCAACCGGTTCTGCCGCCGCATCCGAAAATGCCGACCTGGCAGCAGTTATGAACGGCGAACCCGCAGCCATGCTGGAGGCCGCCATGAAAGAGTTGGGAGGCATAGGACGTTTCATCAAAAAGGGTGACAAGATTGTCATCAAGCCCAATATCGGTTGGGACCGCACACCCGAACTTGCGGGCAACACCAACCCCGACCTGCTGACCGCGCTCATCAAGATGTGCCAGGATGCAGGAGCAGCCGAAATCAAGGTATTTGACCACACCTGCGACAACTGGTCCCGCTGCTACGACCACAGCGGAATAGAGGATGCCGTAAAGAAAGCAGGCGCCACCATGGTATACGCTCACGAACAGTCATCTTACCAGCAGGTTGACATACCTAAAGGCAAGACTTTGAAGAGCGCCCAGGTTCACAAAGCCATCATAGAGTGCGACAAGTGGATTAACGTCCCGGTTCTCAAGAACCACGGAGGTGCCCTCATGACATGCGCCATGAAGAACCACATGGGTATAGTATGGGACCGCCGCGCATTCCACTCACGCGGACTTCACCAGTGCATAGCCGATATCTGCACCTACAAGCCGGCCGTACTGCACATAGTTGATGCATACCGCACCGTTGCCACCAACGGCCCGCAGGGACGCAGCGCCAACGACGTGGTACTTACCAAGGCCCTGTTCGCATCACCCGACATAGTAGCCGTCGACACCGCCGCAGGCAAGTTCTTCACCCAGATCAACAAGAGCATCAGGTTTGAAGACATCGAGCATATTCCCGATGCAGAGAAACTGGGACTGGGTACGATGGATCTTGAATCAATCAACGTAAAGAGAGTCAAACTCTAAGCCATGCTCCGTAAAATCAGAACGGCGGTGGCAATAGCCGTCATCGCCATACTTACGTTCGGATTCCTGGACTTCAGCGGAATCATCAATGACCCGTGGCTGCAGAAAATCCAGTTCGGCCCTGCCCTTCTGTCACTCAGCGTGGTCACTCTGGTTTGCCTCATAGCGGCCACCCTCATTTTCGGACGACTTTACTGTTCCGTGGTTTGTCCGATGGGCATCTTTCAGGATTTCTTCAACTGGCTGTCAAGAAAATTTGACAAGAAAAAGAAATATGGGTACAAGCCCGAGAATCCCTGGCTACGCTGGGGAGTATTGGCGGTACTGGTTATAGCATGGCTCTGCGGATTCACATTCCTGGTTGGTCTTGTGGAACCGTACAGCGCATACGGCCGCATAGCGGACGAGTTGTTCAAACCCGTCTATCTGTTTGGCAACAACATTCTTGCAGCCATATCTGAAAAAGCTGGCAACTACCGCTTCTTCAAGGTACTGATATCGCTCAAGTCCGTATCGGCACTGATCGTAGCCCTACTTACCCTGCTTGTCATAGGATATATCTCATACCACCATGGACGCACCTGGTGCAACACCATATGTCCTGTTGGAACATTGTTGGGATTTTTCTCAAAATTTTCGCTATTGCGCATACGTATTGACCAGAACAGGTGCAACCACTGCCTTGCCTGTCAGCGTAAATGCAAGGCATACTGTATAGACTCTGCGAACCAGCAGATTGACTACTCCCGTTGCGTGGACTGCTTTGACTGCATTGATGCCTGCAAGCAGAAAGCCATCAGTTACGGTCTTAAAGGATGCCGCAAGCCTGCACCGGTCCGACAGGACGACAGCGTGGATGAATCCAAGCGTCAGTTCCTCAAATCAACCCTGGTGCTGGCAGCCCTTGCTCCGGCCGCAATTGAAGCTAAAGCAACCGGCCGGAAAGATACCCGCGTACCCATGTCGCCTCCTGGTTCAATCAGCCACAGGAACCTGCTTCAGCATTGTACAGCATGCCACCTCTGCGTAAGCAAGTGCCCCAGTCACGTACTCAAGCCCGCAGGCATGGAATACGGACTGGCAGGCATAATGCAACCGGTAATGAAGTTTGACCAGGGTTACTGCAACTATGACTGCAACCTTTGCAGCCAGATCTGTCCTGCAGGCGCCATCAAGCCCCTTACAGTAGAGGAGAAACACCGCACACAGCCTGGCCGCGTGGTATTCAACATAAACATCTGTGTGGTTAACGTAAACCGCACCAGTTGCGGAGCCTGCGCCGAGCACTGTCCCGTCCAGGCCATTCACATGGTTCCGTTCCAAGGTGGCCTTACCATCCCCGAGACCAATCCCGAGCTGTGCGTAGGTTGCGGCGGATGCGAATTCATCTGCCCCGTCAAAGCCGTTCACATAGAGGGAAATCCCATCCACCTGGAGGCCAAAGCCCCCGAGCAGGATGCAGTGATTGAAACCCAAGATTTTGACTTTGGTTTCTAAAATAGTACAATTGGGGTCTGACCCCTTTTGTACTATTTATCGTTGTAGAGAAGGAGTACGGGATTGGAATCCGGCTTCATTTTAGGGAACATCTCCCTAAAGCGTTCCTCCTGAAATACCATACCGGCATCAAAGAATCCTACGAACGTACCGTTATAGCTACTGACAAGATAGGGGAACTGCTCCACGTTGGCGGCGTTGTAATTGAAGTCCTCGGTGTAGACATACATACGGTATGTAGTCCAATCTCTCTTGTCGGTAAACGCCATGACAAGGTTGGCGCCATAATTGGTTGCCACAAAATAGAGGAAGTGTTCTGACTCCATGTAGCCGCATTTGGTGTACTCCCTTTCAGGATTGACAAAGACCTTGTCACTCTTCTTAAGGTCATCAGGTATAACTATATCAGTAGTCATCCTGCAAGTAACGGATACGCTGTCGGCCGAATAGGAATAGAACCGGTCATTGTCCTCAACTCCCATAAAGCCTGTCACCTCAGGGCTGATATGACACAGGTAGGGATTATTTATGCTTACATGTGCAAATTCAGGATCAAATTCCACAAGCTGTCTGACAAATCCGCCATACGCATCGGTAAGCCACAATCCCCTCCGATAGTTCCTATCGGTATATTTAATTGGATTGGTAAAGAGAATATTTCCGTCGGCCAGCACGGCAAAATCCGTGACAAAATCCTCCACGTCAATCTGTCTGAGGAAACTGCCCTCCATTCCGTAAACGAATATCTTGTTGTTATGGCCGTCCAGAACATACAGCTCCTTACGGTCAGGCAGAATGTCAAAACAATCTATGACACGATAATTGCCATATCCGTTACCCTGACGGTTGAAACGTTTCAGAAAACGGCCTTGCCTGTCAAAGAAGAACAGAGTACTTGACGAACGGACAATTATGGTATCGCCTATAAACTTCACCTCGTCTACAGAAGGAACGTAGCTCTCCAGGCCGGCATTCTCAAGATAAACCGTATCGATTGAAGCAAACAATTCCGACACAAGCGGATACTTGGTAATATCATCCTTGAGCAAAGGAACATTCACCTCATGAATGCAGTCAGTACACACCTTACGGCTATTCCTGCAACCCGGCAACAGAAACACGGCAAGCAGCAATGAGCATATTCCCACCGCCAATCTCATGTCCGATTTCTTTCTTGTTCTCATTTCGGGGTGCGAATTTATACAATTCAAAAATAACATTAACACTAATTGGCAAAAAAAGAACCGGTCCTTCTCAGAACCGGCTCCTTTGTTAATCTGTATGATTATTATTTCTTTGCAGCGTGCTTTGCCTCAATCTCCTTGTTCATCTCATCAAGTCTTTCATCAGTGAGAGGATACTTGAATACCAGATATGCCACAACTACCAGAAGGATAGCAGGAATAATAGTGGTGAACACAAGGATTGCATTCTGCACAGTCGGATTATAATCACTAATGTGAGTATAATAAGCATTTACAGGTGCGCTGATGAATGATGCCAGGAACACAACGATAAAGATGCTCAGCACCAGCTGCAGGCACTTGTTTGCCTTGAACTCTTCCCACATCTCCTTGAATGAAACAGGCTTCTCTGGTGTGGTGGTGATGTTCTCCTTGGTACCCAGGAAGCAGAGGAGAAGAAGCAGGAATCCTACAATGGCAAATATAAATGTAACTGTAAACCAAGCCTTGGGAACAGTAGGCAGTGATGACTCCTCGCTGGCCAGGTTAAAACCAATCATATTCATAGCCCAAGGGGTAATGAAGCCTGCAAGTGAGAAACCGGCCTTGAAAGCAACACCGGCCAAAGCGTTAACGGTTGCGGCAGGACGGTTACCGGTACGGTACTCGGCATCGGTGATTACCTCAGGAACCAGAGCCCACATGAGTGAACCTACCAGCAGACCTACACCGGTCAGGACTTTTGCACCCTGAACAATTATATTGCATTTCTGAACATCAAAGAACTTGCCGATTATGAACAGTGTGATGAATCCTACAAGACCTACACACAGGAGCAGATAATAAAGGCCTTTCTTTCCGAACAGTTTCTTTAAGACGGGAAGCAAAGGCAGGATAATGAAAGCAGGAATGGTGCCGATAGCCATGAACACAGCCTGGTTCCAGTCTACTGCGATTCCCACGGTCATTGCAAGTCCGATGGGGAAACCGGCCTGTACCACAATCTGTCCGATATTTGCGCATACCATACGGGTTGAGGTTAGGATAAGCACCTCATCATTATCACGGGTCATAGAAGCCATGATAGAGCCATAAGGTATATTAACCACTGAGTAGATCATGCTGAGCAGGGTGTAGCTGATTGTAGCATAAGCTATCTTCCAACCCATAGCCCATGAAGCTGCAGCGGGGAGCATCAGGCATGTAGCGGCAATTGTAAGAGGAATACCACCATAAAGAAGGTATGTACGATACTTTCCTAACTTAGGATTGTGGTTATCAATGTATTTTCCTACTACGGGGCTCCAGAAACAGTCAAGGAGTCTTACTGCAAGGATAAGTCCACTTACAAATCCCGGATTGATTTTCAGTACCGTACACAGGTACAGCATCAGGAAACATGCAACCGTCTGGAAAATAAGATTCTGAGCGAGGTCACCTACACCGAAACTGATTCTCTGTCCCCAACTCAGCTTGTAATAGCCGTTTGTAACTTCGTTTGCCATAAAAATGATTTTATTGATTAATAATTTTGGTTATTCCTGTTTATCAGCCCACAAACATACAAAAAAAACGTAACACAGCTACTCGCCCGTCTCCATAAACTTCACAGCCCGCTGGATTGTCTCGTCAAGATCCTGTATGATCTGGTAATAAGCATCCATGCCCCATAGCAGGCGTGCAATCATCGCCTTCAGCTGGATCTTG
>Ga0265300_10004102_pt1 | contig 11710 bp, 31 predicted proteins | sample AusTroGonzalo_MG_FD_193482 | JGI IMG/M metagenome (GOLD analysis project Ga0265300, IMG submission 193482) | Bovine rumen microbial communities from tropical cattle in Woodstock, Queensland, Australia - Gonzalo_03 | ecosystem: Host-associated > Mammals > Digestive system > Stomach > Rumen ... | reverse complement strand
CTTCAATCAGTGATATGGGCAGAGTAACACTATCATTCGATTGCTCTAGGAAGGCACTGGGAGAGGTTGAGAAACTGAAAAGCGGAGAGTATGAACTCTCTATCAAAAAGATTACAAACAAGCGTACTGCGGCTCAGAATCGCTATCTGTGGGAGTTAATCGGACAGATATGCGTAAAGGAAAACGGAAACCGGGCAGATGACGAAGAAATCTACATTCAGCTGCTTGAACAGGCAGGTGGCAAGTGCGAGTACATCATGGGATTGCCGGAAATATATCCAAGTCTTAAAAAGGCATTCAGAATCGTCAAGATTGTTGACAGAAGGGTATACAAGACAAACCAGATGAACATTTACAAGGTGTACTTCGGATCATCTGCAATGGATACCAAAGAGATGGCACTGCTCATAGACAAGACAATCGAAAGAGCCGAAGGGGATGGAATAGATACAGATTACTGGAGGAGGATGCTGTGTGACACAGTGTGAAAAGATACTCAGATACATGGAACTTCACGGTTCTATCACAGCAAGACAGGCTCTCAACGAATGCGGAGTGATGAGGTTGGCAGCCAGGATACATGATCTGCGAGAAGCAGGACATGACATCCGTATGGAACTGATAACCGTCAGAACTCGCTCTGGGAAAGCCAAAGTTGGGAGGTATTCACTGAATGCCGAACAGGATTATTAAGGAGAGCATTAAAACATCCGACAACATTGACCGTTTGACATGGTTTGAAGAAGTGGTCTTCTACCGCTTGCTGACAACGGTGGATGACTACGGTTGTTATGACGGTAGGGTAATAGTTCTGAAAAATGGACTATTCCCTACCAAAGAGAATGTCACAAAGAAGCAGATAGAGGATGCCATAGCAAAACTGGAATCCGTAGGTTTGCTTATCCGATATACGGATGGAGAAAGACCATACATCTGTCTGCCGACATGGGAACACCACCAAAGAGTCAGAAATAGACACAGAAAATACCCCATTCCGACAGATGACAATCGTTTGTCAGCGGATTGCGGTCAAATGTCAGCGAGTTGTCAGTCTGAATCCAATCCAATCCAATCCGAATCCAATCCTAATCCGAATCCAAATATATGTGATGAAGTCATTGATTATTTGAATTCAAAGATTGGTTCTAAGTACAGACATACCGAATCAAACAGGAAGGGTATAGGAGCAAGGCTAAAGGATGGATTCTCAGTGGATGACTGTAAAACCGTCATTGACAAGAAGACTGCTGAATGGATGGGTACGGACATGGAGAAATATCTCAATCCAGAAACATTGTTCAGACCGAGCAAGTTTGAGAAGTATCTCAATGCTCCTGTCACCAAGAGCAAAGTAGTGCCAATGCCATCCTTCATGGAAAAACAAGAAGAAGACTTAGGAGAGGAGTTTGAGTGGCTGAAGAAATATGATGTCTGATGAATTTAGAGCAGAACTGACAGTAAAGTACGGAGAGCATGATTTCGATTATCCGCTGCTTTCCGATTACAACATCATGTCAGTCATTAAAAATCATAAACCAAACACATTTGAGGAACTTGACCACTGGTGCAAGAAACTCAATGAAACAGTAGCTGAAATAAAAGAAATGCAGAGGAACATGAAATGAGTGATAAAACCAATAATTTAATGGGGTTAAATCTTAGCGTAAACAGCGAACTGATTGCGGATGCTGTCAAGGAAACAATCATTGCAAGTATTGCCGAAGGACTTGGCAATAAAGATGCGATCATCCATGAATTTGTAAATTCCGTGCTTACTGACAGGGTGTGTGTTGAAGACGGGAGCAAACCGAGAGGTTACAGTAACGAAAAGACATGTTCAAGGCTTGAATACACTATCCGCAAGGCAATCATGGAAATCGCAAAAGACGAATTGATTAACATGGTTGAAGAACAGAAACCAGTGTTGCGTGAACTGATCCGCAAGGAATTTGCCAAGAAAAATGTTCAGAGTGGACTTGTTCAGATGTTTATGGATTCTATGAAAGATGCTATTGCCTATCCGTACAGAACCAAAGTTTATGTCGATTTTGAGAGAGATAAGGATTGAAGGAAAGAAAATGAATCGAGTGATCATTTGCGGACGCACAACCGCAGACACAAATGTGCAGGTAACCACCACTGGCAAGAAGGTGTGTAAATTCACTCTTGCGGTGGATGACGGAAAAGACCGTGACGGAAACCGCAGAACACAGTACATCGATTGTGAAGCATGGGAGAAGACAGCAGAATTCATGGAACGGTATGTAACCAAAGGGCTGCGGATTCTGGTCGAAGGCAAGCTGAACAAAAAGCCGTATGAAAAGGATGGAGTTAAGCATTATCCGACAATCGTCCTGTGTGACCGCATAGAATTCGCTGATGCAACGAATGCCAATCAGAACGGTAGAAATATCGTTCCTCAACAGGAAGTGGCTCAGAAGGCTCAGAATGGCTTTCTAGGCACAAATGCATTTGACAGCGACATTGATATCACTGCTGATGACTTGCCTTTCTGAGGTGACCTATGTTTGAAAAAGGAACAAAGGTGCGGATCATACCGCCGGAAGAAAAGTTGCATCCCGGATGGGGTGGACTTCAGCAGATTCATGCAAACGAGATTCATACAGTGAATGAAGTATTCGATACAGAGAACGGAAATTATTACCTTCTGTCAAATCTGACAGGGGTATGGGCAGAGGAGATACTTGATGATCAAAATTGAAGATGGAACAGTACAGGCAGAAGGAACACCGTTCCAGTTGTCTGTAGAACTCGCAATCCTTCTCGACAACATGAAAAGGGAGTGTGGTGAAATGTGTGTCGCAATGGCAATGGTCTTGATGAATGATAAAGATTTACAAGACCTTACAATCGAGGAAAAAGCAGATGATAAAAATTGAAAAAGGTCAGATTGAATTTGAAGGGGAAGGCAGAGAGTTACTGGCTGAATTCGCAGCCATTGTATGTAACCTGCTGAAATACTTCTCTGAAGAAGAATTACTCGCATATTTCAATCATGGTGTTGTGTACCACAGGGAGATTGAAGGTGATTGAGTACGGAAATGTTTCTTTTGAGCAAGCTGATATATTCTCCGAACTGTATCCGAAATTCAAGATCACAAAACCAGTAAGACTGATCGAACTGTTTGCCGGGATCGGCTCACAAGCCAAAGCACTGAAAAATCTTGGCATTCCTATGGAACACTGGAAAGCTGTTGAGATAGATAAATATGCAATGGCATCCTACAACGCAGTACACGGAACAAGTTTTGCCGTCACGGATGTAAAAGACATCCACGCTGAAGACCTTGACATGAGAGAGAGAGATACTGCTACATTCTCACATACTCATTCCCTTGCACAGATTTATCACTGGCAGGTCAGATGATGGGCATGGACAAAGGCAGTGGAACTCGATCCTCTCTCCTGTGGGAGGTTGAAAGGCTACTTGAGGAATGCGGAAAGGATCTTCCTCATGTATTGCTGATGGAAAATGTACCGCAGGTGATAGGCAAGAAGAATATTGAAAACTTCCAGTTATGGCGAAAAAAACTTGAAGATCTTGGCTATCAGAACTACGTTGAACTGCTCAATGCAAAGGATTACGGAATTCCGCAGAACCGGGAACGGTGCTTCATGGTATCGATTCTTGGGGAGTATTCATACACATTCCCACAGAAGAAGGAACTCACTCTCAGACTGAAAGACATGCTTGAGGATGAGGTAGATGAAAAATTCTATCTGACCGAAGAGCAGCTGAAATACTTCATCGCTAATGACAAGGCAATGAGAGAATCTGGACACGGTTTCAAGTTTGAACCGCATGAGAGAGAGAGAGAGTAGCGAAGACGATTCAGACGAAAATGGATCGCATGGAAGGTGCGTGGATAGCAGAATAATCCAAATAGGAAATTTAAAAGATGACACAGGCAGAAAATTCACAAACCCAAATTCCGGGAGAGTGTATGGAATTGCCGGGATATCACCGACAATCACTACAATGCAAGGTGGCAATCTTGAGCCAAAAATAATCGTATGAAAGACACAAAAGAAATGAGAGTACGCAAGCTGACACCTAGAGAATGTTGGCGATTGATGGGATTCACGGACGAGGACTTTGACAAGGCAGAAAAAGTCAACAGCAACACGCAGCTATATAAGCAAGCCGGGAATTCAATCGTAGTGCAGGTGTTAGAAGCGATATTCGAGGAGATGTATGAGTGAAATAAGACATTCCAGATTCTTCCACAAACAGGAAGACCGCCAAGCACACTTCCCCACAGACCGCATCGCATTCCATCCAAACAAAGCAAGTAAGGATGTAGATGCTCTGAAGAAGTGGAGCGATTCAGATCATTCCATCGTAGACATGGTTACATTATGTCAAGCCATTGCCTACAACAACTATCTCGATGAATATTTCTCAGACAAGATGATACCTGTTGAAATGATGCAGAATGAACTACGCATCATGGGGTATCCGTGGGAGATCAAGTGAAGAAAATCGAATTGATGCATTCCATGTTTGGAAGAAGTGGGAGTAAGTGCAAAGACTGCTCTCACTTCTCCGAGCATCATCTCAGCCGAAAATACTTCAAATGCGATGTCTATGGAGAATCGGCAAGCGAAGCAACGGACTGGAGAGCAAACTATCAATCATGTGGATTATTCAATAAATTCACATCATATGAAAATGTCTATAAACTGGCAAAACCAGAACGATCAGAAATTGTAGACGGACAGTTAAGTATATTCGACATGGAGGAATAAATGAACATCGTTTACGCATTTACTGCAAATTACCTGCCAAAAGCACTGCCGAGCATCCGCTCGTTAACAGTGCATAATCCAAAGGCAAGGATCTTCATCGTCACTGAAGTAGACGAACTGGAAATCCCCTACGATGTGGAAATCATCAACATATCAAGGCAGAAATGGTTTCCTAAAGATGGGGTCAATTACAACAACATGTTTACATACATCAACCTGCTGAAAGTAGTGTATCCATCACTTCTGCCAGTGAACAAAGTCATCCATATGGACTGCGACACAATCATTTGTGAATCCCTTGAGCCGTTATGGAAAACGGATGTCAAAGGAAAATGGTTCGCAGCATGCCCGGAATATCTTGGATGGTACAAACCCTTCGGTGATCTTTACTACAACATGGGTGTGGCTCTCATCAATCTTCAGCAGATGAGAAGGGATGGCATTGAAGAAAAGATGGTGAACTATCTCAACACCGTGCCACAGCCTTGGGCAGACCAAGATGCATGGAATCTGTACGCACTGATGGAGGACAAAGCAGTGCCGTTCCCTGTGAGATACAACGAGAACTTCGCCACAGGCTATACAGACAATCCGGCTATCGTCCACTACTGCGGTATTCCAGACTGGTGGGATAATCACGATATGTTCAGAAGAGAATATCTGGACGAGTACCTGTGGGGTGATAAATGAACGGAATACTAATATTCATCTTCGGTGCAATCTTCGGAGCAGTCACAGTGATAGCAATAGCCTGTGCCGTTGTTGCAGGTGATGAGGATGAAAGGATGGGATGCAAATGACAGGCAGATTGATTGATGCAGATAAAGCCGTCAACGCTCTTGCCGATTACATCACAGAGCCGAATATTTCTGACGATGAATCAGAGATCAAAGGATTTAACAGCGGAATTGAAACAGCCATTGCGGAGATAGGGCAGAATTGTCCGGCAGTAGAAGCCATCCCTGTGGAGTATATCAAAGATGAGATATGGGAATACGAAGCAAATGGTCTAAGAGATGATGCACAGGCTGTCAGAGCAATGCTAGAGAGATGGCTAGAGGAGAATGGGAAAGAATAATGATTGAACCGATGCATTTATATCCAGAAGAAAAAGAACGGATGCAAAAAGCAGAAAAGCAAGGCTTCGCTGTGATGACATGCAATAACTGGCTGTGTCCGTTCAACAATGATGGGTATTGCGTATCACCGATGAAAGGTGATGAGTGTAGCATTTACGGCGATAAGGATTTCAACAAATATCTTGATGATGTTTATAACGAAAGGTTATCTGACGATTTAAGGGAACTGACAAGGCAGTTAATGATTATGAAATGGGGCAGGAAAGAAGAATGACAAAGGATGAAGTGATTGAAACACTATCAGACTTACGGGCGAAGTATAACTGCTTTGATGAGAAGGAAGAGCCGTACTACAAGGCACTATGTATAGCCATTAAATCTGTAAGAATTGCCGAAAACATGAAAAAAGCCATCCCTATGGACTGGATAGAACAATGGGAAGAAAAAAATCCCTATGCGGAACTTGGCGATATGTTGAATGACTGGAAAGATGAATCTGAAAAGAGAACTTGCTCTGGAAATTGATATTGTGCAGAAACTGTACGATGAATTATCCGAAAAAGACGAAAATAAGCTGATTCTGCTGATAAAACACGCAGTGGCTGCCGGAATCATCATGGATAAGCTGAATAACATGCAGATTCATGCTACACTAAATGAGAAATAGGAGAAAAACAGAAGGGGACATGCATCCCCTTTTGTCATGGAACGATGATAGATATCTCAAAATTCGATGACCCACAAGAATACCTTCGTCACCTGTCAGATTTATGCTCCTGCCCATGTGTACGATGCATAAAAATCTGTGACCGTCCGAATATCGTGTCCAACTGCGATGCATACCAGTTGTGGTTGGCAAATAAGTGGAAGGAGCGTGAAATCCGTGAGTTACAAAGAAAATCTCATCGCAAAAATCAGTGAAATTTCCGAAAAACGGACACATTGCCAGTGTTCTTATCAAAAAGTGGTTGAAAAAAAGAGTTTTGATCAAATAATCGCCAAAATTCAAGAAATGGACGATGTTACACAGGAAAAAGTCATTGAAAAGCTGACCGTGGAATTCCCGGACACACGAAGTGGAAAAATTCAAGCCACCGCATACGCATACGCAAGGGAGATAGCCAAACGTGTACAGTGATCCTTGGTATGAACAGCCAAAATGGCTCAGATTAAGGCAATCTGTACTGCGAAGGGATAAATATATGGATGTCGAAGCAAAACGCTACGGTGTGGTGAAACAGGCTGAGATCGTACATCATATTTTTCCGAAAAATGACTTCCCGGAATATGCATTTGAACCGTGGAATCTGATTTCACTATCAAGAAAAACCCACAACACCATGCATGACCGTGACTCCGATGAATTAACCGAAAAGGGAATGGAGTTATTACGGCGAACCTGCCGGAAACGGAACATGCCGATACCAGAAAAGTACCAAGTGAGGAAGCAAAGTGGACACAAACCCTTCTACAGAGATAACTATTGAGGATCTTGAATCCTACAGAGGATTGTCCTCCGAATTGGAAGCACTGCAAGAATTACGGATGTGGTTATATTTCCCGGTGTCCTCTCCGAATGGAAGAGAGCAGGTAGGGCAGCGTGGCAATACACCGTCCAACCCAACAGCACAAGCATTTGACAAACTACAAGCAATGGACGAACGGATCTCAGCCAAACGAGAAGAAGTAGCAAACAGGCTTGAAACGATTCTGAACTGGTTAGATACACTGGATGACTCAGAACTGCGGTCAATGATCTATTGGCGGTACATTATGGGGTTAGACTGGTCAAGGGTATGTCTGAAGGTCTACGGATACAGATCAAGCCATGCATGCCGGAAAAGAGTAATGAGATATTTTGGGAGGGAAAAATGAAAATTCTAATCGCAGTTCCTTGCTACGATAAAGCCGAAATTGAATTCGATCAAGCATTATTAAGACTGCCGAAAGAAGGCTGTGAAGTGGCTTATGCAACATCATCGCTGATTTACGATGCGAGAAACGCTCTCGCAGAAAAAGCGATCAACGAGAATTTTGACTACGTTATGTGGTTTGATGCCGACATGGTATTCAACCCGGATATCATTGACCGCCTAATGGCACACAAAAAAGACTTCGTAACCGGGGTATACACCACCAGAACAAAGCCTATCAAGCTGACACTGTTTGATCTTGTCCAACCGGGTGCTTACCATGCAATCGAGCGTTGTCCGAATGAGTTATTTGAGATCAAGGGGTGTGGATTCGGATGTGTGCTGTTGTCCACTTCGCTGTTGAAACAGGTGGGTGAAGCCTTCGGAAGACCATTCTCTCCGATTGTAGGCATGGGTGAGGACCTCTCATTCTGCTATCGTGTCACGGCACTTGGCAAGAAAATGTACTGTGATGGATCGGTGACACTGGGGCATGTCGGCAAATATATTTATGAGGTGACAGATGAATTTCGTTGAGGAAAAAACAAGGGCAGAAACAATCTACCAAAGGGAATTGACAGACCAAGAATTTGCAGAGGTTCTTCTGAGCAGAATTGAGCATATGAAAGAAGAAATCGAAGCGAATGATGAATGTATCGCTGATTTAAGCAGAAGACTCACAGAAGCCACTCAAAAGGATGAATGGACGGAGTTGCGGAACAAGGTCGAAGAAATTTTGAACCTTCCGGGTAACTCCCACACTGTTGTCGTAAGTTTTTTTGACCACGAAAAAATAACCATGTCATTTGCTGTTGATGAACTGCCGATCAAATCAACCGTGGAAGACTGGGAAGGCGAGTTTTGATGGCAAACTGGAACGCTTACGATAACGCAAGGAAGAGAACCATGCCACCGATGGGCAGAAAAACCATCACGGATGCGGATGTGATCATCGCACAGGAAGAGGAAATCGAAAGATACCGGGCAACGATTCGCAACTTAGAGGAAAAACTCCGGGAAGAAAAAGAACCAGTATTGCAGCTAGGGGATGTGATCACTCTTAAAGTGAATGGAAACGAATATCGGTACTTTATTGACAACGTTGAAATGATGTTTGACAAATTGTGCGTTGATACAGTGACCATTAAAGGGCATAAAGTATCTGTATAAAAAAACCACCTAATCGGTGGCTTTTTTCTTTGCCATGTCCGCTCTGATCAGATCATTCACATACTTGCGTTTATTCGGAATTGTTTCCAGAAATGCGATGATGTCTGCATCTGTCGTGACATTAAGATCAAGTTTGAACTGCTTTACATTCTTTTTGTTGTACTTCACAGCCGCTCTGATCTGGGCATCTGTTGACTTTTTCATATCGTCCTCCATTTTCATAGTATCATTTTTCCTCCTCTCCGATGATGCGATATTTCACATCATGACCATATCTGTCTTTGAGATAATTGACTGCTGCTTCGATTGTTGGGGCGATGTTGTGAAAATTCCTTGCGGTGATCTCGTAACCCCATTCCGGGATACGAGCCTTTTTGATTGTGAATGTCATGATGTCCTCCTTTTATTTACCGGGTAGTGCTGTCCGAATGAAGGGGCGGTGTCCACTTGGGGCATGCCTTTGTCCGAATGGGGTGGTGTCCGAACGGGTAGTGCTTTGTCCGAACGGGGCATTGTCCGCTTAGAACGGAAGCTGTCCGCTTTCGTAAGCGATCAATAACGGAAGTACTGCTGTTGTTGCCGGATAGAGATCCTTTTTTTCTTTTTCGGTGAGTTCTTCAATCTGTTCATTGAAGTAATTAATGATGTCTTTGACTTTGCCTTCCATGATCGCATCCATGGTTTGCATCCATGCGGAATCTGCATCGAAATCGTAGGGGTCACATTCTCTGGATGCTTCAATGACTTTGTAGCAAAGATCTGTGATGTATCTGCTTGTTGCTGACATTTTGTTTTTCCTCCTGTATCATTGTACGATCATAATATAGCTGATAAACGTACGTTTGTAAAGGGGTTTTGCAAAAAATTTTTGAACTGGGGGAAAAATGCGGATGGACTCCGCAAAAACTGGCGATCAACTCCGAGATTTTCGGCTGATCAACTCCGCAACTTTGTTGATCAACTCCATATTGCGGCTGTTGATTAACTCCGAAAACCGGGAAGCGAAAACTCCGGGAAGGGAAGGAACGAAAAACCAGAACCAGGCGACTGACTGACTGGCGGTCAAAAACTCCGCAAAAATGCCGCTATAACCTTATAAAGTTATAATTTTTTTGTATCCTGGTATCGCTTTTTTGACTGGAAAACAATTGCAAAAATGATCAGCAAAAAAACGCAAAAATTCAATTTATATAATAGGATGGTAAAATCTTTCATTTTCCTATATACAATTGTACGATTATGCGCTATATTATAAACGTACAATGATATTGTATAGAAAAGGAAGGATAAAAGAAAATGAAAAGCACAACAAAAAAAGCCATAGAAAACCACGGTTTCCGGGTATATGGCAACAACGTAATGATTAACGGAAACTTATTTCCATTACCACTAGTACAAGGCAATACAAAGCTTGGGACAGGCGTATGGCATTCTAGCACATTACCAACTAACAAAGTTATAACAGCAGTTTCCCCAGACGGCACGACAACAACCGAAAACGGCACATGTCCGACAACCTGCCCGGGTTGCTATGGTACTACCGGGAACTATCGTTACAACTCTAACAAATACATTATTATGATGAGAACAAGACTTTTAAAAAACTACCCGGATATTTATTTTCAATTGGTTTCTATACAGATTGAAAATGAAAACATTGAAAAGCTACGCATTCATGCCGTCGGCGATTTCCTGCCCGGTGAGGCTCTCGGATTTTACAACGTACTGAAAAAATATCCGCATGTCAAGGCATGGACATATACAAAATGCAACGTTTCCGGTGATATTGCTTTATTAGATACATTGCCAAATTGTAACGTTGTCAAATCAATAATACCTGGATGCGGTTTCAACTATGGACACGTCGCATATATTGCAAATTTGTTCTATATGCTGAAAAGACAAGGAAAAAAAGTTTATATCTGTAGATGTGGTATCGATGAAAATCAGCATTGTTCTAATTGCAACGGATGCAGCAATCATGAATTTGTTCTATTTATCGAACACAGTACCGGGTACAATGCCAAAAATGATTACGGATATCAAAAAATAGTTGAATTGATTGAAAATCAAAAGGGGTAAAAAGCATGGCAATTGTTAAGGCTGAAAAAAAAGAACACAATAGAATGCATGAAACATGGGAAATAGAATTTTCCGAAAATATCGCAAGTTATGCAAAAAGTGAATTGTTAGATTATTGTACAAAAATATCGTTTCTCTGGAATAGCACAATTACACCAATAAACGAAAACACAATAATATATGATGGATGGATTGATTAGGAAGGAAAACAAAAACATGTTAACAAAAATTATAGCTGCATTGCCGGGATAATATCCCGGTTTTTATTTTTGCTTTTTTAGGATCTTAAAATTATGGAATAGCAGCATTGAAAAGTATCTGTATTTATTCCAGCTGCTAAAATGATCAGTAAAAAAAGAATATACCCGGTAATTATTCCAGAATATAACCGGGCATATTTTATGGCATGGCATAAGATATTAAAAAAACATTTTCAATTATTCTGGTATACATGGCGGCATGCATGCATAAAAAAGGGTAGCATGTTACACAAAAATAGGTAGCATGTTACGGAAACCAGCTGCATTTCCATCATAAAAATTGCACAAAATAGATAAAAACAAGCTGAAAATGAGTTAAAAAGTCCCACAAACGCACTGAAAATGCATTAAAAAATGGGAAAAACAACGAAAAAACCGCCGGATCGCGGGGTATCCCCCCCCACTTTGAACGGGTTTCCTGGTTGCCGAAGCCATA
>Ga0265300_10004099_pt1 | contig 11715 bp, 9 predicted proteins | sample AusTroGonzalo_MG_FD_193482 | JGI IMG/M metagenome (GOLD analysis project Ga0265300, IMG submission 193482) | Bovine rumen microbial communities from tropical cattle in Woodstock, Queensland, Australia - Gonzalo_03 | ecosystem: Host-associated > Mammals > Digestive system > Stomach > Rumen ... | reverse complement strand
TAAGGAGCTGGGAAAACAGCTCAAGAAGATCGGGATGTTGGTCGTACAGGATGCCGTTTGGAACCGCGTTACGATTAACCGTGAGGCGCAGAAGTCCACATGGTACTACATCGACGAGATGCACCTTCTTTTGAAGGAGGAACAGACCGCCGCTTACACCGTTGAGATTTGGAAGCGTTTCAGGAAATGGGGCGGCATCCCGACAGGCATCACGCAGAATGTCAAAGACCTGCTTTCCTCGCGTGAGGTTGAGAACATTTTTGAAAACTCGGATTTCGTATATATGCTCAATCAGGCGGCGGGAGATCGTCAGATTCTCGCAAAGCAGCTCAATATCAGTCCTCATCAGCTTTCCTATGTGACCCATTCCGGCGAAGGTGAAGGACTTCTGTTCTATGGCAATACGATCATTCCGTTTGTCGATCACTTCCCGAAGAACACCGAGCTGTACAGCATCATGACGACCAAACTGCAAGAGGTGGCAAAATGAAAAAAGAGCCGCGCTTGCAGTTTACCGACGAAGAACGAGCCGCGCCGGAGCTTCAAAAGCCGATCCGCAAAGCGGAAATAGCCGCGAAGAAAGCCGACAAAGCCCACGCCAAGGTTCCGCAGAAAAAGGTAAAGAAGCGCAGCATCGACCCTGAAACCGGAAAAGTCAAGACGGTATTGCAGTTTGAGGATAAGAAACCGCCCTCCAAGCTGAATTATGCTGTCCGGGACGCTCCGGTTAATTTTGTCTCCGGGCTGTTCCACCGGGAAATGTCCGAAAGCGAGGATGACAACGTAGGTGTGGAATCAGCGCACAAGCTGGAAGCCGGAGCCGAGACCGGCGGGCGTCTGATACAGACAGCCCACCGTTCCCACCAGCTCAAACCTTATCGGACAGCGGAACGGGCAGAAACCCGGCTTGAAAAAGCCAACCTGAACGCACTTTACAAGGAAGCGGAGCTGGAAAACCCCACAAGCAACCCGTTTTCCAAGTGGCAGCAGAGGCAGGCAATCAAGAAGCAGTACGCAGCATCCAAAACGGAAAAGGCGGCAGAAACCACGAAGAAAACCGCCGAAGCTGCCGGAGCCGCCGCAAAGAAAGCGGCAGAGGAAGCAAAGAAGGCTGCGGAATACGTTTGGGCGCACAAGAAGGGCTTTGCCATTGCTATCGCCATTGTGCTGATCCTTGCGTTTTTCCTGAACGGTCTTTCCTCCTGCTCGGTCATGGTGGAAAGCCTGACCTCCGGTATTGCCGCATCGACATACCCTTCACAGGATGAAGATATGCTCGGCGCGGAAGCCGCGTACTGCGCGTTGGAGGACGAGCTTCAGGACTACCTTGACACCTATGAGCGAACCCACGATTACGACGAATACCATTACGACCTGGACGACATTGAGCATGACCCTTACGTTCTGATCTCCATTCTCACCGCTCTGAAACAGGGCGAATGGACGCTATCGGAGGTACAGGGAACGCTGCAAATGCTGTTCGACAAGCAGTACATTCTTACGGAGGATGTGACCGTCGAAACCCGTTACCGCACGGAAACCGAAACCGATTACTACCTTGTTTACGATGAGGAAACCGGCGAATACGACCTTATTGAGTATGAGTACGAGGTGGAGGTTCCGTATGACTATTACATCTGTACCGTAACGCTGGAAAACTTCAATCTTTCCCACGTTCCGATCTACATCATGGGCGAAGAACAGCTCGGAATGTACAGCACCTATATGGCGGTGCTGGGCAACCGGCCCGATCTTTTCCCCGGCTCTGAATATGTCGGTAAGTACATCGACGGCAACTATACCGATTACGACATTCCTGCGGAAGCGTTGGAGGACGAACAGTTTGCCCTGATGATCGCGGAAGCGGAAAAGTATCTCGGCTATCCCTACGTCTGGGGCGGCTCAAGCCCGTCCACATCCTTTGACTGCTCCGGCTTTGTGAGTTGGGTGTGCAACAACTGCGGTGTCGGATGGGATTTCGGCAGACTCGGCGCACAGGGACTTTGCAACATCTGTACCCGCACCGGCAATCCCAAGCCGGGTGATCTTGTGTTTTTCGTCGGCACCTACGATACGCCGGGTGTTTCCCACGTCGGCATCTATGTCGGAGACGGCATGATGATCCACTGCGGCGACCCGATTACCTACGCGAATCTCAATTCAAGTTACTACCAGCAGCACTTTTACTGCTATGGCAGATTACCACAACCTTAAAAGGAGGAAACAGCTATGAACCCCAAAATTACGAAGCTCCGCGCGGAGTTCGATAAAAACAAATCCAAAATCGCTGAATTGCAGGCAAAGAACCGCGAGCTGGAAAAGCAGATCAAAGAACTGGAGAACATCGACATCATCGGCATGGTGCGTGAGCGCGGTCTGACGATGGAACAGTTCGCAGAGCTGCTCGGCGGAACGGCTGTGCCTGTTCAGAAGAAGGAGGAATCCTACGATGAAGAAGTCTAAAATCCGCACATTGCTCTGCCTGTGTGCGACGCTGATCTGTATGCTCTCCCTTTCCGTCTCGGCTTTTGCCTCTGACGGCGGCGGTTATTACGCTTCCGATGAAAGCGGAAACGCCACGCCGCCCGACGCTATCGAAAGCCTGACGATCTCCACCGAAGCCGTTGACGTTGAGAAGGACGGCAGCAATGCCGCCTTTGAAATCGACCTCAATGCCGTAGACATTTCCGATCTGTTTGGCGGCTTGCTCTCCATGTTCGGAGAAGATGCGCTGACCCCCAGCGGAAATCTCACGCTGATCGACGACATCATGCAGAAGGAAAGCACGTCCGATGAGGATGATGAAGTACACAGCAAGCAGTTCATCACCGTTCAGAGCAAGAACGGCAATTATTTCTATCTTGTCATTGACCGCTGCGGCGAAACCGAAAACGTGTATTTTCTGAATCTCGTTGACGAAGCCGATCTCATGGCGCTCATGGAGGACGGCGATACCGCCGCAGCTCCCGCCGTCACCTGCACCTGCAAGGACAAATGTACTGCCGGTGATGTGGACACCACCTGTCCCGTCTGCACCACCAACATGACGGAATGTACGGGAAAGGAACCCTCAAAGGCGCTGACGGATAAGGATGCTGCCCCGGATGCAGACGATGAAAAGCAGACCGATGAACCGGAAGAAAAGCAGAGCAATCCCGGCGCTGTCCTCGTTGTCGTTTTGATTCTTGCCGTTGGCGGCGGCGCAGCCTATTACTTTTTGAAGGTCAAGAAGAATAAGCCGCAGACCAAGGGCAGCACCGATCTCGACGAATACGATTTCGGCGAAGATGAAATGGAGTTTGAACAGTACGATTCCGATGAGGAACATCCTGACGAACCCGCAGACGATACCGAAGAATGACCTATTTCACGAATAACCCTTTGGAACGGATGATGATGCAGAAGCCAAGTCCCGGAAAGGATAAAGCCCCGGTCATCACCGCTCCCAAGGGGCACCATTGCTACGGATGCGCCCGGTACGGCGAAGGCTGCGTTCTGCCGTGCTACCGGGACATCAACGCCATGAGAAAGGAGCAGAAAAATGTATCTCGTGATCGCTGAAAAGCCCTCCGTTGCACAGAGCATTGCCGCCGTCCTCGGCGCAAAGCAGAGATGCGACGGTTTCCTTGAGGGCGGCGGTTATCTCGTTTCGTGGTGCTACGGGCATCTGGCAGAGCTTGCCGATGCCCAGCACTACAACCCCGATTATGAAAAATGGGCGCTGAAAGACCTGCCCATCATCCCGAAGCCCTTTGAATTTACCGTGCAGAAGGATAAGAAAAAGCAGTTCGATCTGCTGAAAAATCTTCTGAAACGGCAGGACGTGACCGAAGTTATCAATGCCTGTGATGCAGGACGCGAGGGCGAACTGATCTTCCGAAACGTCTATGTCCTGTCCGGCACGAACAAGCCCATGAAGCGCCTGTGGATCTCCAGCATGGAAGATGATGCGATCCGCGAGGGCTTCCGTCAGCTCAGAGCCGGGAGTGATTATGATGCTCTGCATCATGCTGCGCTCTGCCGAGCTTATGCGGACTGGCTGGTGGGTATCAATGCAAGCCGGTATTTCTCTCTGATCTACGGACAGACGCTCAATGTCGGGCGCGTCGTTTCTCCGACGCTGGCGCTGATGGTTCAGCGTGAAGCGGAGATCGGCGGCTTTATCCCGGAGCCGTTCTACACCGTTCAGGCAGATTGCGGTTTTACTGCTGCGACGGAACGAATGAAGGACAGAGCCGAAGCAGAACGGATTTCGGCACTCTGCCGGGGAAAGCAGTTCACCGTGCAGAAGGTGGAACGCAAGGAAAAGCAGGAAAAAGCCCCGGCGCTCTACGATCTGACCACGCTTCAGCGTGACGCAAACCGGATTCTCGGTTACACGGCACAGCAGACCCTCGATTATCTGCAAAGCCTGTATGAAAAGAAGCTCTGTACCTATCCGCGCACAGACAGCCGGTATCTTACGGACGATATGGAATCTTCAATCCCGTCGCTTCTCGCTTCCGCATCTGCTGTCAGCGGACTGCCGAAGCCGGAACAGTATATCGGCAAACAGGTCTGCAACAGCAAAAAAGTGTCCGACCACCATGCCATCGTTCCTACCGTATCGGCGGCGAAAGCAGATATTGCCGCTCTGCCGCAGGGTGAACGTGAAATCCTGAAGCTGGCGGCAAAGGCACTTCTGCGCGGTGTCTGTGAGCCTTGCAGATACACCGAAGTGTCCGTAACGCTTATGTGTGGAAGTGAGAGCTTCACAGCCAAAGGCAAAACGATCCTCTCTGTCGGCTGGAAGCGTTATGAACAGGAATCGGAGGAAAAAGCGGAGGTTCTTCCGGAGCTTAACGAGGGACAGACTTTCTCTGCGTCGGAGCTTTCCGTCAAGGAAGGCAAAACCACGCCGCCCAAGCATTACACCGAGGATACGATCCTGTCCGCGATGGAAACTGCCGGAGAAAAGGATATGCCGGATGACGCGGAACGCAAAGGCATCGGTACACCGGCGACCCGCGCCGGGATTCTTGAAAAGCTGGTGTCCTCCGGCTTTGTGGAGAGAAAGAAATCCAAAAAGCTGACGAACCTGATCCCGACTTCCACCGGCACGGCGCTGATTACCGTGCTTCCCGAACAGCTCCAGTCCCCGCAGCTCACCGCAGAATGGGAAAACAAGCTCAAAGCGATTGAGCATGGCAAGCTGGATTCGGACAGCTTCATGGAGGATATTCAGGATATGCTCCGCGAGCTTCTGAAAACCTACACCCCGGTTCCCGGCGCGGAAGTCCTGTTCCCGTCCTCCCGGAAAAACGGAGGCGAGATCATCGGCAAATGCCCCCGCTGCGGCGGGAATGTCACGGAATCTCAGAAAGGCTTTTTCTGTGATAACCGGGACTGCAAGTTCGCTCTTTGGAAGAACAGCAGCTTCTTTACCAAAAAGAAAAAGCAGTTCACCAAGCCCGTTGCGGCCGCGCTTCTGAAAGACGGGCGCATCCGGCTGACGGGCTGCTATTCGGAGAAAACCGGAAAGACCTATGATGCCACCGTCCTGCTCTGCGACGATGGTGAAAAAACGGAATACAAACTTGATTTCGGAAAGGAGAAAAAAGCATGAAGTGGGTATTCTTTGGAATCGGCGTCGTTGTCGGCGGCGTGATCGGCGTTGTGACGATGAGCCTGTGTGCTGTCAGCGGCGCGGAATCCCGTCGTGAAGAAATGCGTTGGGATGAAACTGACACCTTATGAACGGGAGACCGTCATCCTGTATAACGAAGCCGAAGATACTGCCAGCGTTTACACCTACGACGTGAAACTGCTGACAAAGCTCCGGCGCTTATCTCAGAAGTATCCTGATCTGATCCGCCCGGACACACGCAACAATAGGACATTCATCGTCCCGAAGCGTTGTGTCAGCATCCGGGAGCCGTACAGCGAAGCACGGCGCAAAGCGGACAGTGAACGAGCCAAAGCAGCGGGCAGAAAACCGCCCGGCAGGAGCGCATCCGCAAAAACCGAATAAAGATATGCTCCTGCGCGGGACTGAAAATCCTGTGCAGGAGCGTCTTTTTTTGTATCAAATCTGAAAGGAGTTATCCCCATGGCTGAAAAGCAAACCAACAAAGACCGGCTGAGAGAGATCACAGCCGGCATTGAGCAAGGCATCAAGGAACTGTTTGAAAGCGACAGGTACAGAAGCTATCTGCAAACCATGAGCCGTTTCCACAGCTATTCCCTGAACAACATCATGCTCATCCATTCGCAGATGCCGAACGCCACCCACGTTGCCGGATTCAACCGCTGGAAAGACCAGTTCGGGCGGCACGTCAAAAAGGGCGCAAAGAGCATCCAGATCATCGCACCCACCCCGTTCAAAAAGAAGGTCGAAGAAGTCAAGCTCGACCCGGACACCAAGGCTCCCATGCTGGATAAGGACGGAAACGCCATCATGGAGGAAAAAGAAATCAAAATACCCATGTTCAAGGTCGTATCCGTATTCGATGTGTCGCAGACCGAGGGCAAGCCGCTCCCGGAGCTTGCGTCTGATCTCTCCGGCAATGTCAAGCAGTATGACGTATTCGTGGAAGCTCTGCGGCGCTCCGCTTCCGTTCCCATTGACTTCAAGCCTATTTCTCACGATACGGACGGCTTTTTCAGTCTGTCCGATCAGAGCATCACCATCCGCGAGGGCATGAGCGAGGTGCAGACGGTTTCCGCGATCATTCACGAAATCGCCCATTCCAGGCTCCACAATACGGACGTTCCCATTCCCGCAGATGCCGAAAAGTATCAGGAGGTGGAACTGTTCGACCAGCCCGCGCTGTTCTCCAACGGCAGGATCAAACAGGAGGAAGTCCCGGACGGTCTGTTCCGCTACGATCTGCGCGGCTCTGATTATGACCCCGGCGAGCCGATACAGGTTGAGGAAAACGTCCTTGTGAACCATGCCGGTACGATTCTCACGCTGAAACCATTGGAGCTTGGCGATAACGGCTTCCTCCGTCTGACCGAAGAAAGCGGACTGAATTTTGTCGGCGGTGAGATTTCCGCACAACAGTTTTTGCAGGAAAACAGAAAAGGCCGGCGCACCGAGGAAGTGGAAGCCGAGAGCATTTCCTATGCCGTCTGCCAGTATTACGGCATCGAAACCGGCGCAAACAGCTTCGGCTATATCGCCACATGGAGCAAAGATAAGGAACTAAAAGAGCTGAAGGAATCCCTTGAAACCATCAACAAGACTTCCTCCGCGCTTATCACCGACATTGACCGCAACTTCGCTGAAATCTGCAAGGAGCGCGGCATCACGCAGAAAGCAGAAGAAATCGAAGCAGATGAACCGGCGCTCTCCGCAGAACGCCTCTACACCGTCGATGACAACAAATACCTTCATGTGCAGCGTTCCGATGAAGGCTTCGATTACACGCTCTATGATATGGCGACCAAGAAAGAGATTGACGGCGGACAGCTTGACACAAAGATGGAGCTGATCTCGGAAGCGGCGCTTGAAATCTGCAAGCTCCATGAAATCGGAAACGACGCGCCGATCAGCCTTGCCGACATCAGTATTCTTGACGAGCTGCAAGCCGCAGAGGTCAAGGCGTGGGAGGACGATCATGTGACCAACATCGAAACTGTCCCCGAAAAATCCGATACGCCTGCCGTTCCCGATACTCCCGCAGATATGCTCCCGGACAGCCCGGAACAGAATCTCGATGAGCCGATGCCCGACCCGACGATCAGTGTGAAAGCTATGCAGAGCTACGGCTATACGGATGAAGAAATGCTTCCTTTGTCCAAAGACCGTGCTTTGGAGCTTGCCGAGCGCGACGTGACGGTTTACCTCCTGTACGGAGATAACACCGAAGCAATGGCGCTGGATGACCGGGAGATTATCGAACACGACGGGCTTTTCGGTATCACCCGTGAGGATTGGGACGCGATCAAAGCGGACATTCCGCTCCGCGACGTGGAAAAGCGGTTCATGCAGAACCCGGAGGACGGTATTCTGATCTACCAGCTCAAAGACACCGCCCCGGCAGCTCTGTGGTTTGCCGGATTTGACCGTTTGCAGGATGCCCCCGATGCCGACAACTACAAGGCGGTTTACACACAGCCCCTCTATGACGGCGGCTCCAAGGGCGAAGTGCTGGAACAGGCGTATCAGCAGTTCAATATCCAGCGTCCCGCAGACTTCACCGGTCACAGCCTGTCCGTCAGCGACATCGTTGCGATCAAGCGCGGGCCGGATGTATCCTATCATTACTGCGACAACATCGGCTTCAAAGAGCTTCCCGCTTTCAGACCGGAGAATTATCTGAAAGCCGCTGAAATGGCAATGGAGGATGATTATGGCATGATCGACGGCATCATCAACAATGGGCAGAAACAGCCCACGGTTGCCGAGCTGGAAGCACAGGTCAAAGCCGGTCAGTCCATTTCTCTGCTTGACCTTGCCAATGCCGTCAAAGCGGAGAAAAAGCCCTCCGTCCTTGACAAGCTCAAAAGCCTGCCGCCGCAGGAACACAAAAAGACCGCGCCAAAGCACAGCGCAGAAAGGGAGAGATAATCATGGAATTTACCAAAGACGAACTGACCCTCATCAGCATTTACGACAGTGCCGTTCGGAAAGGGACTATCGTGACGCTGAAAGATATGATGAAATACCTTTCCGTCGATGAAACCGAGCTGAACGATCTGACCAACTCTGCGATTGAAAAGCTGGAGAAGATCACCGATGAGGAATACGAAGCCCTCGATCTGTTCCCGGACTTTGATGAAATGGAGGACGCCAATGCCGAGTAAAGTACAGTTTTATTCGCAGATGGCAGACCACACGGCAAAGCAGATCACCGGCAGTTTTCAGTCCTGGACGGCGTTTTTGGAAACGGCGGCAAGGTTATATAAGTACCCGTACAACGAGCAGCTTATGATCTTTGCCCAGCGCCCGGACGCTACCGCCTGCGCGGACTATGACCTTTGGAATACGCAGATGCGCCGTTATGTGCGGCGCGGCTCCAAGGGCATTGCGCTTTTGGATACTTCCGGCGATAACCCCAAAATCAAATACGTCTTTGACGTAGCGGATACGGGCGGCGATGAGCGATCTCGCCGTCCTTTCCTTTGGGAATACCGTGACGAACACGCGGACGCTGTTTCTGCGGCGCTGGAACGCCGCTTTGAAGTCAGCGGCAGCGAAGGTCTTGCCGATCAGCTTGAACACATCGCTTCCCGGCTCGCAAGTGAGTATTGGGAAGAACATCAGCGCGACATCTGCGGCATCATTGCAGATTCTTTCCTCGAAGAATATGATATATATAACGTCGGAGTTGCCTTCAAAAATGCGGCGTCCGTCAGCGTGGCATACACCCTTATGTCCCGCTGCGGATTGTCCCCGGAGGACTACTTTGACCATGAGGATTTTCTGAATGTCTTTGATTTCAACACCCCGGCAACCATTGCCGCGCTTGGCACCTCAATCAGCGAAGCCAGCGAAAAGGTGCTGCGAACCATTGAAGTCACCATCAAAAATTATGAGCGTGAAAGGAGCGTTACCAATGAGCGAACTGACGTACAAGACCATCGGCGAAGTGCAGATTCCCGAACTGAGCCTGTCCGAGCAGACGACGGAGCCTCTCGGCAAGTACGGGAGGATGCGGAAGAAGTATCTCCGCGAGAACCGTCCGATTCTGTGGAATCAGATGATCCTGTCCGAGACCCTGTACCCGCACCTGCGGGAGATCGACGCGGCAGCGTACAGACTGTTGGAAATGTTGATGCCGGAACTGATGCAGGTGGCAGGCGTGACGGAGGAACTGAAAGCCAGCGACCCGATGACGTGGGTGGGGCTGATGAACAGTTGCAAGATTCAGGCGGAAGAAATAATATACAGAGACCTGATCTTCAGCTAAACTTTTTCGATGCCCCGGCTCCTGCCGAACAGCTCACCCTGTTCCCGACAGAAGCCGAACAAATGCAGAGGATTACCGAAGCGGAGAGCGTACCCGATACGCCCTTCGCTTTTTCCTTTGCCCAAGACGATATTGACCAAATGCTCCGAAGCGGGAGCAATACGGATAACAGCCGCATGAACATCGTTGCGGAATATGCCAAGGGCAGAAGCACAGACGAGCTTGCGGCGTTCCTCCAAACACAGTATCACGGCGGCTTCGGTCTCCATACCGATCACGGGGATATTTCCGCGTGGTACGCCGAGGACGGTATTCACTTTGCCCGCGGCAATGCTGCCCGCTATACGCAGTCTGCACAGATTGTCCCGTGGGCGGATGCCGCGAAGCGTATCGGTGAAATGCTGGATAGCGGTTCCTTTGCCACCAACGTGGAGCTTGCGGAAGCAGAAAACCATGAGCGCCAGCAAATCGCAGAATCTCTTTGGTATCTGTATCACGACATGAGCGAGGATGCCCATGAGGTCGGCTATCTTGGATGTATTGACGAGCTGCGCGGCGGCGGGTTCCCCGATGAAACGGCAAAACTTGCCGAACAGATCGCCGACCCGGTGTTCAGAGAACGGCTAACCTCACAGGTCAACGCTTTCCTGATTGCCTACGGCGATGACCGCAGCCTGATGCGTTTTAACTATCACAGACCCGATCAAATGCTCAATAAACTGCTGGACTTGAATCTGCCCCGTACAGAGTATCACACCGAGCTTGCCGAGCTGCCCACCGTCTATCCGTTCATTACGGAGGACGAAATCAACGAAGCGATCTCCGGCGGCAGCGGCATGGAGGGCGGCAAGTTCCGTATCTATGAGTATTTCAGCCAGTCGCACACCACCAAGGAACGAGCGGATTTTCTCAAAGAGGAATACGGGATCGGCGGTCATTCCCATGCGCTTTCCCGTTCTTCCCACAGCGGTGAGGATCACGATTCCAAGGGAGACCGTTTCAAAAAGGCGGACTGCGCCGATGTGATGCTCTCATGGACAAACATGGCGAACCGCATTGACGATCTGATTTCCAAGAACCGCTACCTGACCCCGTTGGAACAGGAAAAATACAAGGCGATCCATGATGCTCCTACCGCTTACAACAGCGTAAAAGAAGCTCACCCGGATGATATTGTGCTGTACCAAGTTGGCGAATTCTTTGAAATGTACGGCGAGGATGCAAAGACAGCCGTCGAGGAACTTGACCTGTATCTGACCTCTCGCAGAATCCCCGATGTCGGACGTGTGGATATGTGCGGCATTCCGGCGCGAAAACTGGAAGAATACGTTGAAAAGCTCCGGGATAAGCATGATGTGACGATCTCCGCTGTCAATGAGGACACCCATGAGCGTCATGCCTACACCATGCTTTCCATTGACCATGAAGCGGAACGCGCAGCGGATGCCTATGAAGCCGAACACGGCGCAGACGGTTATCTTGCTTTCCCCGGCAACAGACCGGAGGAAGAACCGAAACGTGAGCTGACGCAGGACGATATTGATGAATCGCTCCTGCGCTGGAACGGAGACCCGGACAGCCAAAGCCGTATGTTCTCCTATATGCGCGAGCATGGCAGAGAGCGCGGCGCGGCGGCATGGCTCAGTCAGGAGTACGGCGGTGATGTAAACGAGCCGCTTCATATCTCTCTTGCCGGAACCGATTCGGAAGTTACGCTGAAATGGGCGCAGGTGCAAAGACGCTTGCTCCAGCTCATGAATGACGGACGGTTCCCGGAACAACAGCAGAAGAATATCGCAGAATATCTCGGTGAGCGCGG
>Ga0265300_10004097_pt1 | contig 11717 bp, 19 predicted proteins | sample AusTroGonzalo_MG_FD_193482 | JGI IMG/M metagenome (GOLD analysis project Ga0265300, IMG submission 193482) | Bovine rumen microbial communities from tropical cattle in Woodstock, Queensland, Australia - Gonzalo_03 | ecosystem: Host-associated > Mammals > Digestive system > Stomach > Rumen ... | reverse complement strand
CTTGTGCGACCTCTTCCATCCCATAGGGGTGAAGAGTTCATCAAGTATCTTCATATCCACCCGTGCATCCTTGTAGAGGAGCAGGGAGACCTTCACACTCCCGTCATAGGCGGTGGTGGTTTGTGCCACACGGACATCTATGTCCTCCTTGGTGAGCAGTCTGATTTCATCCATAATCTTTGATTCTTAACCTTGTTTTTTCATATAGCGGGACTCCTCCTCCATCATCTCGGAGAGGTAGAGTGCAGCTTCGTAGGCTTCAAGCCATTCCAGGTAGTCCTCCTCGGAATCGAAGTCCTCTCTCTTGGGCGGTTTGTAGTTGCTCATTTCGCCTCCTCCATCTTCTTGTATCCCCAGGCGGAGAGCAATGATGCTCCGATCCAAAGGAGTGTCCAGGTAACGCAGATTCCTCCGTCCGGAGTCTCCCCTCCGGCGAGGATGAGGGATGCGATGCAGGTGCATCCCAAAAGGGTTTTCAATGCCTTTTTCATAATCGTATAAAGTGTTAGAGTAGTTCCGCCTTGAGTGCATCCTTCGCCCGGAGGGTGAGAATGTCCACAACCCTGTACCACCTCGTTCCGTTCTTCCCCTTCCCTATCCGGTAAGGTCTGATCCGTCCCTCCTTCTCCGCCTTGAGGAAGTATGTCCCGTAGATGGAGATAGCCTTGTTCCGGCTCACCTCCCCGGATGCGAGTCCGAGATTCTCGATTGTTTGTGCCGAGCCGAGTTCCACGCAGGTCTTGATGAGGATGTCCAGGTTGTTCATAACTATGCCCTCCTTGTGATGGTGTATGTCCTCTCCTCCCGGTTGCGGTGGGTGGAGTATGTCCTCTGATATGCGAATCCCAGGTCGGAGGCATATGCCCGGATGGTGGTGTACCCTACCTCATCCACCGGGATGGTCAGTTCCTCGCCTATTTCCAGGTCAATAATTCTTTGTCTGAAGGACTTGGCTTCCATATTTTTGTGTTATCTTTGTATGTTGTTATGTGCAAATATAGCAAAAAATATCTAAAAGCAAGAACTTTTAAGGAAATTTTTATCAAAAGATATCAAATTCTATCTCTACGATGGAGAAAATTGAGAGGATAGCATATATAAAGGAGTCCTTCAACACCCTCCGGATGAAGGGCATCATCAAGACACAAGGAGACTTTGCAAGCCTTTTGGGGATTGCGGAGAGAAGCCTTTCCGCAGCCAAGAATGGAGATGAAAGGTATCTCACCGATTCCCTCATTGCGAGGATCAAGGGAGTGATGGAGCAGATGGACGGAGGAGACACGGCAGAGACTATCCCCGTCATCCCGGTGGAGGCAATGGCAGGGACTCTCCAGGAGTTCTTTCAGTCCGTACAGGAATACGATTGCGAGAGGATGATCTCGCCCATCAAGGGTGCGGACTACGCAATCAAGGTCAACGGAGACTCAATGTCACCAGAGATTCCCAATGGAAGCCACATCCTCCTCAAGCGAATCCAGGAGGAGCAGTTCGTGGAATGGGGCAAGATTTTCTGCCTGGACACCGCAAACGGGGCGGTCATCAAGAGGGTGTTCCCCACCGATGATCCGGAGGTGGTGGAGTGCCGGAGCATCAATCCGGAATATCCTTCGTTTAAGGTCAACACCAAGCACATCAACGGATGGTACAGGGTGTTGATGGTTATGTCATTCAAATGATGGAGCAGAAGGAAACGCAGGAGACACCCTGCCTTGGCGAGAGGTTTTGGGAGAAGCCGGAGAACATCCTCCGGCTTATCGACCTCATCTTCTTCTTTGAGGACAACAAGGAAACCATACCCTCATAATATGAAAAGGATTCTCATAGCATTGGTTTTCCTCCTGGTTGCGGGATGCACGAAGGAGGATGAGAAGGATTGGCTCATCGGGAAATGGTATGTCTCCGGATGCACCTATGAGACCGAGCGAGGGAAGGAGAAGGTGGACAACCCCGGCTTTAAGTCCTGGGAGTTCACGGAGAGAGGGAAGGTCATCATTGACGGAGACCGGACGGAGGACTATTGGCACGGGAATGGTCACATTAAAGTAGGCTCGGTTGTCTATGATGAGGTGATGCACGGAAGGGATGTGATGCAGCTTGAGCAGAAGGGAGTCCGTGCCGTCACAACCTACACCTTCCGCAGGTAGTTTAGTTCCAACTAAACAAGTCCAAGACTTTCTTGTTCGCCTCCTGGATCAGATCCCAGGCTTTCTCGGCATAGATGTCCGTTGCCTTGTAGTCTCCGATGTGGGCGAGGCAGTCATCAATGGTGGACTTGTCAATGCCCGCCTTCCGTGCGAGGGTTGCCCAGGTGTGCCGTGCTGCATAGAAGGTGAAGGATTCCACCCCTTGCTCCTCGCACCATTGGCGGAGGCAACGATTCACCCGTGCCGTGCAGAAGTCCTTCGATGAGGCGAAGGTGTGCAGCTCGTTTAGCCACCATCCGCCCTCGCCCTTGAGCCGTCCAATCACCGCCTCCAACTCCGGATGGATGGTCACCTTCATCAATGCACGATCCGCCCTCCTCTCCCTCGTTTTCGCCCGGTTGTAAACCCATTGCCCGGTGAACGGCTTGGCGAAGTAGAGGTCGGCAATGTTCGCACCCATCAGACCGAAGGAGAGGATGAACACATCCAACGCAGTCCGCATCACCCGGTTGTCCGTCTGATAGGAGATTATCTTCTGCATCAGCTCCTCACCGAGATTCCTCTCGCCTATGGATGCAGGATGCACCTTGGGAATCTTGGAGAAGGGTTGCTTCGGTATCAGTATCCGGTCTGCATCCTCATCGTTGTACCTGTCCCTCGCTGCGTTGAAGATATGCTCAAGTTTCGTGATGTGCCTGGAGGATGCACCCTTCGCAATCTTCTTGGGGACGGAGGAAGGGATGGTCTTTCCCGCCTTCCGGTCATAGTGCATCCGAGGCTCGTTGTCCACCATCTCCATAAACTCCAGGAGCATCTGCCGGGAGACGGCATTGATGTCAATCTCCCTCCGCCCCAGGTAGCGGGCGAATGCGTTGAGTGCGGAGGTGTAGGCAGACCGGGTTGTCTCCGCCTTAGTCATCACATACTTGTCCGCCCAATCGAAGAAGTCAAGCCGGAAGTCCTCACCGGAGAGGGAGTCCTTGATCTTCCCCACCACCCAGTCCACATCCCTGTCCTCCAGGTCGAAGGGCGAGATGTCCTTCACGGCATCCCGCATCCTGCCGATGAGTGCATCCGCCTTGTTGAGGATGGTGGCATCCTTGATGCGGTGTGTCCTGGTGAGGTCGGCTGATCGGCAGACAAGGGTGGTGGCGAGCCTCCTGGACTTGCCCTTGAAGGTCACCCGGATCACCACCGGGAATGTGCCGTCCTTCCTCCGGTTGCCGGGGATGACTATTGCCTTGAAGGTTATCATCGTATAAAGTCAGACAAAATCGGAATTCAGACAAATATAAGACAAAAAAGGGAGAAACCGAAACGAAGGTAGTTCGTAAAAGTAAAGACATACCCCGCACGGATGTAGGCGAAATCGTGCTTGCAGATACCTGGGAGGAAGGTTAGGTCAAAGATTAGGTTAGAATTGCGAAAGGAGGCTGCAGGGATGCACCCTCCTTTGTCTATATCAACGAGTTACGGAATCGTGGCGGATTGTCCTCTCCGTTTTTCAGACAAAATAAAGACAAAAACTGCACGAAAAAGGGAGGAAGATTGCTCTCCCTCCCAAGGACTTTATACGATTGAAGGCGGATGAAACCAAACAATCGTAGCAAAGTTAGTCATTCGTAACGAAAAGTCCAAATCACCATTCATCCTTGACCATCTCATCCACCACCCTTCCGGGAGAGATGCCCCTCGCCCTGGAGATGGCATTGAGTTTGTCCCTGGTGTCCCGGTGGACGGAGATGGTGATCTGAATCCTCTTCTCCTCCGGCTCTTTGGCTTTGCGACCTGCTCCAGGTCTCGCACCACCCCAGTTGTCCTTGCTCCCAATTTCCTTAAAGTGCCTGCAAGTTTTCTCCAAATTCGGCTCATATATACGGAATGGAATCCCAAATGCTTGGCATCCATCTCCCCAATAGTTTTTGCAATCATTACACTTTGCCATAATCAGTCCTCCTTGATGATGAAAACCTTTTGCCCATCCATAAGTTTCGCTCGGAAATCCCAAGGACAAAGAAGATGTCCATATTCCTTATCGTAATATCCTTCCACCGCCTCCTTCATCATTTGCTCCTTCTGCTCTCTTGCACCAACTTCCCGTCCCGTCTTGAAGCCTTCCTCGAACTTAACGGAATCGGTGATGGCTTCATCTCTATCCTTCTGCCATTGGGCGAAGTGGCGGGCGAGGTCAAGTTGGCTACTCTTGTCAAGGTAATGCCCGGAATAATCCTCCCACGCATTTTTCGCCTTGAAGTGATTCTTGTGCCACACCTTCACCTCCTCCTCCAAGTCCTCGCAGACGGGATTAATCGGCTTTTCCGATTTTTCTTGGAGGGTGTCGAGGAAGGAAAGGATAATGCGTTGTTCCATTCTTCTTCCCTCCGCAAAGTCACCCGTAGCGGTGTTAATGCTTTTTGCTTGCCGTTCCACCTCGGCTTTGATTTGTTCGATGATGCTCATATCGTATAAAGTATTTGTGGGGAGGTTGCCCTCCCCTGGTTAATGATTATTCAACAATGAATGTCTTATTCATACCTGCGGTATAACCCTCCGCATAGCCGAGGAGGAAATCGTAGTCTGCTGATGTGCGGATGATAGCATCATCTTCCTTGCGGACAAATTCGTAGTAGAGAACGATGTCACGGGTGTCGGTGACCGGGCGGAGGATGTAAGTCTTGGTTTTCATAATCGTATAAAGTTTAATGTTTCCTTGATGCAAAGGTAACACTTTATTTTGAAAAAACAATACATTAAATCAAAAAAGCACGAAAAAACCTGGAAGCTGCCTCCCAGGTCATAAAGAATCGGTGATCCAGGCTTATCACATAAGGTTAGCCAAGAGCCTTTGGTAGAGCCTCCGGGCATAGAGGTCGAATCCCTTGTAAGGGTGGCGGTTGTCACTATCAAGGAAATATTCGGAGAAATTCACCTGGTTGACACCTGCCGTGAAGTAGAGGTCAAGGTAAGGGATGTGCGAGTGTCCCGCCATCTGCGAGAAGAGTTCGATGTACTGCGGTTTAGTCTTTCCGGAAGCATAGACATAGTTGTCATCCCAATTCGAATCCGTCCTCGCACTCGCCCGGTAGCCGACAATAGGGGATGCGAAGAAGATCTTCAGTTTCGGATTGGCGGTCAGCAGGAGGTTGACCATCTCGTTGAACGATCCCCAAAGGGTGGTGAAGCCGTTGTCCGTCTCCGTGCCGATGGGTGACTGATTGGTGATGTCATTCGTTCCGCCACCGATGATCACGAAGTCCACACCGGAGACGGGATTCGCCTTCAATGTGTCTATCTGATCGGAATAGTTATTCAAGTATGCTACCGCAGCATCCTGCTTCGTGTATTCGGCTTCGCACCAAGCCTTCACGATGTTGCAGATGTCAAGGGCTGCATATGCCTGTGTTGTGGTGGTAGGCACTAAAACGGGCGAGGCTCTCTGAACGAGGCGAGTACCACCGATTGCACCCTTGAGTACATTCGCCAGGGAATATTCACGGAGATAATCGGTCAACCCCTTCTCATCGTAGGTGAAATCGAAGATGGAGTCACCAAATACCATCACCTTCTTCCCGCTTAACGGAAGGGAGAGCGAGGTCAAGATTTCAGATTTCTCCTCCAGGGCGGTGAGCCGTGTCTTTACGCACTCGGTAGTGGTTGCCGTCCGTTTCTCCACCTTGTCGGTAAGGGGATCGTAGTCCTGCAGATTCACGCAGAGGCGGGCAACCCCTTCCGGGATGGTCAGCTCCAGGGGATCGTTCCGGGTGTTCATAGCCACACCGGGTTTTCCGTTTTCAACGATGTTTCGTTCGGAATCTGCCATCGCATAAAGTTGGTACGCATAGGCATTGCCCTTTCCGTAAATGCGGAACACATCCCCAGGTCTAACATATGCATACACGCAAGCGACACCCTCCGCCTCCGGGAGATATGTCTTGCTCGTTATCTGCGATAACATTGTATTGCAATACCGACCAACAAGGATTTCCTGCTCCACATAGGAAATCGTGGTCACTCCGTTGATGTCCTCGTTCAGCACCCGCCCCTTGTTTGCGGACAGGGCATCCGTTGTGCTTGTGGAATCAAGAGAGTCTACAACATTGACTCCGGTTGCATTCTCAAGATCCGTCACCCGGTTGTCAAGATCCTGCACATCATCAACGAGTCCGTCCGTGTGTTCCGTCACCTCCGTCACCTTCCACGCACCATCGGTCTGCGAATCGTAACTGCCGAGGTTGACATAGAGGTAAGCCTCCCCCTCCTCAATCGTGACATCAAGGGTTGTCCTGGTGTTGCTTCCCGTGTCGGCTCTGCGAAGCCGATGCCTGTCGGAGTCCGCAGTTGCGAAAAGGAGGGTGTAAACACTTGTCCCCTGCAGTCCCTTGATCCGGTAATGTTCGCCCGGAACTACCGACACCTTCACGCAGTAGAATCCCACATTGTCGGAAGGGGAGGAAGCCATCGTGGAGACATTCGTGTTGAAATACTTGTCGGCAGTCAGAGATTTCGGAAGCAGCACCTCGGTAGTTTCATCCGTTCCGTTCACTATCGCATCCAACTGACTCAATTCTGCCGTTGTCGCATAGCCGGAGAGATCCAGGGCGGTTGTTCCGATGGCAACCCAGGCATACCCGGAGTTGTCGGTGGTGATGTATTCATCGTATCCCGCCCCGTTGCTCACCAGGTAGATCTTGTTGATGGTGGATGCGGATGCCGGGAGAGTGCCGACATAGGGGTTGCCTCCCCAGGTGACGGAGACACCCGCAGGGATGTCACTGACCACAGGCTCTGCCGTCCCGTCCCAGGCAACCACATAGGACTGCTGCGTGATGGCGGAAACGAGGGACTCCACCTCATCCTTGTCATAGTAGTTGGCGAGGATGGACTGCACCTCCGGCTTCGTGTAGAAGTTAGCGAGTGCCGTGTCCGTCTCGGTCTTGGTGTAGTAGTGGACAAGATCCGACACCGCATTGGTGATGTAGCCGAGATCGTTCTCAAGCTGCGACACCTTGGAAGGCACGATGACCACCACATCCTTCTTCCATTGCCCGTCAAACTTGAGGACTGCGAATTCGCCCGCATCAACGGACAACCCTCCGAGATTCGTGTATGTGCCGGGAGTGCTTGCCAGGTATGCAATGTTCTGGTCTATCGTACCCGGATCGGTGGTCGGAACGGCACTCCCCACGAACTGATAGAACCTGCCCAGGGAGTCAATGGTGGCATTCATCACGGCATTGAGGATCGCACCCGTGATCTCCTGCCTCCCGTTGGTCTTGATGTAGGCATCGGTTGCTGCCTTGATTGCTGAATATCTGCTCATCGTATCTTCGTTTTCCCTAAAATATAAAACCGCCCCTTTTCGTAAATCTACCAGGACAGGATGTTGTAGGACACACCAACCCCCACATAGGGTGTGAGTCCGTCCTTCGACAAGCCGTATCCGCCCTGGACACCGAGTCCCCACCGGGACTGCACCTTCACCGGGATGATGTGGTTGATGATTTTCTCCGTCCGGTAGTGGAACACCGAGTCAACCTCCGGGTTGATGCCGGATGCGTACACCCGTGCGAGGGAGTCCTCCCACACCACCTGCTCCCTCTCCAGGACGGCATAGATGGTATCGTTCCGTTCGATGTATTCCGTGACCGGGACGAAGGTTGTGTCAACCACCCGCCTTGTGATGTATTCCGGCTTGTAGGAGACTATCGTGTCACGGATGACCAATGTGTCCACCCTCTCAACGATAGCGGATTCTCCGCCCTTTTTGGCGGTAAGCCTCCCGCACATAAAGCAAGTTGCACCGAGTCCGAGGAGGAGGAAGAGGAGGTATATGACATCCCTTGCCTTCATCTCGTTGCGATATACTTGAGGATGCCCATCGTGGCTGCGTAGGCAATCCAAATCTTGGTCTGCTCCAGGAGAAGCCATTCGCACTCCTCCCTGTTGTCATAGAAGAAATTTTCAAGAAGGACGGCAGGGCATTTGGTCTTGGAGAGGAGGTAGAAATTCTCCTCCCAGTCCCGGTCTCCGTCCGACATATCCTTCCGGATCTTCCGTACCTTGAAGGTGTCCTCAAACCAATCGTAGAGGCATTCGGAGAGTTTGTCCGCCTTGGTGATGCCCTTGGAGGTGTAGCAAGACCATCCCTTGGCGGTCATCCACTTTGAGCCGTTCCCGGCTGCGTTTGCGTGGATGGACACAAGGATGACATTGGATGCACCGAGGGCGGTGCAGACCTTGTTCACCCGCATTGCCCGTGTCTTGAGGGAGATGTCATTGGTCTCCTTGACAACGAGTTCCGCATCAATGCCCCTGGAAACGAGGTTGTCCAGGAGGATGTCCGCCACCTCCCTGTTCCACCTGTATTCACGGAATCTGCCGTCCGGAGACCGCTTCCCCGGAGTGTCAATCCCGTGTCCAGCATCAATCAAGACCTTCATTTCTCTTCGATGAGTTTCTGCAGTCCGTAGTTGGCGAGGGTGGAGGTGAGGTTGTCAACCTGCACCCGGAGGTCGGAGATCTCCTTCCGCAGCTCGGCATTCTCACGAAGCACCTCCTCAAGCCTCGCCTTGTTGTCATCAGCGAGAGTCTTGTAGAATTCAAGGCTCTCCTGCATATTGGTGATGAGGTTGGCATCCACCTCGGTGTTGTATTTCCTCTTGGTGAAAAACCAGGTGGTGAAGGATGACACGAAGGTGGTAATTGCACCCGTCAGTACGGCAATCCAGGTCTCTTCCATTGTAGTGTGGTTTTAGTTCGTTCTATTGTCTTATGTTCAGTCTCCTACGGCAAGTCCGGATGCCCCGGCAAAGTATCCGTCCGGATTGTCCGTTGTTGTTATCCACAATCCCGCCACACCATTATAGGTGCAGGGTTTCATCACGGCAACCGGGGTGTAATTCCCCCTGTCGGTATAGAGGTTTGCGGAGTACGCATCATCCCCATAGACATACACATCACTATGCTTGCCCGTGAAATTTCTTGCGGGACTGCCGTAGTCTATGCCTATTTGCAAAGTTCCCTTGTCTTGCGTTGTCCCTTCCGAATAGGTGTTATAGGTGTCATCTATGCCGAGTTTCAACGGTGTCTGCCATAGGTCGAAATGTCCCGTAGTCCAAGAAACATCCTTGTTTGTCTTTGCCGTCACACTATTGTACCGACAAGACATTACCCTCTTTGTCGAATTCGTGCTACCGCTTGCCCGGACACCGATATATCTTGTATTATTTCCGTTGTTACCCCTGTAATATCCCTGGTATCCAAGAGTAGTCTCATATCCGCAGTCCTCAATGTAGATGCTCCCACGGCTCGGAATCGAAACACCCGTATCAACATATGCCGATCCGTTATATATCAAGTATTTGTGGAACACGGGACTGACTCCTCCGGCATCCTGGTTTATAGTCAAGGTCACGGACGGCACACCGGATGCGGAGAAGGTCACCACCTTCGTCCTCGCAGCACCCGTATTGGCATCGGAGGTGACCGTTACGGTCTGATCCCCGGATGCGGACGGATAGGTGAGGTAGAGGTTGTCACCGCTGCCGTCTCCCCAAGGTATGGTGGTGGTAGGCATCGGTTAGCTGATAGTCCAGGAGGTGTTGGAGGAAACGGACACGGAGACCGCAGTACCGGAGGCATCCAGGTTGATGGTGGTCGGACTGACGGAGAGGTAAGGGGTGTCCGCAGCCTGGGTGATCGTGCAGGTGTCCGTGTGTCCGGCATTGTCGGTCACGGAGAGCTGCGACACCAGGGCGGAGAGGGATGCGTTCGCACCGATGCCCGTGAAGGTGATGGTGAAGGTGTACTGCTGCGTTGCACCCGGATCACCCGCAATGGATGCCCCGTTGTTCGTGGTCACGGAGTTCGCAGTGTACGAAGCCGGGAGAACGAGACCGATGTCATTGCTCCCCGTCAAGGCGAAGGTCAGCTTGGAGGAGTTGCTCGTTCCGGTGATGGTCAATGTGCCTCCGTCCTTGGAGACGGATGCGGTATCGTCTATGTCCACGAATTCGGTCTTGCCCGCCTGGTTGATGGTGAGAGTCACGGGAGTGACTCCGGAGGCATCGAAGGTGGCGGTGGTAGTCCGTGCCGTCCGTCCGGTGTGCGGTGATCCAGTCCAGGAGACCGAATCATCACCGCTTCCGCTTACTTTGTTAGGGGTTACCCAAGAAGCATAACTCATATCGTTGTCTATTTTAGTGAATGTTCCAGGTTACATTGGAGAACACATTGTTGTCAACCGCCCAATCCGGCACAACCCAAATGATCTCCGGCTCGATGCGGAGGTACGGAGTCTCCTGCCCCGTCCAATAGGCGAGCATATCACCGAGGTAAGCCTTCTCAATCGGATGGTCTCCCAGATAGAGGGCATCGTATTGACCGAATTCGGGCAGCATATCAGTTGCGTATCAGATAGAGGGTTGTAGGATTCTTGTACGGGAGGCTGTCATAGAATTCCTGGGTGCATTCAACGAACTTGATGCATCCGGGGCAAGAGCCTCCTCCGCCTCCGTGTCCCGGCTTGATGAAGGGGATGTCCTCCGATGTGCCGAAGGTGTTGAAATCATCGTTGAAGTCATCTGCGGAGAAGTCCGTGTAGAATTCCGGGCAGAGTACATTGACCGGGACGGAGAGGATCACGCTCACATACACCCCGGCACACTCATCGGCAAATCTCTGATTGAATGCCTGGAAGGTGTAGGTGTTGTCAATGTCAATGCCGATTTCATCCAGGGTGCGGATGATGTTGTTCAAGGTCTGCGTACCAACCGATTGGATCTCCAACTGATTGGATCGGTCATTCTTCAGCCTGTCCACATAGAAGAAGTTGAAGGCGAAGTCCACCGAGTTGGAGTCCACCCTGGTGGAGTGCTGCCCCTGTGTCCAGGCGAACACCCCGTACTTTGCATCCGCCTTCTCGTTGAGACGGAACACATCGTTCTCGATGATCATATGAACGGACGGCTGCCGTGCTGCGATCACCTCTATGACCTTTATGACCTCTACCAATGTCATAGCACTATCTCCTAATTTTGCGACCTCTCGCCCCACCGAGGAAGATACCGCAGGATGCTGCGGACTTGAGGTTAGCCTGGATGCGGTTGCAGTCGCAAGCCTTGAGTTCCGGATAGGCGGTGCGGTTGTTGAGGAGGAAGTTCTGCAGGTCAAGGCAATAGTTGTCCGCCTTCGCCTGGTAGAAGTATTTCTGCTTGGCTATCTCATCCTGGGTTGCCACCTGGAGATTCTCATCGGTGGTCTTTGCGACACCGAAGTTGACCACCTTGTAGGACACCCTCTCCACCACCTCCACGATGGTCTCGTATGCGAGGTAGTATTGGCATCGGTTAAGGAGATCCTTGTATGCCACATTCAAAGGGAGGTTGATTTCATCATCCTTGACAAGCTGCTTCAGCCTGGCGAGGAGGCAGTCACCGAGGATGCCCTTCAAGCCGATCTCCTGTGCTTCACGGAGCGAGGGCAGGAGGTATTTCCCGGAGAGGTTTTCGGAGACATTCGTGGTCTCCTTGATGAATTTCTCGGAAGAAAGGAGTATCTCTGCCATATCAGTTC
>Ga0265300_10004095_pt1 | contig 11720 bp, 11 predicted proteins | sample AusTroGonzalo_MG_FD_193482 | JGI IMG/M metagenome (GOLD analysis project Ga0265300, IMG submission 193482) | Bovine rumen microbial communities from tropical cattle in Woodstock, Queensland, Australia - Gonzalo_03 | ecosystem: Host-associated > Mammals > Digestive system > Stomach > Rumen ... | reverse complement strand
CTCTCATTTCGGAGGATTACAAGCTGGAACAACTGGACTCTGTATTACATTGCAGGAAATGCTCCAGCTCTGTCCTCGCGATCGAAAGCGGAGTGATGCTTATAGAGGGCTTGTTTCATATTTGGCGAGCAAATTTAAGATTGACCTAAAAATTAAAAGTAGTAGAAAGCATGGAAGAAAAGATTAGTATGTTACATAAGTGCTCTACCACTGTTCAGGCATTCGAAATAATGGAAGGCAGTTATTGGTTAGGAGATGTAGATGAAGCAGGTTGCTTTTCAGTATTAACCGACAATACGTTCCCTAGCTATATCAGGATGAATGCCATAGAGATAATTCTGGGGTGCATGAAAGAAGGATTGGGTAAGAAAGAGCTTGCTAGTTATTTGTCAACTGATATTAATGGAGTAGTTCGTGACAGCTTATTGGGTCAGCCATTCATATTGTATTCACTGAAATTGGGTGGTTACTATTGTTTCCATTACGATTCTAACCTGACTAACGTTTCAGACAGGGTTTATGAAAGGAATTACATTGAATTGATAAAAGGATTCCACTTCGCAAAAATTGTCTCTGAAAGTTTGAGAATTGTTGCGAAATATGCCAATGAAATTCGCGAGAATCGGCAAGAAGCGATAATTAGGATTTACGAGAATGAGCTGGGGGATAGATTCTTAAGAAGGAGTTCCTAAGAGTAGATTACACTTAACTAATCATATAATAACTATGACACACCAACTAAGTATTGAGGAAAGATATTTTGCTGAGGATATTAGGTCGCTTATGGAATATGACAACGACTTTAAGGCTGCCTATAATAGCGGCAGGAATTATAGCATGACGATCTCATTGGAACAACTCATTGAACTCTGTCCCAGAAAGTTTCGGAAAAGGATGATGTATGACAGGCTATTGTCTTTCTTGAAAGAAAAGGGGATTATTATAGTCATTCAATCACGGAAAAAGAATAGGTTTGGACAGGTAGAGAATTGTACAGAACCTGAATCATACTATTCTTTCTCTAAGCTGAGTGAAAACGAAGCGAGGGGGAAGAATAGTAGTCCAACAGAAGGAAATGAAGGTTTTTCTTAAACTTGAAGAAATTGTAGGAATTTACCAATTGAAGAAAATCATTATCATCCTGGAGTGGCTGGGCGAGACGAATGTTAATGAGTCGAGGGCAGGGATGATAATGATTGAAAGAATTGTAAAATTGAAGGAAATATTGGATAATCACAAATTGAAGAAATTATTATCACCCTGGCTTGGTTGGGCCGAGCTGAGTGATAACGAGGCGAGGGGCAAGGGTGATAATAATGGAGAAAAGAAAAGTATAATTGTTCTGTCCTCGACTGAAAAGGAGAGGGAAACATTTCTTGAAAAATACTCTATCCACAAAGGCGGCAGGGATGGAGCGAAGCGGAATGGCATGGTCGGAGCCGCCTTTGAAAAGAAAAGAGATATAAGTCTAGTCCAGGTCGATTCTCACTTTGTTCGATCAACCTGAGAACCTTGATATTGATAAGGGGTCATTTTTTAGAGTAAAACTTTGATTTCACTAATATAAATATGTTTTTAAAAGAAAAAAAGACCCCAGTAATACAGAAATTTTTAAATAAAGGAAAAAAGACCTTATGAAAGATTTAGGAAGAATACAAGTTAGCCCAGACGTTGAGTATATCACACAATGGGTAGATCAGAATAATCAGTTTGTCTTTGACAGATTTCTGAATTATGACAGGCTGATCGTAAACAAGAAGGTGACGGGATGTGGATTTACTACATACTGTCTGGTTAATAAAGAGAATACAATTCTGGTTTCGCCAAGAAAAAGGCTGATCAAGGATAAGTTGAAGCAATTTAATATGAAATCGCCTCTTCTCTATTATTTCGATAGAGACCAGAGGAAGGGAGTCAGACAGAGATCGTTTCAAGACCTGTCAAATGAGTTGTCCCAATACCTTAAGACCTGTTACAATGACAACAGACCTTTTAAGCTGATGGTTACTTACGATTCGTTTATTAATCTGGTATCAATGCTTGAACGTGATTTCCAATTCGATATAAGCACTGCGTTCCGGATTGTAATAGATGAATCACATACCATAATCAAAGACGTGAAGCTGAAAGAATATAGCAATAAGTGCGTTCTCTCGGACTTTCTCGAACGCTTGTTTAGGTATGAGAAGCTACTGTTTGTATCAGCAACCCCCATCATTGAATATATTAAGCGCATTCCTGAGTTCTGTTCTGGCAATGTCTGTTATGTAGAACTGGAATGGTCAAATATAAGACCTGTTATAGTCAGGAGTTACGGGTGTAAGAATGCTACAGATGCCTTTGATCAGATTTACAAAAAATACTCGACTCAACAGGATCCATATTGTAGAAAATACTTTGATGTTATCCATTATGGTGACGGAAGGAGTGATTACAGTTATGAGGCTGTTATCTTCCTGAATAGCATTGCGGATATAAAAAAGATAGTCAATAAATATGTCAATAAGCTAGGAATAATCGACATAAATGACATAAGCGTAATATGTGCCGAAACGGATGAAAATGCAAGAAGTCTGCATGGTACACACCCAAAGCTTGATATCCTAGAGTATATTCCAAAGGAGGGTGATAAGCATATGACGTGGACTTTTGTTACAAGAACAGCATTTGAAGGTGTAGACTTTTGCAGTTCCTGCGCCAGCACCTATGTAATAGCAAATTATAACGTCGAAAGCCTCTCCATTGATATAGCTTCAGATATTCCACAGATTATTGGCCGTCAGAGGCTAAAGAGAAATGTGTTCAGGAATACTATCAACATCTTCTATACTAACAGCCAGTATGTGATAGCTGATAATGAGTTTCAGGATTACCAAAAAAGAAAGCTGAAACAAAGCCAAGTACAGATAGAAATTTGGCATGACTCGAAGGATGTCTACAAAGAAACCCTGCTCGATAACCTGAATTGCAAGATAGAAAAGAACCCTAATGAATTGTACCTAAAGACAGTCAACGGGATTCCTGAGATAGACGAATTGCTGATTATTTCAGAGAAATATTGCAGGGATATCTTGAAGAACCAGATTACATGGTATAGTATTCAGTCACCTCAGAATGGCCTCCAAACCTATTGTAATGAAACCGAGGCGTTGAGGGGGATGATGGCAAATGCTTCAAGCAGCAAGGAACGTATCAAGTATGTCTGTGATTATCTATATAGTTACCCAGAGAATAGGCCAGAGTTATTCAGCATGCTATATAACGAGGGATATACAGATATTGCTTATTACTTCAACACCCTGCCTATCGATAGATTCGTGGCCATTGGTTGTGATCCATGGAAAATCAGACAGGAAATCGAGTATATGACACATTCTGACGGTATTGAGGCATTAGTTTCAGAAACATTTGAGTATGGCCATGTCTATAGCAAGAAGGAAGCTAAGGTAATACTTCAGCAGTTATATGACAGGCTAAGAATTAACAAAACAGCCAAAGCAACAGACTTGAAGAACTACCTTACAATTAGGATAGTAAAGAAGTATGGGCTTAAGGCGTATAAAATCATATAATATGAATAAAGATTTAACAATAAGAGATCTCCCTATTGCGGAGAAACTAACCCCAACTTTTTGTGATGCCCTAGAGCAATTTCTTCCTCAGTGGCTGGATTCACTTGTTCCATATTATGAGGAAGCAAAAACACAAGGAGTTGATTTGTTCAGATTGGTAGACTGTATGCCATGCGGTGCTCATTGCAAATTATACGATAAAGATGGCATCGGATATTATCTCGATGATCATCCGTACATCAAACAATTGTCATTCAACTCAGACTACAAGTATATCAATTGCTATTGGTACGAGTGTTTCAGGGAGTTTTACCCAAGGATTGAAGATGACTGGCGTGAGAGGATTGATAATTTCATCGTTTATAACTCGTATATGCATAGTCCATGGAATCTGAAAGAGGGTTATAATTGTGTAGCCAAGAGAGTTGATGAGTACTTCAAGGCTATCACTAAGGATCCAGATGTCACTTTCATATTGAGCGGAACATCTTCGATTTGTCTGAATCAGAGAGGTATAAATTGGGTAAGCTACCATTATAAGTTATCGTAGGGAGATTGCGGATATAACCAAGTCCGCAAATGGATTATGGTTGGGAGAGATAATTGACAATGACAGACAGTTATCCTCCCTTTTTTATTTAATCGCAAAGGAAATGATTGTAAAAAAGAGAAGATATGATATACTTAGGTTCAAAGGCTAGGATAGTTGGGGAAATTCTGCCTATTATGCTACAGTCTATACATCCAGGCCAGGCTTTTGTCGATGCGTTTTGCGGAGGCTGTAATGTCGTTCAGCATGTGCCCCAAGAATACAAGAGGATAGCGAATGACAATAACCGATACCTAATCGCTATGTGGAAAACTATAACTACTACAAATTGGAACCCATCAACAGCTATTTCCAAGGCATATTATAATAATGTACGCGAAAGTTGGCATAAAAACGATGGGAAGTATTCTGATGCCGAGATTGGTTGGGTTGGATTTATGGGCTCACGCAATGGTAGGTTTTTCGATGGCGGATTTAGCGGTTCTACTGGAGGTCGAGATTATATCAACGAGAGTGTAAGGAACATAAATAAACAGATAGGGCAACTGCAGGGAGTAGAGTGGCAGACTGGGAGCTATGATCAGATTGTTATCCCTCCAGGCTCCCTAATCTATTGCGATCCCCCATATAAAGGAACTACATCATATTCCACGGCCAGAAACTTTGACTATGACCACTTCTATGATTGGGCCAGACAGTTGAAACGTGATGGCCATATAGTCTATGTAAGCGAGTATAATATGCCAGGGGATTTTAGCTGTGTCTGGGAGAAAAGCATAGCCAATAGCGTTAATCCAACAAAAACCTATACAGCGGTTGAAAAGTTATGGATGGTCTAGTAGAGAATGACTAAACGGGGTTGGACTATACCAACCCCTTGTTTTTTTCGGGGGTGTTATATAGGTATAATGATGGGTGTTTAACAGGGTTCCATTTTTGTAAGTAAGTAATAATCAGCGTGTCATAGGGGTGTCATGGGTATCATTCTTGGGAACCCCCTTTTGTTTATAGGTATCAGGAGGGTATCATACCTTAGAACACCCCAGTAGTACCCTAGTGATACCCTTGATGACACCCCGGTAAAGACTAAAAAAAAGAGCAACCTTTCGGGGCTGCTCCTAGTACTTTATCACGTCGTTTAAACCTGTCCAAGATCCCCAAGGATTCTGCTGCTGTTGGACTTAAGCTTTACATTGGTTAGCCTGCGCAGGTTCTCCACAAATGCGATTAGTTTTGCTCGGCTCGGTTCTGGTAGATGAACAGACCTTGAAGTATTACACCCGATGTTAACTTGGAACGGTTGTATCAGCTTCATCATACTTAACAACTCTTCGAGGTCGAAATCCATGACAGGCTCAATGGTTATCATTACGCCGAATCCAAGCTTGCGCATCATTGTCATTGCTTTTGTCCTTTCACCCATGGATTGTGCTCTTGAAACAACGGGGTCTTCCCTATTAGTCTCAATGGTTGAAGCAAAGAAAACTGAATCCCTGCGTTGCATGAGAGGATGATTCATGAAGGCAGGTTCTAGAAAGCGTTGTGGATTCTTGGACTGGAACAGATAACGGTTCTCTCCATACTTTAAGCAATGGTCATACACGCGAAGGATCCACTCGGTCGGAACTTCATTGGCATACATATCTGTGCTGCTGCCTATGAAGATGAATTTCTCTCGACCATAGCTTGCGCATAGCTCTTTCTCGTCCAATCTCATTCTAGAGTCAAGGTTCTTATAGCGCGTGTATATTCCATGCATATAGCAATAACTACACTCATGTGGGCAAAGCCCCTTAATCGGATTACTTGTGTGCGATATGAAATCGTACATATTACCTGTTTGCTTATTCATAATTTGTTTAATATTATTTTTATATTATCTCTAAAGTAAAAGATTTGAGAGGAATCACCATTTCTGGGATGAGTTCAGTGTAACAATGGAGGGTGCAGGAGGTGCATGATGTGGGTGCAACTCGTAATATACTCATAATAAACTATTTGCAATCAATTGCACCCCCTGCACTCCTCCCAGGGCCAGATTACTTTTTCCCCAAAAATGTGTCTCTAGTATAGGGTGCAGGGGTGCAACATAATTTAGATGGGTTCGCACTTGCCTTGCGCAATAAGCTTTCCTATTCTATCCTGATATCGCTGACGAGGTACACCAGTCTGTCTTTGCGCCTCTGATTGATTTCCTGTCTGACGTAATACCTCGTGAAATTTAAGGATGTCATCATCAGAATACAATTTACCATTATCGTCTGAATCACTTGAATTCTGAGCATCTCCTCCTATTTCGCCTAGATTTTCAAAACTCATATTGCCCTCAGGGGCTGTTGTCCACTGAAGATTATAACTTTTATTTATCAGCTCATGACCAATACGTTTTTTCTCAATGGTGATCATTGTATGTCCTTTTCCGTAAGCTTCAAAACGCACGATATTAGTAAACAGTGCCTTTAATTTATAAGTTCCAGCAATTGTTCCAGCCTTATTCATATGATCAATAATAATGAATGTCACGTGAGTATCTGTTACCTTCATTTTATTTTGTATCGATTTCATTCTATTTATCATCTGGGTAATTTCCTTGGCCGTAGAATTACTTATACATGCCAAATTATCAAGAACAAATATAGAGCTGGTAAGGCAATTATTTACGTGCTTCTCTACATCGTCCAACCAATCATTCAAATTCATATAACCAAAGTCGTCAATGAAGAATAGTATATCATCCAAGCGCTTACGTTCAAATTTACCCCAAAAGGTTTGAAAGTCGGCCTCGGTCATTTCACCATTATACCAAAAACCAGTATATATTGGATGAATACTCTCATCCTCTGTCATTAAACGAGAATCTCTACGCAATACTATGTCTAAAATCATGTTTAAGATAATAGACGTTTTAGCAACATGTGGTTCACCGTAAGCCAGCATAATATCATTTTCATATAGAAGTTGGCCAGCAAGTTGATGGTAACTGAGATCCCCTACTTCGGGTATTTCGCTTAACTGCCTAATTGTTGGCTCTAAACTATCGCCACTATCTTCGTCAATGATAGATGTATCTTCATCGCTAATGGATTCCGATTCATCATTAGTGGAATCTCTTGATTGTTGGGGACGGCGATACGCTCCTGCTTCTGCTTTGGTTTTTACCAGATTCTCATCGGCCATCATCTTAACCGTATAGAGTTCTGCGTCAGCACGACGCTGCCGTACATAAAGTTCAGCATCAGCATCACGCTCGTCCGCATATGCTTCGGCTTCACTTCGCTTCCTACACATATTAATGGCAGCGAGGGCTGCAGCAGTAACAGTAGTCACACCAGCAAAAATCCATCCGAATTTTCTGATGGTCTTAGTATCTCTCTGGCTAACTCGAAGTAAAGCACCAAATATTTTTGATACTCCATACCCAGCACCAGCGCCAATAGCTGCATAACGACCTGTCCTAAAAACTTTGTTCGTTAATTGTTTCATACTTTTTCTTTTTGTGGGAGGGGACAGGAATGCCCCCTCCATGGTTAAAAATTAAATTGATTTAATACTATTAATTATGCGAGAGACCATAACAGCGTCCATACCAAATTTTTCGCCTATGGCAGTTGGCAGGACACCATCTTGGTACATCTGTTTAATGTCAAAGACATCCTGTTCCGATAGGGTAACTGGTATGCCGTCGATCATCGAGAAGAACACATACTTTACCTCCTTTACGCCAGAGGTTTTCTGTGCTTTTGGCTGTTTGCGTAGATACCTCAACACACTAGCCGTACATCCAAGGCCAAGTATTGCTATGACAATAGTGACCTTCAAAGTTGAGTTATTAACCTTGTTAGTCATTGATTTTAATTTATTTAGTAATATTTTTTGTTAATTGAGAGAGTAGATTACGTTATCCGCCCTTCTCTGTAGAACTTATTCATCACTCTATTAAGGCTTCTTCACATATTCTATGATGCCATCCTTCCAATGTACAGAGTGAGGGCCGAGAGACATCAGGTTTCATATTGATAATGAGATCCTGATGTAAAAGATCAGAGTGCTGCCATTCAAAAACAGCACTTTACACATTTTTAATTATTAGGTCGATAAAGTTGGCCTAAAACTGTAGGTATAGTTCTTTATACTCGCTTCATGCCTCCTATACCTACGTTCGGTTATGGAGTGCCAGTCCTACTATTTAGCGATATAGGCATTAACGAGTTTGTTGTTCAATATTTCAAAGATCGAGAGCAACCGTATCAGTTGCGTTCGGAAGAGTCACCTCACAGGGGAGGGCAGATAAAAAGAGTTCAAGTTCCTAATACAAATACTATTTTTTTTCGAATAGAAATTGTTATAATTGAACCAACTCTTTCATTCATTTGAATATATAGAATTAATACGATGAAAATCGAGAGCCAACTCCTCTACCATTTCGTAGCGGTTGGTTTCCATAGCAAGCCTTAGCCTCAGGATCAATTCCTGTTTCTCGACCTGCAACTTTGCCAGTTTGTTGGTCTCCTTTGTTTCCATTTTCTTAATTTTGCCGCGAAGTTATTCATTATTTCCCATTTTTGTTTTTAACTAAGTGAAACAAAATGAATGCAATGGAAAACAATATATAATAATGGGAAATAATGAAAATGAGACCATTCTCACAATGAGAATAGCCTCAAAATATGGAAGTGATTGTAGATTGTTTTTCGGCTCTAATCTTATGTCTTTTTATTATATTGTTTGTCGTACCTAGATCCTGTTTTTCTTCATTATATAATCTTTGCTTATGAGTATCTTATACGTAGACTAGATAATTGAACCGCTTTCGTACTTGAACTAATTGTACCAATCATAATCAGTTAACTTGATATTATATAATTGATAGAAAAAAATAGCAAAGTCCCTATCTTCCGGGTTTTTTTTTCGTAAAATTGACGAGTTGTAAATCTTGTCTTTGGCTTTAATCATTACTTTTGCTCTGTCCCACTTATTATTTGAGTCGCAAATTCTTTGAATGAGCACAGATAATATATTGGTATCTTTTTTCCATTCTAAAATTCCTTTATCATTTTCCACATAATAGCCAGAGAATTTGAAAGCAAAGTTTTTTCTGACTTCAATTGAATCATCGATATATTTTTCACATGCTAAATAATTTATAAGTTTGCAATAAGCTTTTACTCCTTTATCCTTGATCCTATCATTTATAAAACCAATAGAATCATTGGATTTTGTTCTATGTTCATTATTAAAAAAATCATCGGGTAAGAAAACTTCTTCAATATCTATTTCCTTATTTGTTGTAAACTCCAGTAACAATTTTATAATGGCTTGTTGAGTAGACCCTCTAAATAAGTTATTGATTATTACAAGTTCTCTGTCTGTTAATTCACCATGTATCTCTGAATATTTACTCATTATCATGATTCCGAATAGTAAAATCGCGTTTTGGATATTTTTGACTATATAATCTTCATTGTTTCCTTCTTCAATCATGCTACTAATATCTTGAACAAATTCATCTTCGTTTTCTAATATTATTTTTAATAACATTCTTTTTGCGTTATCTCCATCATCTTTAGACTTTTTAAATAGAGCTTGTATATAGTGGTCTAAATGTATAGTAAATAAATATGTTTTATATGATAATTCTTCTATTTCACTTTTGTATTTATTCTCAACATATGTGTAAAAATAGTAGGTAATTATTTTCGCTAATTTATATTCACATTCTACTCCCAAAATTGAATAACATTGAGAAGTATAGTCTTCCTTACTGTCATATAATATGTTGCAAAATGAATTAATATCTGATTTCCTGAAGGAAGATATTAGCTTACTTTGAATTGCAATATTTGAGGATAATTTCATTAGTAACATTTCAGCAGAGTCATATGGTATTTTCATTAAAGTATGGTATAAATCTTCATATGAAAATGGATAGTTTATTTTTCCATTATAACTAAAATATGTCTTATAGAATACTTCAGGACGTTCCATGATAATTCGATTGATTACTTTGGCAACAGGAACAAGAGTAGTAGTATATAGATCTAATATTTTCTTTGTCCTACTAGTCAGACTTTTCCAGAGATTAGTTGGAATAGCTGTCTTTTTATCTATAAGATTATCCCATTGAAGAATACGTAAATTGGCTTGCTGAGATGAAACGGCAAGTAGATTCTCATAATAAGAATCGTTGTATGCTTCGATTTTCTTGTAGAATATATTATCTATTATCATGGTTTATATTAATATTGATGTTGAATAGTCTTCTTTCTAATTCTTCCTTTGCGCGCGTCTTTTCTATATCGAGGGATTCTATCAATAAAGACATAGGGCACTTCATTTGTACACTCCCTGTCATAATAAACAACATGATGATAAGAGTCAACGTAGAACTCATTGGTGTATGTATCGGCCAATTCCTTTTGCCCCATTGCCAGAAGTTTATTACGTTTTTTCAAATTGTCTGCTGTATTGACGGTTTCAATAATAACTTTCTTCCACCATGACGTTTTTTTGCCCTCAATAGGCTCGACTTGAATATCTATTATATACCTTCTTATAATAGCTTTCATAGTGTCGAAGTCAGTGCCATTTTTTAGTGTGTCAAATTGATTACGTAGTGAATCGAACATTTCGTCAAAGGTAATGGAGTTTGTAATCTGATTCTCTAGGAATTTGATTTGCCCCTGATATGAGCGGATTTTCATGTTTTCTTCCTGAATGGTCTCATTCTGCTTCTTTGTCAATTGGTCGTAGCGTTCTTCTGACATAGTGGCGTTCACATAGAAATCATTATCCAGTCTTTCTCTACGCTTCATCATGTTTTCAATGACAGTCTCAGAATGAGCTATTTTGTCCTCCAACACTTTAATCTCAGTCTCGTTGGTTGTCTTCATATCTTTTGTCTTGGCAGCACTATCATTCTGCATTTCCATCAAGGCCACATACCAAGCTAGGCTCTCGATAAGGCTTGCTAGGATATTAGGACTATGCTCTAAGCCTTTCTCTACAGCATTGTGCTTAATACGACAGTTGTAGGACGCGTCAAGACGGTTAACACTATAACTAGCTCCGCATTTACAGTGAATAAGTGGAGTGAGAAGGTACTGACCCTTAGCTTTGGGGATGTGTCTATTCTCGTTACGACGTCTTACAGCCAATTCCCACGTTTCATCATCTATTATCTGAGGGTAGTTATTCCTGTTGAAAATATGGTTTTCTCCACGCACATATACACTTTGACCACCACGGTACATCGGGTTCTTTAGCATTTTGAACAACTCGGACTTTACCGTTGTGATTGAGAGTTGAACTTTTTCCTTATCTTTATTGACTCTATTGTAAAAGTAACCACGACTTAAAAGTTCCCTAGCTAATTCTGTCATGCTGTATTCTCCAGAAATGTACATATTATAGACCATCTGAACAAATTTTGCTCCTTCAGGATCTATAGCCCAAAAACCATTTTCATCTATTCGATAGCCAATGGGTATGCGACCACCTTCATAGCGCCCCTTTTTGTAGCCCTCTTCCTTTGCTCGATGGAAACGAGACATTTTATTTCTCATTTCTGTCTCTGCCAACTGAGCATACAATGTGAAGAT
>Ga0265300_10004092_pt1 | contig 11723 bp, 12 predicted proteins | sample AusTroGonzalo_MG_FD_193482 | JGI IMG/M metagenome (GOLD analysis project Ga0265300, IMG submission 193482) | Bovine rumen microbial communities from tropical cattle in Woodstock, Queensland, Australia - Gonzalo_03 | ecosystem: Host-associated > Mammals > Digestive system > Stomach > Rumen ... | reverse complement strand
ACAAAGATTATCACTTGTCGATGTTATATCGCGGCGTGTTCCACTAACAAAAAAGGGTCAAAATTATTGGGGTTGTTGTCCATTTCATAATGAAAAAACACCATCTTTTTCGGTATCGGAAGACAAAGGGTTTTACCACTGTTTCGGATGTGGCGAACATGGCGACATAATATCGTTCACAATGAAATCTGAAAATGTAGATTTTAAAACCGCAATCAAAGAATTGGCTGATATGGCGGGTCTTAAAATGCCGGACTATAAACCACGTGATGCGGCTGAAATTGCGCGCGAAGAATCATATGTAAAAATCACAGACGATGCTGCAAAAATATATCAACAAAAACTTTTTGAACCGATTGGTGAACATGCATTAAATTATATCCGCAAACGTGGTTTTACAGATGATATGATAAAAAAATATCGTATTGGATATGCACCAAAAAACAATATTATTTCTGGAACATTTACAAATGTAAAAAATGAGGCATTAATTGCTACTGGTCTTGTGCGACATGGTGAATATGGGCTGTATGATTTCTTTCGTGATAAATTAATGTTTCCAATATTTAACGCACATGGGCAAATTGTTGCGTTTTCGGGACGGTCATTAGACCGCAGTGAACCAAAGTATATAAACACAACCGACACCGAATTATTTCATAAACGGCAAACTATATTTGGGTTTAATTTTGCGCGTGACGCTATTCATCGTGCAAACCGCAGCATTGTGGTTGAGGGTCAAATAGACGCAATACAAATGCAATGTAATGGTTTTCCAGAAACTGTTGCACCACTTGGCACCGCATTAACCGAAGACCATATTGCGATTTTATGCAAGGCAAACCGCAATATAACTTTTTGCTTTGATGGTGATGCCGCTGGACAAAAGGCGGCAGTGCGCGCATGCGGCATTGTTTTGCCATTTTTGCGTGATAATTCCGATGTGCGCTTTGCTTTTGTGACCGGTGGTAAAGACCCAGATGAAGTATTAAAAACTGGCGGTATGGACGCCATGAAAAAAATTATTGATTCATCGGTTGGTATAATTGACTTTTTATGGGATACAACGAACAAAACATATCTGACATCGACACCTGGCGGACGGTCACAAGCAGAAAAGTTTTTAAAGGGTCAAATTGATAAAATTGTAGATATTGATTTTCGCCGTGAAATTGAAAACGAATATGATTCACGCAAATTTAACCAATGGCATAAATGGTCAAAAAAGAAAAATGATGCCGCCAATATTGAATTACCAAGCGTTGATGATGTAACAAAAAATACACTTATATATATTGTAAACCGTTTTCCTGAAATCGTTGAACAATACGGCGATTTTCTATCAACATTGAATATAGATTTTGATACGCCAGTTATTGTTGAATTAAATTTTGATGCAAATGCCGCCGAAAAATTTATCGTTTCATTAAAATTACAACGTTATATTGCGCGTCTTAATAATGATAAAAAGGCGGTTCTGCAACTTGCGCTGTCTGGTGATGCAGGCGCCGCTACATTAATCAAAGATTTAGATAACGAATTAAAATCTGCAAATGAAAAGTTAGAAAAATTGATGAATATGGAATAGGGGTTGGTGTTTATAGGTTGCAAGTTGTAAGTATTAAAAAAACAACAATATTTTTACTAACCACCTATAACTTACAACGAATAACCTACAACTAATTATTAAACAAGAAATGACATATATCACCGTCTTGCATAACATAGTCACGACCAACAGTGCGCATTTTGCCGGCTTCTTTAACCGCTAATTCGCCACCAAGTTCCAGCCAATCAGATGGTGATATTATTTCCGCCCGTATAAAACCCTTTTCAAAATCAGTATGAATTTTACCCGCTGCTTGTGGTGCCGTCATGCCACGCGTAATTGTCCATGCGTGTGCTTCCTTGGGTCCAACGGTATAGAAAGTTTGCAAGCCCAATGTTTCATAACCTGTTTTTATAACCTGATCCAGACCAGATTCGTTTAATCCAAGTTCACCTAAAAACATTTTTCTTTCGTCCATATCCACAATTTGAGCTATTTCCATTTCAATTTTAGAAGAAATTATTAACACCGGTGAATCAGAACCAATTTTTTCTTTGACCAAATTAGAATATTTATTCCCAGTTGCCGCAGATTCTTCATCAACATTACATACATAAATAACCGGTTTTGCCGTTAATAAATTAAATGGTGATGCATCAACACCAGATTTTCGTGCTGGTGTTCCAAATTCAAGACCTTTTTTAATAACACTTGCATCTGCTAATAACTTTATTGCTTCTTTATCCTGTCCATGTGCTTTCTTTTCAAGGTTTTTTATTTGTTTTTCCAAACTTTCAATATCAGCCAAGGCAAGTTCTGTTTCAATTGTTTCAATATCTGCTATGGGGTCAATTTTACCATTTACATGCACAATATCATCGTTTTCAAAACATCTGACCACATGAATAATTGCATCAGTTGATAATATATTACCAAGGAATTTATTACCCAAACCTTCACCGGTTGACGCGCCCTTAACCAAGCCAGCAATATCAACTATTTCCAGCTGTGTCGGTATGATTTTTGCCGCATTTACCGTTTTTGCCAGTTCCAATAATATCGCATCTGGCACAACAACATGACCGGTATTTGGCTCAATCGTGCAAAACGGATAATTTTGTGCATCCGCGGCCGCGCTTTGTGTTAATGCATTAAACAGTGTTGATTTTCCTACATTTGGTAAACCAACAATTCCACAATTGAATCCCATTTAAAAATCCTTTATAATTTATGCGTAATATGTCATACATGTGGGAAAATTTCAATATAAAACCTTTTCCAGCGGAAACAATTGTTTACCGCGATGGTGAATATTGTCACGAATTATCAACTATATTAAATGGTGATATTAATAAACATTATAATTTACCGGTTCATATTATATATGTTGGTAATATTGATGGTAAAAAAGATTTAAATATAAATGTAAATGTACCAGATCAAATTGTTCATTTATCTGTTAATATAAAAAATAAAAAGCCGGCTTTTTTTAACATTTTTATTAAAAACACCGGGAAAAATTCTAAAATTTATGGGCATATTTTATTAAATAATTATAACAATCTTGAATATAATTGTATCGCACATCATACATCAGAAAATACAACTATTGTTTTAAAAAATAAATTAATTGCTAATAAAGATAGTTTTTCAAAATTATCTGGAACAGCAATAATTGATAAAAACTGTGAAAATTGTGAATCTGATATAAATTTCGCGGCGATTTCCGATAAAGACGCAAAAATTCAATTTTTACCAGCACAAAAAATATTATCGGTACCCCAAAATGCTGGACATAGTGCATCAATTTACACACCAAAACCAATTCAAATTCAATATTTAAAACAATCTGGATTATCAGAAAGCGAAATTAAGAATATTATTCGTGAAGCATTTTTAAATGATTTTTAATAAAATAAAAAATACCCAGTAAAAACATCTACTGGATATCTAAAAAATACCAATAAATTGGAATTATTTTTTCTTAAAGCCCTGTTTTGCTTTTAACTTTGGATTATCTGGATCAATCAAGATAACCTGTTTACCACGGCGAATTTGTTTAATATTACCGCGTTTTTTCCATGCTTTTAATGAACTTAAAAATTTCATATTAAATCCTTTTTGTATGCCGATTATATATGCTTTTTCTAAAAAATCAAATATTTATTATATATTTTGTTGTTTTTATTACGCTTGTTTATATTGTTGAAAATAATTTATAACTTTTTTTAAACAAGTTTTTAACAATTTTTATCAGTATTTTAGCCATTTTTTATAAATTTGTTAAAAATAAAAGTTAAATTTAAACATATTAAAAAAATCGTATTTTTTAACAAAATAAACAATTTTCAAAAAATATTTTTTATGCTTGTTAAAAATTGTTGAAATTATTATAATTTATTCATCCGGAGAGAAAATGAAACAGCAAGTATTAAAAGCATTGGCAAATCCCGCGCGCATATTTTATGTGCCGTACAATTTAGCAATTATAAATTTTGCTGTGCAATTCATTGTTTTTATTGTGATTTTTATAATTGATTTGTTTATAAATAAAGCAGATGGAAAAATAACACCGTTGTATTTTTTGTTATCTGTAATGATTGTTCATTCAATATTGGCGGTATTTTCTAAGCGGGACCCACAACTTGGACAAATTATTGCATCAAAAATACAACTTTTTAAAAGGAAAATACCGGGAAAATTGGTGGCGTAAATGAATGAATTTTTTAATTATTTTGCTGGTGGCGGATATTCAATAACCATGACAATATTGGTTATGTTGTCTGTTTTTGTATTTATTTTATTAATGTTATTTATACCGTCACTTACACACCGTATTTTTCCGCGGTTTGGTTATAATCATTATGCAAATTATTTACCGTTCAAGACAGTTTATAATGATAATTCAATGGGTTTAAGCGATGGAACATTACTGCGTGTATATCGTGTTTCTGGTGTTCAAACAAGTATGCAAGATGACACAACGCGGGAAAAGTTTCTTGATTTACGGGCACAATTATTTAACCAAATTCGTGATCCAAATGTAACTTTGCGCTTTTATATGATACGCGATGCAGCGAATGATAATATGAATTATGAGTTTGATGGACCAGTGTTACAAAGTATCTATAATAAATGGCGGTCCCAGGGGTTAAGAATATTTTTAAATAATTATTATATTGTATTGTCTGTATCTGGAAATGGTGCGCGCGATAAATTAAATCAATATGGAAATTATATTGAATCAATATTGGCGGCATATAAACCAAAATTACTTGAAAACGATAAAACAGACAATATGGCAAAATTCTTTGGTCGGATTTTGTCACCAATAAGCAAACCGTCACCAGCAGTTGCTGATAATAAAATTGCAGAATATGTGACTGTTGATAACGTTGAATTTGAAAATGATGGAATTGTTCGTTATGTAAGTGGTGGCGAACAAATGTTTGCCGCGATGGTTTCTTTCCGTATATCCCCAGATTACCTGGATGAAGATTTCTTTAATTCGATATCTACAATTCAAACAGAAATGATTTGTATGAACGGTTTTCATATTATGGGAACGGCAGATGTTGAAACAACATTGCGTCAGCGCCGCTCAACCGCGGATGAGAATACAGATTCTACGTTAACCCAGGTGGTTGAGGCACAGTCAGCCATGGATGAAAATATATCTGGTAATCAAAGCCTGGTTAATTATTATCCGTTATTTGTTTTATTTGGTGCATCGCGTGAAGAATTAGAAAAGTATGTTGATGAATTTAAGAAAATATCGGCATCATTTGGTGTGTCGCCTATTGTTGAAACATTTGCATCAAAGGTTTCGTGGTTTGCGCAAATACCTGGATTTGATACATTTCCACGCAGTTTTAAATTATTATCGAAAACAGCGGCGGTTTGTATACCAATGTCCAGTACACCACGCGGTGTTGAAAATTCTGATTGGGGTCCGGGTCCATTGGTTGTTTTTCCAACGGCCCAGGGAACACCATATATGTTTCAATTCCATGTATCTGACAAACCAGCTGCAGTTGGACATACATTAACAATTGGTCCAACCGGTGGCGGTAAAACAACATTATTTAGTTTCTTAATCGCGCAATCGTTGCGTCACCCAAAATTAAAAGCATTTTTCTTTGATAGAAACAAGGGTGCGGAAATATTCACACTTTCTATTGGTGGTAAATATATAACGATGCGCGGCAAGGAAAAAAATACAAACAGTGTAGAAAAATCTTTTGAAACAAGATTAAACCCATTAAAAATGCCGGATACAGCAGAAAACAGGGCGTTTTTGCGTCGTTGGTTTTCAATTATATCGGAACAAAATGACCCAACATCTGCGGACGAAATAGCACGTGCCGTATCGGTGAATTTTGATTATTTACCAGACAAAGATCGTGCGCTTAAAAATCTGTGGGAAAGTTGTTTTTCATCCAGTGGTCAAATGCGCGCACCGTTAAAAAAGTGGGTTGATCCATTACAATATGGTGATATGTTTAATGAAGATTCAGATACACTTGATTTATCTGCGCGCCTTACCACATTTGATTTTACAGAAATATTACAAGATGAGGTTTTATCCCCAGCGGTGATATCATATATATTACATCGTATAAATACAACGACGGTTTCTGGCGGAAATCCATCGCTTGTTATGATTGATGAAACAGCACCAATGCTGGAAAACAAGATGTTCCGTGATAATTTTATAGCAGGCCTGCAAGAGGGTCGTAAGAATCGTCAGGCATATATGGTTGCGTTTCAACGTGCAAACGTGTTGGATAAATTGGGTATAGGTGATGTTGTTCGTGGCCAGGCGCAAACGGTTTTGTTCTTCCGTAATCCAGCAGCCGATGCTGGTGATTATGCACACTGGAATTTGAATCCACTAGAGATGGCATTTATTCAGGGCAAGGCATATCCAAACCTTAAACGCGCGGTCTTGTTGTCGCGGCCTGTTAATGGGGAATCGGTAATATTAAATACAGAATTGGGTGGTTTGGGCAATTTGTTACATCTGTTTGAATCGGGTCGTCCATCGGTATTGTTGGCCGAAGAATTGTACAAAATGTACGGAACAAATTTTGTTAGTGAATATTTGAAAAAACAATCTGGTGGAAATGTATAAAATTTGCCGGCATTTACCGGTATTTTTGGCCATTTTTTTATTCGCAACGGGTGCAAATGCAAATACTTGTATACCATATAAAATAACACCAAAAATTACTATAAAAGTGCCAGAATATACCAAAACAATAACACAACCAGAAACACCAATGGACTTGTTGCATGGTAATGTTGTCGCAACCTTTATGACAAATTATGATGTTGCTGTGAATATAACAAATGTTAATGGTGGTTATTGTGTGGGACTAAAATCAATAGATGCAAAAATTGGATATAGTGATTTTTCAGTGCAAATTGATGGCCGGCACGATGTAGAATCTTGTTCATACAATGCAATACTTTCCCATGAAAACCGCCATATAGACGCATATTTATCCGTTGTTGATGATAATAAAAAATTATTGCATGATGCGCTTTATTCTGCGGCAGATTCAATAATGCCAATATTTGTTAATTCAGAATCAAAAATAAATGATGCAGTAGAAAAAATAAATTCTGAATTACAAGCACATCCGGATATTGTTTTGGCAATTCAGAAAATACATGCAGATGAAGAGATAAACAATAAAAATATTGATGTTAATGAAGACAACAGTGAATTGAAAAAATGCTTGAAATAAAAAAACGCCCAAACGGGCGTTTTTAAGTATATAGCAATTTTTACATTTGATTGTCGGGACCATTTTTATTCGGGTCATCATGAATATATTTTATAAAATCATCTATTTTTTGTCCAGTCGAAGAAAGAATTTTAGCAATACTGCCAGTTGATGGCCAACGCGGCTGACCGAATTTAGACCAACGTTTACTTTTATTAAAAGTTGTTGGGTCAAGACCGCTGGAACGCGCAAGACCCGAACAAGACATACCATGTTCACAGGCAAATTTTTCAATCGCCATCCATATTTGATCATGTGTCATGTGTTTTTTCTCCCTTCTGTTTTTCAGAACAGTTAAATTATGTTGCAACAATAGGTGTATTTTCAATAGGGGGCTTATCCTAGGAAACATTGGAAAAATAAAGAAAAAATATAGGGTTATATTAGGAAAAAATAGGCATATTTTATTTATGCAAAAACAAATGTATTTTTGGCGGAATTCTGCGGCATACATACGATGGTTATTTTTTTATTTTCCCTTTTTTAGAAATCCCTTGCATAAAAATGGGATAAAATAAATTCCCAGGAATTAAAATATAATGAGACACGGTCACAAAAAGGAGATTTAAAATGACTCATAAAGAAATATGGCAGGCCATTGATAATTTCGCTTTTCAGCAAAAGATGTCCTGTTCTGGTTTGGCAAAGTTTGCGGGGTTAGATGCAACAACATTTAACAAAAGCAAACGTTGGTCTAAATATGGACAACCAAGATGGCCGTCCACAGGCAGTATTGCCAAAATATTAAATTCTACGGGCAAATCGTTACATGATTTTATAAAATGTCTTTGTGATTAAGATATTTTTCTTTTACAAAAGCATTTATCCGTATAATATGCAGATATGTCTACATTAAAAACGAAACTGATTTTATTGAAAGAATTGTTGGCGCTTAAAGAAGTCGTTGATAAGGGCAGTATTCAAATCGCGGCCGGCGAAAACGGAATTAAAAATTCCAATTTGTCGGCACTGATTAAAAATTTGGAACACCGATTTAATACCAAACTTATCAACCGTGGCTTTGATGGCAGCCAGCCAACAAATTCAACCCAGATTATATACAACGATATTTGTGCTATCGAAGAAATTCTTAACAAAATAACTGAAAATTTTGTGGATATTGACGCGTTGTCTGGGTCTATGTCCGTCTGGACCGAAGAGGGATTAATAGGCAGTTTTATTTTAAAAGATTTGTCTGAATTTTATTCTAAATATCCAAAACTGCGTCTTGAATTATTGATGAAACAAGAGCCAGATGTTGCAAATACAGATATTTTGATTATCAAATCAAAAATTCATCCAAATATTCACGGACATATTTTGTTTAAGTTCAAGACGGCGCTAAAGTTTTATGCCAGTAAAAAGTATTTAAACGAACATGGCATACCCAAAAATATAAATGATTTGTTGGAAAATCATAATTTATGTATGTCCAGTCGTTATTTGAATTTGCCAGAATACCAGGGGTTGATGAAACGGGCAAAACACCTTAACACCACATCTGATTCATTGGCATTGATATATCGCCTGGTGAACGATGGCGATGGTATAACGGTTTTTCCATCGTGGTTTGAAGAATACAGCAAAGATTTGGTTTGTATAGATGATTTAGATTTTAATTTTGAAACAGAAATTCAGTGTATTTGCAGAACTGAAATTGCAGAATCGCCAAAGGTCCAAGCATTTGTGAATTTCTTTATAGATTTCTGTACTGGCCACCACGTACCAATTGATATTTATTATTGATAAAAAAACGCGCCACAGAGGTGCGTTTTTTATTTAACTGGTTGCGCAGTGTGTGCAGTTCTCGAGTCGACATGCAAGAGTTGACAGATATTGGTAGAAAAATTAAAAATTTGATGTAAAGAGTAAAATTTTATTTAGTGATAAAAAGCATTTGCACCGAATCGACAAAAAATATATATTCAAAAATAAGAAAGCCCAAAAGGGCTTTCCAAATTAGCAAAGTAAGCTTGCTAACCAAACACTAATAAGCTTACTTTGCTCCGATTCACTTGTCAAATATTTTTTGACAAGCTTATAAAAGTATATAACTAAGCCTAAGGAGTAAAAAATGGCAAATTTCGATGAAAAAATAATAGATGCTGTATGGAAAAAAGCAAACATAGTAAATATAGAATACGCAGACATTTGGCGGAAAGACTATGCTGGTGCTTGGATAAAAAAGTCAGATTATGGTAATTGTGATTCTATATATGGATGGGAAATAGATCATGAAAAACCTGTATCAGAAGGAGGAACAGATAGTATAAACAACCTGGTGCCATTACAATGGGAAAACAATCGTTCAAAAGGTGATAATTATCCGAGATGGAACACAGTGGTTTCTTCAAATGGTGACAAATACTATCGAATAACAAAACCCTGGGAAATAAATTAAAATAGCCGGTCTTTTGACCGGTTTTTACGTTTGTTAATAATAAATTTGAAAAAGAACGTGATTTATTGTATTATTATATTTGTGGAACAAGGGTTGAAACATGAAGAAAATATTGATTTTATGTAGTATGTTTTTAACAAGTTGTTGTTATAATAATATGAAAGTTTTACTTGAAGAACCAGATTTTCGTGCTGAAAAAAGGGTGTTAGTATATGAAGATAATTCAAATTCATCAGCTGCAAAATTGTTAAGAGCGTCGTTAAGGAAAGAGGGTATAAAAGTTTTAAAATATACAACATCTAGAGTAGCATCTATAAATGAAAAAATCTCATCAGATTATAGAGAAAAAAATACAGAAATGTCCGTATATGACCGTATAGATGGTAGTCCGTATGTAATATCGATATCTTCTAATACTAGACCGGATGTAGTTTGTTTAGTTCCTTGGCAAGATGTTACTTTATATCAAAATATAACAATAGAGATTACAAATTTAACAACCAAAGAGGTTGTGTTTAGTATAGACGCAGATGGTTTAGATGGCGATTGTGGATATTGTTCTGGTAGTGTGTTTGATAAAATAGCCAAAAAGATTGCTGTTTTTTGGAATCAAAGTGAAGAAACAGAATAACAAGAAAGAATTAAAAAACTTATAGATAGTTCAAAAGTGGCGATTTTTTGCCACTTTTTTAGTTTTAACTTTCGAACTCTGTGCAAGTTGATAGTTGACATGGTCCACCTTCGCGGAACGCTACTGTGGACACTTAATTTTCTAAACAAAAATACCGCAAATGCGGTATTTTTAGAAAATTCGTGGTTGCGGGGAATGGATTTCCCTTGGCATAAATGCTTGCGGGCAAATTTGTAGTTGCTCGAACTGCGTTTATGCTTGTTCTCGCATACAAATTTTGAACCAAGCAACATCCGTTGCATCATCAAACCAATCGACCACAAAAAATTAAACAAAAAAGACACCAAAACGGTGTCTTTTTTATTTAACTGGTTGCGGGGAATGGATTTGAACCACTGACCTTCAGGTTATGAGCCTGACGAGCTACCGGACTGCTCTACCCCGCGATAGTGCTGTTCATTATATATGAATTTAGCCAGGTGTCAAACAAAATGTGTGTTTTCGTCTTTTGGATGCCATTTCTTGAATTATCTTTTTTTTCTTGCTAAAATGCCGGCATGGCAAAAAAGAAAAGTTTTTTTCGTCGTGCTTGGAAATGGTTTTGGGACCTGGTTTTCAGTATCGGGCTTGTTCAATGGATAATCGCAATACTTATTGCGATACCGATTTGGTTTGTGTATTTAACAAGCAAAATTAAAATCACAAATTACAAAACTTTTAAAAAATACCGCAAAAAACCGGCGATTTTTGTGTTCTGGCACGGGCGCAGTATGATGTTGTCGCCAATTATCGCGGTGGGTGGTATGCGTGCCTATGCGGTGGCAAGTAAGCATCATGACGGACGCATTATGGCAAAACTACAAAGGTTGTTCGGGTTGCGCCCGATTTATGGATCTACATCAGATGGTGGGTTGTCGGTGTTGCGTGGTGGGTTGCATGTGTTAAGTGATGGGCGCTATTCAATGTGTATTTCGCCAGATGGACCGGGCGGACCATCGTTACGCATCCAAGACGGCACAATGTATTTCGCAAAAATGAGTGGCGCGCCAATTATACCAGTTTGCTATTCGGCTTCGCGTTGTTGGTTTATGGATAATTGGGATAAATATATGGTCGTAAAACCTTTTTCGCGCATAAATTGCATTGTTGGGGAACCTGTGTTTGTGCCACGCCGCGCAAGCGATGAAGAATTTGCCAGTATAAAGGAAAAACTTGAAAATTACATGGTGAAAACACTGCACCAAATGGACGGCGAATTTAATCATCCGGAAATACAACAAGATGTAAAAGCAAGCGCATACAGACGCGCAAAGCGCGAAAGAAAACATGGGGGACAGATATGAAAACGCC
>Ga0265300_10004089_pt1 | contig 11726 bp, 11 predicted proteins | sample AusTroGonzalo_MG_FD_193482 | JGI IMG/M metagenome (GOLD analysis project Ga0265300, IMG submission 193482) | Bovine rumen microbial communities from tropical cattle in Woodstock, Queensland, Australia - Gonzalo_03 | ecosystem: Host-associated > Mammals > Digestive system > Stomach > Rumen ... | reverse complement strand
TACAACCGGATTGATTTGCAGGAGCTTACGCTTCATAGTTTTCCCCCCACCAAAACGCCCAGCGGTTTAGGTAAAAGTTTCTTGAATATATAATAGACACCGGAAACCAGTAAAAGTGTAATCAGTGAAACCGCAAAAAATGTAAATAATAGACCCATAGTCGATTGGGGATCAATCCAATTGGTAAACAATTTCTTTAGTGCCAGCTCAGGAATATAGTGGTAAAGATACATAAAGAAGCACCATGCGCTCCACTGAGGACCTATTTTGATTTTGGTTCTGGTCGTAAACTCCTCGGCCGCATAGATTAGCAACACGAAACCCGGTAAAAGCGTAAGTGTTCTCAACTGAGGATTTCCCATTGCAGTTGCAAATAGTATTATATATACCAGAAGCCACCAGGGACCCGTTTTCTGGCAGAGTTCTTTTATATCAGGCTCCCACATGGCTGCCCAGGCGCCAATGACAAAATAGAAGTTATACCAGGGTTGCATACCTGCAAAATGGCAAACCAGGCCAAGGGCAACTACTCCCCAAATTCGGGTGTACCGTACCAATAGCCAGATAAGCGGGGCGCAGAGAACGGCTATTATCAAATCACGGATAAACCACAGAGACAGGTTCACAGGCCCGGTCCAGAAGACAAACAAAGGGTTTTTCCAGCTGTCTCCAAAGAACCCGTCCATCATGGAAGGATAGTATCGGTATGCCAGCCAATAGCAGACAAACGCCACACAGTTGGCAATCACATAAGGAATCACCAGGGAAAACAAACGGCTTTTCCACTTATTAGTAAAGAACTTGAAGTTAAACCGCATGGGGGCATTGCGGAAAAAGAGAAAACCGGACAGGAGGAAAAACATGGGCACAAACAAATCCGAGAACACCATACCTGCCTGGTTGATGTAATCGTAGGTCTGATTCCTTCCGGCCATGCTCACCAGTTCGGCATGCCGAAGAACAATCCCGATGGAAAGGAATACCTTAAGAAGGTCTATAGCCTCATATCTTTTATTCTGTACCAATTCGCTCATGACAGTAAATCTTTAAAGCACTTTTCCCAGCGGGCCATTACGGCTGCTTCTGAATAGGTTTTGGATATCTCAACGGCCCGGGCCGACATCTTTTGCAGCAGTACCGGGTCTTCCATAAGCTCTTGCATGGCCGTCGCCAAAGCGGGAATATTCCCATCCTCTGCCAGCAGGCCATTTTCTCCCGGGGTAATAATATCCTTCGGCCCGCAGAGGAAGTTGAAACACACAGCCGGAAGGCCGCAGGCCATGGCTTCAATCATCACCATGGGAAAGCCTTCGTAATGGGAACTCATAGCCAGGAAACTGCTGGCGGCATATTCTTCAAAGATTCTGTTCGTGGGCTGGTTAATGCGGGCCGATGCCGCAATTCCCAGGGTCCTGGTCTTTTCTTTCAGCATTTCTTCCCACTCGCCCTGGCCGAAGATATCCAGGCGCCAGGTTTCCCGAAGCGCGGCAGGCAACAGGGCCCAGGCTTCCAGCATGCGGTCAAAACCCTTTTGGTAGTCCAGCCGGCCCACAGCAATCACCCGCCGGTTTTCCGCCACAGATGTGGCCTTTACAGGCGGAACCAGCGCAGCGTTGGGAATCACTTCCAGGTTGGGAAGGGCACCCCAGTAGCCGGCATCTTCGTTGGTGAGTACCACAAACTTATCGAAACGGCGCACTATGCGTTCGTCCTGCCGGGTGCGGTACCTGTCGGCCAGGCCCAGCAGGCCGCTGCGGTGATACTGCAGGCGGAAAAACTTGTTGAAATGCAGCTCCAGCACCTTTTTACTGCCGTCTTTGATAGACGGGATAAAAGACGATTCGGAGGGGTAGAGGGATACTACGATATCGGCCTTTTCCTTCATCAGTAGCGCCGTGAGGGCCTTTTTGTGCAGACGGCGCTTGCGGAAGTAGGACAGAATCCTGGCCACGGGATTCCGATCCTTGTCGGCTTTGTAGTTAATGCCCAGATCCACCATGCGCACCTCCGGCGGGAAGGCGTAAAAAGGTGGACGGCCGTTCTGGTCGGTAGTTACCAGCATCAGCTCGTATCCGCCACGGGCAGAGAGCCAGCGCAGCTTGTTCAGCAGCACCCGCTCCATTCCGCCGGGGTTATACACGTCGGCCATGCAGTAAATCAGTTTCATACCGGCTCTCGAGGAACTACAACTACGGGATTGTTCTGTTGTGTCACCTTGTCGGAAGCAGCACACAGCAACAGGGCGTCCAGGAAAAAAATGTCCGTGGTCACCTTTACCCATACGGTGAAAGTGAGCACTATAAGAAACAGCGAAGGAACCAGGAAATTATTGAACTTCCGGTTCAAGACCAGATGACAGTACAGGAAATAAATGGAGAAGATAACCATTCCCACAAGGCCGCAGTAAAATACAAAGTTGCAATAACCGATATCTGTACCGTTGTCATAGATACCAAATGTTCCCCGCCCTATCAGCCAGGTTTTCCAGTCGGCCGGCCATATCCACATGGTGTTTAACGTATCAGTGGAACTGGTACGGAACTCTCCGGTTTCCACCCAGTTGAAGAAGGCCTCGAAGCCAAAGCGCACATACCCTTGAAACGTTACACTACTGCGGTAGAAATAGATCAGGGCCACTATAATGACCGCCAGCAGGGCAAAGAACCAGAAGAAAAACTGAATCATTCCGATGGTGACAAAACCGCCCTTTCGCAAACGGAACAAGTAGATGACCATATACGCCAGGCCCAGGGAGGCTCCCACCAGCGTAGTGCGGGAAATAACGGCGCCGATAATAACTATGACGGTATAACCCAGCAGCAGGGAGGTTTGATAAAGGTTGTTGGAATGCACCTCTTCGCTGGTGGCAAACACATGGGCCATAACCACCAAAACTGCGGAGAAGCGGATGCCGGCGGGATCCAGTGCTGCGCCGATGCCGTACAAGCGGTGTCCGCGCTTATAGAAATCCAGTTTGTCGTCCAAAAAGCGGTCTACCCATCCGCTGACGGCCGCGTTATTGTCTATGACTACGGCCATTATGCATTGGAACAAGCAGGCCAACGCCAGGAAACGGACAATTAAATCCATATCCGCCTCTTTATTGAATACCAGAGACAACGCGGCACAAACGCCATAAGCGCCAAACATCCAAGTAAGGAATGACACAAAATAAGAGGCGTAAGTCATGTCGTATGTGTTCCCTTCCGTTACGGAGAACAGGCACCAGGCCGAGAAAACGGCGGCCAGAAGCCCGGCAAAAAGCGTAGGCTCCGAGATTTTCACTCCCCGGTTTCGAATACCGTTAAATGCGAAGGCAAGAATACCGAATACGGCAACCATTATCTTGGAATTCACCGCATTGGGCAAAAAGGTAAACGAAATGGGAAACAGGTAGGCGCTGGTGAACAAGGTCATCACGGCTGTTGCAAAAACCTTTCTCATAGCCTATCTGTATAAGAGTTTGTATAGAATCTGATGCATTACCAGATAATAAATTCGCACCCCGGCCCAGCAGCGGCCGGCCGCCATTTTTTGCAGCAAATAAGTGTGAGCCGGAAGGGCCGCCCGTACCCTGGCACGGTCGTTGGCTTCCGGGAACCAGTTGTACCAAAGCTCATAGTCCTGCCGATGGGGACTGATGAGCAGCGGCCGTTTCAAGTACAACTTCAAATCGGTAACGGCCATGGGATATTTCCGGGTAAATTCGGTAGCTGCAAAGCTCTCCTCCACCGCTGCCAGGTTGGTTGCTATCTGAACCCGGCGCACGTCATTGAAAGTTTTGCTGATTGACGCCTCGTTGGTATTGTTGTAACAATAAAACGACTCATGGATCTGAACCACCTTGTTGGCCCGCAGAAAGGCCTGCAGTATAAACTGCATATCCTCGCCCAAATCGGCCCCTGGAATAAAGCGGAGGTCCTTTACAAGTTCCCGCTTCAGCATAAAGAGCCAGAGGGTCCAGCGCATGGTGCCGCCGGTGAGATTCAGGAGAGCCTGCTCCGGGGTGGCATAGTCGGCCTGGCGCATATAGCGTCCGCCTTCGGAAAGGCCCAGCGTCCAGTCCCAGCCCACGATGTCCGCTCCGCCTCCGGCCGCTTCAACTGCCCTTTCCAGCATATCGGGTTTCATCAGGTCGTCAGCGTCGGCAAAGGCCAGATAATCCCCTTCCGCCACCTCCAGGGCCCGGTTTCTGGCGGCAGCAGCTCCGCCGTTCTTCTGGGCGCGGAGCAATTTGCACGATAGCCCGCTTTCCCGGCAGAAGGCTTCCAATAATGCCGCCGATCCGTCTGTTCCCGCATCTTCCGAGAAGATTACTTCAAAGTCGCGGAACCGCTGCGCCCGGATGCTGTCCAACGTGGCCGGGAGGGTTTTTTCGGCATTATAGACAGGAATGATCAAGCTGATTCTCACCGTCAATACGTATTAAGCAAAACGCTGTTTTAATTTGCGCAAGGCGTCAAAAACACGACCGAAAGGCGTGCGGTAAAACTTCCAGAAGCGGGCCATCCGGCCGGGTGTCCATTCGGCTTTAATTTCTTCGGGCAGCCGGTCATATACCATCCACCAGGCGGCAAACTGTACGGTGAACAGGTTCCATGGTTTTCCGCCGGTATAATGGATGGTGGCCTCCCGCTGTACCTGCTCCCACAGCGGCTCCGAATACTGCCGGACGAAGTCGGCCTTGTATTTGGGGATAAAGAAAGTGCGGATGCTGTTGTACAGCGGACTTAGCGGCAGCACCCGTCCCTGGCACACCTGGTTCAGGGCATCCTGGTCGGGGAACTCCAAATAGGGTACGCGGCAGGCCTCCAGCAGCTTCTCGGACACCTTTTCTTCCCGCATCTGCGCCAGATTCATCAGCAGGAAACCGGAATTGAAATATTTGGCGGGGTCGCAACCCAGGGCGCGGAAACGTTCTGCCTGTCCTTCAATGGCCGCTTCATAAATGGCGGCCAGGTAATTATCGGCCAAAACCGTCTTTTCCCATAGCTGTGCAAGATCCTGGCGCACAATTATGTCACAATCCAAATAAAGAATCTTGTCCAGTTCCGGTAGCAGCTCCGGCAGCAGCAGACGCAAAGACGCCGCCTCGGTATAGCGCGGGTCGATATAAACGCCTTCCAAGCGGCCTTTCAGCAGAATGTATTCTAACGTAAGCCGTTCCCCACCCAGGCGCTGCAACTTGTCCTGCATGCGCTGGGGTATTTCTTCCGACAGCATACAGATTACCCGGAACTGCCCACGCGGGCTGGCATCCAGCACCGAGCGCAGCGTAGCGGCCGCCTGGACGAAGTAATTGGGGGTAAACGCTATAGCTAACGGAATCATTGGTGTTTGTGTACGGTGCGGAAGCCGCAGAGGAAAGCCAGCACTTCGGGCATGATTCTTTTCATCAGATAGAACAGCACCAGACAGATACACAAGGTTACGATGGGCACTAACAGGAAGGATATCCACTGGGCCCACAGGGCGTCACCCAACACGCGCAGGAACGCCCCTTTGGTCCAGCCCAGGATATAAATCTCGTGAGCGGCGTAAATAAAGAACACCGTCTCTGTGAGTTTCAGCATCCGCGTCTTGATCCATTCATGGTTAAACAGCCAATTGCAGAAATTCATGAAAGTGACCATGCCAAACGGGGCAAAAAGCAAGAAGGCCTTGTTGTCGTTCCCGGAATTACACATAATGACCGTAACTACAAGGAGCACCAGCGCCAGAATAGCCGAAGAATGCCGGAAATGATGGCAGATGCCCACCAGATTGTCTCTCCTTATGCTCATAAAAGCACCTAAGCCGAAGAAGGAAAAACTGGGGAAGAGGAAAGTGTCGAACCCAAAAATGGGGGCGACATAACAGGCCAACAGCACAAGCAGGGTTATTCCAGGCCACTTTTTTACCGGATAATAAAGGATGGGAGCCAGTATAGACAGCACAATCAATTCCCGCAAATACCAGAGCGGGAAATCGATGGGACCGGTAATAAACCAGTACAGCGGTCCCTTTTCCACCGCATCCAAGGGATCTCTGGAAACGGTAATTCCCGCCCAGCCGAACAAGGATGTGACCACCAGTATAACCGCCACATTAAGCAGGTTCCAGACTATGTACGGAATAAGTATCGATTTTACACGCCGTTTGTATTTCCCCTTAACCCAATGCCATCCGAACTGGTGCTTTTTGTTGTAATAAAACAAAAAACCGGAAAAGAAGAAAAACCAGCACAGGGACAGTCCCCCAATGTAATGGGAAACAATCTCGGTAAAAATCCGGAAGACATTGTGTCCCTCCAGGGACCATTCCATGGGGACAGCCTCCGGGCGAACCGAGTGCACATAAAGCACCAGGACAATGAGCGGGAACCGCATTGCCTTTATGAGTTCGGACTGTCTTTTTTCGAGATCGCTCATCTTAGCATTTTTCTACTTCATGAGCCGGAACGCCAACAACCGTCACGCCTGGAGTTAGTACATCTTTTACAACAACCGCCCCGGCACCAATCCGCACATTGTCGGCAATGCGGATACCTCCGAGAATTTGAGCATTCTGGCCGATATCTACGTTGTCGCCGATAACAGGGGAATCATCCGGATAACCACCGTCACTGCCAATGCAACAGTTACCGTGGATAATGCAGCCTTTGCCGATCCGCGCTTTCGGATTCACAATCACGGAACCAAAGTGTTCCAGGTGCAGGTCTTCGCCGAAGCATCCGGCGCTAATGATGAATCCCAGCCTGGATCCCAGCCGGTTTTTGCGGCCGCGGTACCAGAAACAGAGCGGCTTGTTGGGGCGCTCGAAAGTATATTTTTCTTCTTTCCGGAGGAAACGCAAATACCGCTTGATGTAATACATCTCCGGGCGGATCCACCATTCTAGGAATTTTTCTTTCAAGGTCATCTTTCTATAATTTAGAAACAGCCAGAGCTTTTCGGTTTCCAGTAAGTATCGCCGTGGTACGGGGAAGCAGTTTCTCCAACAGGAACAAGAGTCCCAGGCAGATGGCTACGGCCAAAGCCGGTGTAAGGAAAAATGCCAGACAGTTCCCAAACGGGCCGTCCGGTAGTAGCTTTTCTACCAGAGGTATTGATATGTTTTTCAGGATTAACACCTCGTGAGCGGCAAAGATGAAAAAACTGCTCCCGGCCAAGAAGGGGACCACCCGGGTTTTACCGGCATTCAAAAGACTTGCGGTGCCACAGAAGGTTGCCACTATGCCTGAAACCAAGAACACCAGTTTGACCGACTTTTTCCAAAAAACAGTATCGGAGTTTAGTTGAATTAGGGCTAGCGCCAGAAGTGTTATCAAAGACACTGCGTAAAACCAGTTTTTCCCTGGAGTAAGCACCTCTACGATATTCTTTCCGGAGAGCCGGAGCCACGAACCCGTTACAAAGAACAGAAAACCTTCCGGAACCACCCTGTTCACCGCCAGATGGATGAGGAACAAGGCTAAAACCCCATAAATGCGTGTCCACTTGACAAAAAGGAATACCAGCGGCGTCAGGATGACGTAGATGATCAGATCCCTTATGAACCAGAGCGGTCCGTCTATCGGGAAAGCTTGAGAGCCGATGGGAATCCCCCCGGTAACGCTCCAAAACATCTTAATGCCGCCTTCGTTCTGGAATTGCTGGGACAGAGACGTTGGATTGCCCGTAGCCCAGGCGTAAACCCAAAAAGCCAGAAAAGCGATGATGTTCCATAGCAAATACGGGAGCAGCAACGACGTCGCCCTTCTTTTCATCTTGGTTCCCCAGATTCCCCAATCCCACTTTTCTTCCAGGTTGCTGAAGAAGAGATATCCCGAAATGAGAAAAAAGCAGGGAACGGCCAGCCGACAAATCCCTTCCTGGAAGAGAATTGTCAATACCCGAAGCGCACCGTCGGCCTGGTAGAATACCGTTTTGGAGTAATGCAGCATCACCACCATTACTGCCATCGGAAAACGAAGCCAGTCTATGGTCTGGGATTGCAGTTTTGTCCAATCAGTCTGCATAGTTGCCGGTAAATTTGCGGGCCCACCAATACCCCGTCTTCTGAAGTTCCGGATAATCGGCCAGCGGAAAAGACTTAGGCGAATCGTACTGGAATTCCACATACAACAGTTTCTGGCAGTCGTAAAAGTTGAATTCCTGTTCCTTCAGTTCAGATGCGGCAAAGTACTCGTCTCCGCAGAAAGACCAGCGGTACTTTTTCAGTATCCGGTCTTTATTTTCCACCAAATAGCGGCAGGCCTTTTCCGAAAGGCTCATCCAGTTGTCTGTTTTGAAGAAGCGTTCGTTTTTCATGTGCCGAATTCCTAGCACCTTCTGCACATTAATCACAACCTGCCAAGTCAATTGGCACAGCCGGCGGCGAATCGCGTTCCCGAACTTGTAATGCCGTAGCGGAAAATGGTATCGGCGGAGTTTGAAATCGGCATCTCCAGGGTCTTCCGGCCAGAAACGCATTACCTCCTGATCCGGATGGCTGTCATAGAATCGGAACAACTCCTCCACGGGTTTCAAGGGAAGGTGAGTCCCGGAAAGGATGTGGTAATGGCTATACGGTCCCTTCTCAAGCGCCGCCTCCAGCAGAACCAGTTCGGTGTCTATCTGGGAGACACTTCCCCACCGTACATCTACTCGCCTGTCCAGTATGAACAATCGGCCTTTCTCCACCGAGAGCGAGGGCAAATCCTTTACTTTAGCATCAAAGTGGATGAAGAAATCGCTCCATTCATGGTCCAGCAACGATATTAGCCGCTGCAGGACTGCAAATTCATTATGCGCAATAATAAGCCAGGCGTGTCTCATCGTCTCCAATGTCGGCTAAAGCTCGAAGGAGGATTTATTCGGAAGAACGGCGTCGAATGCCTGCCGAATTCGTTTGAAGCAGAGTTCAGGATTATCATTGACTTCACTGTCGTTCAGACAGATCTGTGAAACGGATTGATTTCCGATGATTGAGCAGATCTGGTCCAGCTGTTCCGTATTTATGTTGAAATGGCACCCTTTGGAATAGGGCCTGTCCGGATGAAACTTTCCGGCGGCCTGATTCCATGCACAGAACAAAAGATGATTAACCTGGTCATTCGCCCGGAATGTTTGCCGGGAACTGGCGTCCAAAACCTTCGGGCAGGTACTCCAGCCGGCTTCAAATGTGGATTTTAAATGGGCGACCGGCAAGTGTTCGTAACCCTTGACGCTCAGCGTGCGATTGACTTTGTAACAAAGAAAGTTCTTCAAGGCTGTTTTCATCCCCAGAACACGAGGATTGAACCATTTGCTCCGGTTCTTCCAGATAGAATCGTAAATATCGAAACTGTCATTGACAACACAATAGTTGTTGAAGCAGGTCATGCTCCAATGGTTGTAGCCGAAATAATCACAAAGCGTCAAGTCCGCGGGTAAACAGGGAAGGCCGTTCTTAAAATAGAATTCCGGGGAAACCGGACGAAGTAAGAACATATCGTCATTAAAGAGGACGAATTGTTCGGAAAGTTCCGGAATCCGGAGCAGATGCAGTTCGACCGGAATGGAATTAAATATTGGCGGATAGTCTGCGGGAAGGTAATCCTCTTGGTTGACAAGCACCAGTTTGGGATGGGCTATGTTCAACCATTCCGGTTTCTGCCCGTGAGGTGTAATCAGATAAATCCTGTTGACCCAGGGAGCAAACTTCTCAACCCCGCGGAACCAGAATTCGAATAACCTCATCTCACGATAACGGCTCGCGTCATTGGCTTCTGTTTTCGTGAGAGGCTTCTCTCCCGGATACAATTGCTGCCAGATAGCATCTTTACGTGCCTTCCAATCAGGATCGTTACAATCCACCCAGGTCTGCACAAAATCAATCTTTTCCATGCAAATGCTTTTTCTTGAAATCCTTCACTAGCTCCATGGCTTCCTGATAGGCATACAGGCCCGTCACTTTTGAAATCAAAAAGTAGGTCGCGGCGCAGACAACCAGGGAAGCACAGATGGAGAGAAGATCGTTGGAAATAAAACGGGACAGAAGCAATGCTTCGAGCAGGATTACCAACGAAACCAGCAGGTATGGAAATACATTCTTTAGTTGCCGTGTCAAGGGAAATCCCAGGATCTTCTTTGTATAAAATGAACTGAAATACAGGTCAATCAAAGTATTAAGAATAAGCCCATAACACATTGCCATCAATCCGAAGAACATGGAGATGAACATGACTGCGAACATGATGCATTTCTTTATGATCTCCATCCGCAGGGCAAGGTCGGAACGCCCCTTGACATACAGGATGTTTGTGTTGATCCGGACCATGCCAATCGGAAGCAGGCTGATGCACATGATCTGCATCATCGGGACGCATCCCAGCCATTTATCTGTCAGCAAAAGCGACACGACAGGACGGGCGCAGCCGCAAAGTCCCAATAGAATGGGGAAGGTGATGAAACAAAAAACCTGGATATATCGGTCGTAGACGGTGTAAAGACGCGCATCATCGTCCTGTATCTGGCTGAAAACCGGATAAGCTACCCGGTTGAATGTGCTGATCATTGTTTCATTGGCAACCGTCGGGAATTGCTGTGCGCGGGTGAACATGCCTACATCTCCTGCCGAGAATCGCTTTCCTATGACCAATGGATAACCATTGCTGTATACGGCATTGATCAATGATGCAGCCAACAATTTAGAACTATATGAGAAAAGCCGTTTGAAGGACGCTACAGAAAAACAGAACTGGGGCATCCACTGCACAAAAACCAGTGTCAGCAGCGTAAAGATGGTGGTCGAAGCCAATGTCTGGGCTATCAGGGCCCAGGGACCAAGCCCTTTCACAGCGCAGAGGATGCCGATGGCGCCCGAAAGCAAGGATGCAAGAATAGAAATGATGAATTTGGTCTTGAAATCCACCTTCTTCGTGAGCATCGTCCCCTGAACGGCCCCCAAGGAGCCGATGATCAGGATCAGAGCCGTCACCCGGAGCAGCGGTTTCAACAGCGGCTGATCGTAGAAATCCGCAATGACCGGGGCGGAGAAGAAGAGCAGAAAATAGAAGAGAACACCCATCGTCAAATTGACGATATATACCGTCGAATAGTCCTCCTCGCTGGCGTTCTTCTCCCGAATCAGCGCGTTGGTAAGCCCGCCGTCAATAAAAATCTGGGAGATAGCGATGAAAATTCCCATCATCCCGACCAGACCATAATCTGTCGGACTTAATAACCGGGCAAGGATAATCCCGATGACGAAATTGGCGCCCCGAGTCAAGACCTGCTCGACAAAACTCCAGGATACGCCCTTAACGGTCTTTTGTTTGAGGTCCTCCGCCACAGGGTAGACTATGAACGAATTGATTCACAGATATTTACGGCTTCGCCGACGAACCTGCAAGTGCAAATCCGGACAGCCAGTATGAAATGGTGTGCCATTTCTGAAACAAATATATCCATTTTATGCCGAAAAAACAAGCCTCTGGCGAATCCAGAGGCTTATTCTGCCTTTATAAAGCCAACAGGAAAGGCTCTATCCGGGGAAGGAAAAGGTCGTGCCCGGCGGCGTTGAGATGGGCCGTGTCGTCTTCCCCTTGAAAATAGAGTCGGCGGAAGCCTTTGTAGCGAACCCGGATGCCACTGTTTTTCGTGGCGTCAAAAACCGGAATACCGTATCGGCCACACACTTCCTGCATGGCCTGGGCCGTTTCCTTGTACATGGGTTGCGGAACATTCCACGGGGTAACGAAGCAGATTTTGGCCGAAGGATAC
>Ga0265300_10004083_pt1 | contig 11732 bp, 23 predicted proteins | sample AusTroGonzalo_MG_FD_193482 | JGI IMG/M metagenome (GOLD analysis project Ga0265300, IMG submission 193482) | Bovine rumen microbial communities from tropical cattle in Woodstock, Queensland, Australia - Gonzalo_03 | ecosystem: Host-associated > Mammals > Digestive system > Stomach > Rumen ... | reverse complement strand
AAGAAACTGATGACTATGTTGGAGAACTATGATGATTACACTAACACTTGATTCAATACCTCAAAGACCTATTCAGGTTGATGAGTTGACTATCAGAGACATTGAAGATGGTAGAGTACTGTTCTCATCTGGTCAGTGGTTACCTGTAATAGAAACTGAAGAAGAGATATGGAACTGTATAAGAGGAGACAGATGATGAAACCTCATGAGCTAACAAAGATTCGTAATGATGTTGAGTGTTCTTTACATGGTAACACAGTATTGCTTCACTATAACAGGAATAGAATCTATATACTTTCTAATGATAGTGAACTAAATGGTTCAACTTGTACAGATATGTCAATGTATCGTGATAGATATCGTTCCTCTTACTTCGTCTACAATACTCGCCCCATAGACTGGGACACAAGGTTCTTACATGATTTCTTACAAGACTTACAAAGAATAGAGGAGAACATAGGATGCTTAAAATAGATTTACACAATCTTTATCATGATGTTCCAGTGTATTGGAAGAGGACTATCGCACTATTACACTATGACAAACACGATGAAGCTTTATATATCCTACACAATCGTGATGAATTTGATGGTGATAAACCTTCCGACTTTGCTAAGTTCTCATCACAGTTCCGTTATAGTTGGTGGCTAACTGATGAAGACCATGACGAATCTGATGACGACTTAAAGTGGTTGACAGACTATTTGAAACTACGTGATGATAACATAGGGAGACTGTAGCTATGACAGAATGTTATGAATGTGATTATAATAATATACCTGCTGATGTAGATTTGGGGACGCTGTAGTAGGCTTACTTACAGTAGCGTAGTTTCACTACAGCTGACCCACCGATGGGTGGCGACCCTTGTACGCATTTGTTAAAACTTTATTTAGGAGATAATATCATGACATTACAAGACTTAATCGCATCTATCCAAGCAGCAGCTACCTCTGGTGTTACTGTTAACATCAATGTACAAGGTGGTGCTGGATTGTCAACACCTATTGATGACATCGACAATGACATTGATGATGATGACTTGGATACAGACTTCGACATTGGTGACAGAGTATTAGTATGCCACATCAGACATGATGGTACTCGTGTTCACACCAATGGTACAGTTGATTCAATTGGAACAGATGACAAAGGTCCTTACGTTCGTGTAACTGGTGACAATGGTAAACATTATCGTTGCGGTCTGCACTATGATGAGGAAAGACTTGGCTCAATGATTGTAACAGTTGAGTAATAAATTGGTGGGGGTTGGCAACAAGCCTTGTCTTTGACTCGGCGACAGTTGTCAGCCTCCTTTAACTTTTATATAGGACAGTTAAAATGCAAACACAAGATATAAAATTAGTCGCACGAGCTATTGAAGTTATGTCACATGGCGTCGACATTTCTAATTATACTTATGAAGATTTTAGAAAAACCTACTTCAACAAAGATGGAAAGATTGTACAAAGAGCTGGTGATAATGTACCAGACTTCTTATTATCCTTTGATGACGTAGCTGTCACATACCTTGATGGATATTGTAGTAATCTTTTACGTCAAGGCAGTTCATATATTTTTAAAAGAGACATTGAAGGACTTACACCTAACATCACAGTCACTGAAGATATGTTGGTGTCAACTATTCAAGCGTTGTTTAAGTCTGATCTCAGCACATTTGAAGGTGTCGCACGTGAAGTAGTTGATGAAGAATTTATGAAGAGAATCAAAGACTTAAGAGAGAACTTTAACAGAAAAGATAACAAACCTCATGAGAGTTGGCTTAAGAACATGAGCATTGAAGCATTGCAAAAGAACTTCGAAACTATCACAGCAATAGCTTACAAAGACCAGCCAGAGATTAGACAAAAAATGTTTGACACTTACACCAAGCCTCTTAAGTCTTTCAACATTGCAGGTTACGAGGACTATCCAATATATGATAACAGATTGTTTATACCTATCAACGAGGCTGACATCTACGACATCCTTAAACAATATCCAGAGATGAAGAGTAGCCTAGAAGGTATGAAGTACATTGTAGTTAGTAAGAACTTGTATGACTATTACTACTGCAGTTGGGGTAGCACATTCCAAAGTTGTTACAGTATTGGCAACAGTTCACACAACGGCTGGTATGGCATGATACCTTTTGGTACATTTGATAGTCACTTCATTATCTATGGTACTAAGGAAGAACCTCAAAAGGTTACGATGATGGGTAAATGGTGGGCTCCTTACATGTACTTTAGAAGTTGGGGCTGGCTTGATGAGGATAACAATCTGTTAGTAGATAAGCAATACTCACAATCATTTAGACAAAATTGTTTCAGTTCTTTATACGATAAGCTAGGATTTAAGTATGACGGTATTGATAGAGAGTTGAAGGATGGCACAGCTTATAAGACTTTCTTCAACAAGTATGAGTTACGTTTTTATCCTGATTCACTTGTAAGAAGTGGTAGAAAGTTCTACTTCCATAGAGATGGCGGTGATAAAGAGTTCATGGGTAGTAATTGTTACAACGGTAATTACACAGTTGTAAATACTCTTGGCAGTCTACGTATGGTGACAGATTCTTTCACATGTGTCAAAGATATTGAGATTGATAATGGTGTCCTCTTCAATCCTAAGGTATGCTCTATCACAGGTCTTCATATACCTGAGGAAGAAGACAAAAGTTTCTATGCCAAGTTCTTTAAAGAACCTATCAAGTCTTTGTTAGTTCTATCATACTGTGATGGTTATATCAAGACTGATGCAAGCACATTACAAGGCAGTGTCAGTGTACCATACTGGAAAGGACACAACGATACTAAATGCTACATGGATGGTAACACTTTGTACTTCTCTACTAAACCTTTCTATTTCTCTGATAGGGTAATGAAGTTGGATAAGTTCAAAGAGTTTATCAAAGGTCACATCGAAGATGCACCAGTTAATTGCGTGTTGTTGAAAGTTATTGACAACAACGGCGTTCAGTTTATTAAATATAGAAAGAAGGTGATTGCATAATGAAGGACTTACTTAAATTATATTCGTTTGAGTCAGTACATAATACACCAGACGAGAAGGCAATAGCTGATTGGATTTGTAAAAAGCTTGACTCAATAAATGTTAAGGATTATCAAAGAGTTGGCAACAGTATCTACAGACTAAGTCATAAAGAAATCATATTGTCGGCACACCTTGACCAAGTTAAAACAAACGGTAAAGCTGTTAAGTTCTACTTACAAAGTGACCACATCATAGCATACAATAACAAATGGGAAAGAACTTCACTAGGTGCTGATGATAAGAACGGTATCTGGATAATCTTGCAAGCTTTAGAGGCTGGTAAAGAGATTGACTTCATCATTAGTGAAGGCGAGGAGTGTGGTTGTGTAGGTATCACAGCTCTTGAAGACTTAGGAGTACTTGATGCAATCGATGCAAGTAGCTTCTGTCTTGTGCTAGACCGTAGAGGATACCAAGAGATTCTTAAAGGTGGTAGTACTGATATCTACTGTGCAACGTTAGCACAAGACCTATGCAATTTCTTAGGCGGTCCTTACAATGTAGGCACAGGTAGCATAAGTGACACAAGAGTTCTATGCTGTTATTGTGAGTCTGTTAATATTGCAACAGCTTATGAAGGTGCTCATACATCTTCAGAGACAACTAATTGGCAACAACTACAGGAGTTAAGAGATGATGTTATCGATATCATTGATAATTTTATTCATTATTCTACTGACCCAGCTGTATATCTCAAACCTTATAAACCTACAAAAACTTATGGAGGAGGATACTACCATGGCTACAACTACTAAAAGAATCTTTTATCCTTGTAAATATTATTTAGCAGATGAGGAGAATCGTGTATTAGAATTTAATACAATGTCTGATGCAAAGTTAGCAGCACTTAAAACAGATGTGATACTGGTTGCATTAGACTATCAAGGCAATCGTTCACCTGTTAAGTATACACCACCAGCTTTGAAAGCTGATAAAATTATTGTAGATTTTGATAAAAAAGTATTGACAGTTGAAGGTAATCCTGTTACAATAGGTGGCACTGAATGTAAAGTAGGTGACAATGATATTCCACCAGTAAGTTGGCAACAAGTTTTATCAGCTGCAACACTTACGTCAAAAGCATTAGAAATTGTAGGAACACCACCGATTGAAGGAAAGGATATAACAGATGAGATGTCAGATTTGTAATAGAGAAACAGAGAATTGGCAGAAGAATAGACACACTGGTAAATATGAGAGCATCTGTGATAGATGTAAGAAGTCTATTAGAGATGTTACTAGTTACTATACTGATGTTGATGAGCCTATATTAGTTGCTGAAGATGATGACACTGATATAGATGTGTTAACAATTCTTAAGGAGATTGATGCAGATGACAGTAGAAGAACTAATTAGACGTCTACAATCGTACCCACCTGATATGGTTGTTAAGATTGTAACAGTGACTACTGATGATGTTGTTAGTGTGTCACAAGATGGAGAGGACTTTGTTAAATTAGGAGCAGGCTAATGCATTACGTGTACAAGTTTATCTGTGATAGCAAGGAAGACTTCTTATACAAGTGTAAGTTTGCTAATGTCAGAGACGGTGAGATAACAAAGTTCAGACTTAGTGAATGGTTTGATAACTGCTTACCTAAAGACAGATTAGTAGGTGCTGACTGTGTGTGGGTAGTTGATTCAATAGGCAGACTAGCTTGTTATGGTGAGACATACGCTAACAAATACTTACAATATGTGAAGGATATAACAATTTGTGAATTGAATTTAGGAGGTTTATGATGTCAATATACGACAAGATAAAACAGAAAGCAGAGGAGAATGGTTACGGTTTGACACCATTTGCTGAGAAGATTGCACAAGCTAAAGAGAGATTCTTTGGTGAAGCAGAGTGGGAGAGATGTCCTTGTGACCCTATATCAGACCGCTCATGTATCAGTGAGAGATGTCACCATGATATAATGACAGAGGGTCACTGTCACTGTAACTGTTACGTTAAAGACTTGATAACATTTATGAAAGGAAATGTAGCATGAGTGCACCAGATTATAAAGATGATTTAGTATTTCCACCACAACCTGAAGACAATAGTTATAAGGCTTTGTGTTGGACGTTTGCAGCTATGATGATTCTCACAATCATCACAAACCTTGTAACAATCTTATCTAATTCACAAGTTGTTACAGCTATTGACAATCCTAATGTAATTGTTAGCAAGTGTGATATGGTGACAGTCACGAGCAACTGTGAGAAAGGTGATGAAGATTGTATACAACAATACTGGGATGACTATGGAGATGACTAATGGAGTTCAGCAAGATTTCATACGGTGACTATCACTACATAGAACTGTATAGATATGCTGGGACTTATACAACTGGCATAAGGTTTACAGTAGACAGATACGTAGTCAACTTCAATATATATTTCTTAGGATTCTCACTGATTATAGAGCTTGGAAAGGAGATATATTGATGACAAAGTGTAGTATGGACTATTTTAAAAACTGTGTAGAGATTACATATAGAGTTTATTATGATGACACAGAATGTAAAATATTTAATAGTTGTAAGAAAGCTAAAGAGTTTATAAAGACTTTAAAAACAAATAACTGGTCATTAAATAAGTATCGTTATCATCACGCATGTGTTCCTTGGCAAGATTCTTCAGAGATATCACATGGGTGAGATAGTACAGCTTCACCGTTCTTGTCCACACTGTGGTAGCTCTGATGCTTTGTCAGTCTATGCAGATGGCGGTGCTAAGTGTTTCAGTTGTGGATGGTCGTGGAAAGAGTTTGAGAAAGGGGGTAACAAAAGAGTGACACATATTGTTTCAGAGATTATTGAAGATGCTGGAAGATTTCCAACAGATGGCATACCTGATAGAGGTATTACAGCAGACACTTGTAAAAAGTATGGTGTTCGTGTTGTAGTTAAAGAAGGTGGTATAGCTCAACACATCTATCCTTACTACGACATAAAAGGAAACCTTGTAGCACAAAAGATTAGAACTGTTGAAGGTAAGAAGTTTAATTGTAGAGGAAGTATGAGCAGAGCTACACTGTTCGGTCAACAATTGTTCCCAGCTGCTGGTAAGTTTATCACAGTGACTGAGGGAGAGATTGATGCAATGTCAGTGTGGCAGATGACAGGTGGCAGAAGTCCTGTTGTATCTATAAGGAACGGTGCTAACTCTGTTAACGATATCAAAGCAGCTTATGAATATTTAGACAGCTTTGAGAACATCGTAATCTGTTTTGATGGGGATGATGCAGGTCGTGAAGGAGCTAGAAAAGTTGCAGAGATTCTGCCACCTAAGAAGGTTAAAGTTGTCAAGCTACCTAAAGATATGAAAGATGCTAACGAATTCTTGAAGGCTGGCAAAGCTCAGGAGTTCTACAACAACTATTGGTGGAAGGCTGAAGAGTATAGACCAGAGGACATTGTCAACTACTCTGATTTGTGGAGTCGTATTGAAGAGTTCAAGAAGTCTATGAAGTATATTCCAACACCTTGGCAAGGAATTAATGACAAGCTGTGTGGGTTTAGACCAGGTCAGTTAATTGTGTTTGCAGCTGGTACTGGTATGGGTAAGTCAGCCTTCCTCAAGACCTACATCGAACACATACTTCAAACAACTAACACAAAGGTTGGTGCCTTCTTTCTTGAAGAGATTGCAGAAGACACTGCAGTATCTATGATGTCTTTAGCGGCTGGTCTTAATCTTCGTAGACCTGAAGTCTGGGCTGCACAGAGTGAGAAAGACCTGAAGAGATGGTTTGAAGAGTCTGGTGCTGGTCGTAGACTTGAACTTTACGATGGCTTTGACTTCGATAACATAGACCTGTTAATGGATAAGATAAGGTATCTCAACAGAGCTCGTGACTGTGGTGTAATTATCCTTGACCACTTGACGATGGTTGTTGATGATGCAGACAATCCTACACAGGAGTTAAACAAACTTGTTGCAGACTTGAAGAAGATATCTGTTGAGCTTGGTATCATTATTGTTGCAGCTTGTCACCTACGTAAAGCACAGAATGCAGCTAAGCAAACTGAAGAAGGTGGTCGAGTTACACTAGATGATTTGAAGCAGTCGTCTTCAGTCAAGCAACTGGCTGATATAGTAATTGGTTTAGAGCGTAACGGTCAGGCAGAAGACCCAGTCGAGGCTAACACAACTAAGATGAGGGTGCTGAAAGACCGTGACTTTGGTTCGAAAGGATTGGCAGCTGCCGTTGTATATGATAAAGAAACTACTAGATTGGTTGAGAGGTCACTGGAGGACTTCGAAGACTAAGTCATTCATGGTGCGTGTACCTGAGGAGGCTGTATTAGATCCTTATCAATTTCTTGGTACAGTTTCTCAAGGCTATCACATACGCCTTACACCTTCTACACTTCCATCTATAGCACAAATTCAATATCTACAAGCGATGATACATAAGATAAAAACTGATGACAAACCTCTTATCGCTACAAACATTTGCAGATGGGATAATACTGTCAGAGATTTTGTAAGTATTAGAAGAATGAGAGCAGGTGATGTAGCTGATATACCGTCACCAATGACAGACATTGATGTAGGAGAACTGTGATGAGGAATGTGTTGGTAGCGTATGATACAAGAATGTTGAAGGGTAGCAAAGATAAGTTAGACTTCTTAGCAAAGCTGTTGAAGATTCACAACGTTCAGTACGACTGGCTAGAATCTAATGGCAGTCCTGAGAATGCTGATTACATGGCTCTTGTACAGTTCTCATGCTTTGCTGATAATTCAATAGTGACAAGGGTTGTTTCACTGTGTAAGAAATATACGTTAACAGATTGGTGGGGTCATAAAGGTCCTATACTACCTGCAACATTTGATAACTATGATATAGGAGGGTTGTAATGAAGAAGGTTGTCTGCGATATTGAAGCCAATGGTCTCACACCTGATAAGATATGGTGCTGTGTCTGTCAAGATATTGCTGACGATTCTATCATAGTCTTTAGAGATGGTGATGCTGATAAAGCTCGAGAGTTCTTTAAAGGTGTAGACAAAATTATTGGTCACAACTTCATCGGTTATGATGCTATCTGGTTGAATAAGCTGTGGAAGTGTGGTATTGGTATAGACAAAATTGTTGACACGTTGGTACTGTCTCGACTAGCTGATAGCTTTCGTGCTGGTCATAGCTTAAGAGATTGGGGAGAGAGACTTGGAGTTTATAAAGACCATCACGATGACTGGTCACAGTGGTCACAAGAGATGGAAGACTACTGTATACAGGATGTTAAAGTAACTCGTGCAGTTTATGAACAACTTAAGAAAGAACTTCGACATTGTACACGAGAGGCAATAGAGCTAGAGCATTGGTCACAGGCTATACTAGAACGTCAACGTATCAAAGGGTTCTTGTTAGACCACGACTTAGCTTTGTCTACTAAGGCAGAGATTGATAAGAAGTATTGTGATATCATTCAACAGTTGAAGACAGTGTTCCCACCTCGTAAGGTTATCACAGGTGAATGGATTGCTAAGAGAACTAAAACAGGTGAGTTGAATGCTGTGTCACAGAGGATTATCAACAGTGGTAACGTTGAACATGTTGATGGTGATGTATACAATCGTATCACATATAAAGAGTTCTGTATAGATTCTCCATCAGAGATTGTTGAGCGGTTAAAAGATTGGTGGAGTCCTACAGAAATGACACCAGGTGGCCAGCCAAAGGTTAGTGAAAGAAATCTTAACACACTGAGAGAAGATGCACCAGAATCTTTAAAGCTTATAAAGGATTGTAAAGTCTTAAAGAGTAGGTCAACACTGATACAGTCTTACTTCGATGCTTGTGGAGAGGATGGTAGAGTACACGGACAGGTGATATCTATTGGTGCAGGTACTCATAGAATGGCGCACAGGAATCCTAACACTGGTAACATTCCTTCTAAAGGTTTGTATGGTGAAGTGTGTAGACAGATGTTTACAGTTGGTGAAGGACGTAAGCTAGTTGGTTGTGATGCTGCTAACATTCAGCTACGTGTCTTAGCACACTACTTAAATGATAAAGAACTTATCCACCAGATTGTACACAAAGACATGCACTACTTCTTCTCACAAATCTATGGTCTCAATCCTAAAGACAAAGACTATGATGAAAGCAATCACGAGATGAAGGAGGCTAGAAAGAAAGGTAAGACTTGTACATTCGCTATCATCATGGGTGCAGGTGTTGCAAAGATTGGTAGCATCTTAGGCAGTTATGAGAGAGGTCAACAAGCTTTCGATGGACTGAAGAAGAACATCTCAGGTTGGAATAAGTTTCAGAAAGAGATTGCAATGAGAGCTGCTGTTGGTTATTTTACTGGCTTAGATGGTAGAAGGATTCCTTTGAAGTCTGCTCACTTTGGTATGTCATCATATCTGCAAGCTGGAGAAGCTATCATAATGAAGAAAGCTATGATAGAGTCTTATAAAGAAATCAAGAGTCTTGGCTTAGATGCTTTCCAAGTTGCAGTAGTTCATGATGAAATGCAGTATGATTGTGCAGAGGATTGTGCAGTGACTGTTGGAGAGATTTTAAAGAAGAATATCATAGCTGCTGGAGAACATTTCGGTCTTCGTTGTCCTTTAGGAGCTGATTACATGATTGGTAATAACTGGTTGGAGACTCACTAATGACTGATAACATTTTAATAGGGGTTGAAGACAGCCCTGACTACGGTATCACCGATATCGTATATGAAAGTAAACTTGAGAAGCTTGATGCAAGGTCTATTGTATACGTAATAGATATGCTCGAGAGATGTCTTAAGTATTGTGACAACTTGTTAACGGAGAAGGAACATGAAGACGATTAAAGAATTATGGGAGCTCAGTATAGTTGTTAAAGACTTATACAATTTCATATACAGGCATTGTCCAGAGTATCGAGAGTGGTTGGAGAAGAACTACAAGGAGTACATAGAATGAAAAAGTATTACATAAGACGTAGTGATTTTGTTGGTGTTGTCACAGGTAGAGAGAATACTCTCCATATTCTATGGCCATTTGTAATAAAAGTTGACTCTGTTATGTTTGAGGTTACTAACCATGATGCAGACCCTACTAGATCCTACTACTTCTTCCACACCTATAATGCTGATGAGCTTAAGAAGTGGATAGAAAAAGCATGTCAATGTCAAATACAATACCTTGATGATACTGAAATAGATATAGGAAATTTGTAAAAAGTTGTTGACAAGTTCTAATTATTATGTTAAACTTAATGTGTAAAACTTAAAAGAGGAGTGTTAAATATGTCTGATATGAAGACAATCACATTAAAAGGCGTCGAGTTGCGCTGGGCCTATCTTGCGGAGCCATCAACTCGTGGTGAGTTCGCGTCCAATAAGTACCAAGTTGATGTAGTTATGGATAAAGAACAAGCGAAGCTCGTCAAAGAACTGAAGAATGCTCGACAATCCCTCAAAGATTTAGGAGACGGAAAGTTCAGCATTACTTTGAAGTCTTCTCGCAAGCCCAAAGTCGTCAACGCTAAGAAGGTTGTAATGTCTGATGATGACGTGAAGTCTATTGGTAACGGCACTACTGCGATTGTTAAAGCCAATCAATATTCTGGTTTTAAAGGTGCCACCTTCTTAGGCCTCGGTGCAGTCATGGTTACAAACCTAGTACAGTACTCAGGTGCTGACGACTTTGCGGATATTGATGTAGATGCTGATGACTCTGCACCGTTTGACACGGACGATGACGAACTCATCTAAGACAGTTGAGACATTGGTAGAGGATATCTACCAACTTCTTCAAGGAAGTATCGAGATCGATGACAGCCTTGTTCAAGACCTAGCAAATGATATAGCTAACACAGTCAGAACAAGGCTTTCTTCATCTCCAGAGAAACGTAATCATCTGTCCCTATCATCAGTAGGGAAGCCGTTAAGGAAGTTGTGGTATGACTTAAACGACCCCGAAGAAGACGTCCCAGCTCCACCATATAGTCGTTTAAAGTTTCTGTATGGTGATATTATTGAGGACATATTATTATGGCTAGCAAAGGTTAGTGGGCATGACGTATCAGGCCGACAGCAGGAAGTAAAACATTGTGGAGTAGTTGGACACATCGACAGTATAATAGACGGAGAAGTTGTTGATGCTAAGTCTGCTTCACCTCGTAGCTACCAAAAGTTCGCACTAGGTACACTGCCACACGATGACCCTTTTGGATATCTTGCACAGATTGCTTCGTATGATGCAGAGGTTGGCAAAGGTAAACCAGGTTTCTTAGCAATGAATAAAGTGACTGGTGAAATCTGCCTCTATCAACCTGACATGGTGTTTGATACACCGAATACGGAAGAGCTGATAGCAAAGGCTAAGGAGACTATTGCTAAACCTACACCGCCTGAGGAGAGATGCTATCAACCTGTTCCAGATGGTAAGAGTGGTAACATGAAGCTTGATAAAGGCTGTTGCCTCTGTCCTTATAAAAGAAAATGTTGGCAAGGTTTAAGAGCCTTTAGATATTCTGATGGCATTAGATACTTGACAACAGTTGTTAATGAACCTAAAGTTGAGGAGATAATATATGACAATCAAAGTCACTAAAACAAACTGGAGACCGTTTATTGAGTTGCATGGGAAACCTAAAGACCCTGCTGAAGAACCTGAACTGTTCTACTTCGACGTCACTAAACGTCCTCTAATAATTCAAACAAAAGATGGTA